>Ga0210385_10000729_pt1 | contig 21472 bp, 19 predicted proteins | sample IncBWH26OmetaG_FD_160107 | JGI IMG/M metagenome (GOLD analysis project Ga0210385, IMG submission 160107) | Forest soil microbial communities from Barre Woods Harvard Forest LTER site, Petersham, Massachusetts, United States - Inc-BW-H-26-O ...
AGAAGTGCATGTACTTCTCGAGTGCCAAAGCGATGCGCGAGCTTGGCTACACCTGGCGCGATCCGGCGCTTGCGTTTCAGGACGCGGTGCGCTGGTTTCGCGATGCCGGATACTTCAAGGGCTAGCGGACTCAGAGGCTCGCGGGCAGCACCCGGTACATGAATCGCGCCATCGCAGGCACCAGTCGCGGGCGCAGCAGGCGCGGATCATAGGGTGCCAGGCGGGCTTCGTTCTCACGCAGACACAGTCCCAGCAGCTTGTGCAGCGTCACATCCTCGCCGAGCTCCTGGTGCGCGCTGAGCGTGAAGTTCTCGTCCGCGGCGCGCGCCGGGTTCTCCTGCCTCGCGGGCGGCGAGCCACCCAGGGTGCGCGCCGTCTTCACGCGGCTCCAAAGCTGCTTGAGAATGATCCAGCCGCAACGCAAGGAGAACGCCGCACGGCGCCACCACGGCAGCTGCGAACGGCGGTACTTCACCCAGTTCACAAAAAACAGGATGTGTCGCGCCTCCTCCTGAACCACCGGCTCGAACACCTCCACCAAGGCCGGTTCAAAGAACCCGGACTCGCGCGCCAGGGCGAACAGCCCGAAGGCGAAGAACGAATCAAAACATTCACCAAAGCCGGCGAACAGGAAATCGTGTTCGAGGTCGAGGGGCTGGTAGCGCGGCGGGCTGTCGATCGGAATGTCGTAGTGCGCGGTCAGCGCCTGCAGCAGCCGCGCATGCCGGCCTTCCTCAAAGCCCTGCAGTTCGATGGCCTTGCGCAGGCCCGGATCGGCTTCCAGCGCCGCCGCCAGCGCCACGGTGCTGGAGGTGACATTTTCGGTCGACACCGCCTCCTGCCAGAACGGCAACGATACCAGCCGGGTCTTGGACGCTTCGCTCAGCTGCGGCCATTGCACCTGCTCGGGCACATACTCCACGTAGCTGTCCATGAAAAACCGCGCCAGCAGTTCGCGGTGCGCCGCCGAGCCCACTTCAATCGCCGCTGCAGACATTCCTCGTATCCTCAATCCTTCAGGTCAATTGCCAGTACGCCAGCGCCGGTACCCCAAATGCAATCTCGCGCATGCGCTTGGTCAGCGACAGCGCGATGCTGGCGTCGTTCCCCACTCCGAGCAGATAGCCAAGTCCGACGAGGCCAGCCTCCTGGACCCCCAGCCCCGCCGGGACCACGAATATAAAATGCCGGATGGCCTGAGTCAGGCTTTCCAGTGCCACCGCCGTTGCGAACCCCACCGGGTGCTGCAGCCAGCGCAGGGCGAGCCAGGTCTCCAGGGTCCCGGCCGCGAAACCCGCGAGCTGCCAGCCCATGGTCGAGAACAGCGCCGCGGCGTGTGTCAGCAGCGCCCGCAGTCTTGCATCCAGCGCCACGGCCTGATCCAGTAGTCCGCGCAGCTGCACCGGCAGATCGAGCACGCCCTCGAGGGCGCGCAGCAGCCGCTCGAAAACCGAGCCACGATGGACCAGCATGTACAGCCCGGCGATCAACGGCACGCTCAGGCCGAGCCCCACCAGGAGCTCCGAGGCAACCGCCACCTTGCCGGTCCGGTACAGCAACAGCAGTACGCCGGCCGCCGCAAACAGCAATTGACTGATGATGGTCAAGAGGACCTCGGCGACCACGCTTGCCGCAATGGCGGCGACCGGAGCCGGAGCCTCGCCCACCCGGCACAGCATGCGGATGCCGACGATTTCGCCGCCCACATTGGCGACCGGCAGCAGCCGGTTGACGGCCTCCCGGCAGCTTGCAATGACGAACAAACGCGCGAGCGCGGTGCGCGGCGGGTCGACGCCAGCAGCGCGCAGCAAGGCCTGCCACCCCAGGACATCCAGTCCCAGTGGCAGGGCATGCAGCGGCGCCAGCCACAGCAAGGTCCAGCCGGCCGAGGCGAGCAAGCCCAGAATGGGCGCCAGCCCAGCGCGCAACACCAGCACGACACACAGGCTGGTGCCGAGCAGCAGGGCGATCCGCATCGTCCACTTCATGGGTGGGTACCACTGCGGAAGGCGTCGATATCCGCGTATCCGCCGAGCTGCAGGGCCGGTGCCGACAGCGCGCTGCGCACCGCCGGGCTGAGCAGTGCGCCAAGTTCATCGCTATGCCGATAGTGCGGCATCGAGGGGGCGATCGCGCTGCCGGAGCGGGTCGCCGGATGCAGGTAGATCTCGGTCACGCCCGCTGGCAGCGCGGCCAGGATCTGCAGCAGCCGTGCCTCGTCCATGGCGCCGCTGTGCGCGAGGCCAAATATCTGGTCGTTGCAGGCCATGCCCGCGCGGCGCAGTCGGGCCCGCATCAGCGTGAGCCACGGCAGCAGCAGTCGCGTTGCGAGGTGGTCCGGTTCGGCGGGCACGCGCACCGCGCGCAGGCCGAACTCACGACCGATGCGCAGTGCCAGCGCCAGCACCGTCGGGTGCAGATGGAAATGCTGGTGCGCATCGAGGTGATCGAGTTTCAGCCCGAGCTGCGCGAAGCGCGCAAACTGCGCACGAATTTCGGCTGCCAGCTGCGCGCGAACCCGCGGCAGGGCAAAGAAGCGCCAGCCCGCGCTCACCATGTTGTCATGGAAGCGGTTGTCGGCATCGACCAGATCCGGAATCTCATCCCGCGGCAGTACGGCCCGGCCGTCGCTCAGCGTCAGGTGCAGCCCGACGCGCAGGGCGGGCAGGGCGCGGGCCCGGTGCGCTGCGTCCTGCGCCGCCGCAGCCCCGACCATGAGGCTGGTGGCGGTGAGCACGCCGGCACGATGCGCGCTTTCCACTGCCTCATTGACGGCCGGGTGCAACCCGAAATCATCGGCGGTGATGATGCACAGACGCCGGACCGGCTCCGGCACTACTCGTTCTCAAGCGGGGTTGCCAGGCGTTTATCCAAGGTCGGTCGCAGCGGATACACGGAGCCATCCTGAGCAAGATGAAAGCTCGTCTGGCCCCAGTTGACGCGCTGTCCGAGGAAGCCCCAGCACCAGACCGCGAACAGGCTGCAGTCATGTAACGGCACGGCCCACAGCCGCGTCCATACCGAGTGGTCGCCCGCCGGGCTCCAGTACAGATGCATCAACAGGCGCAGCAGCGCCGTGACGCCCAGCGCCACCAGTGCCAGGCCCGCGCCTGCGGCGAGCGCGGCGCCGATCAATGCCACGGGCAGCGAGAACGTCACGAAGGCCAGGCTGTAGCCCACCGGGCGGACGGCCTTGATCGTGCGCAGCCAACGCAGCTCGTGGCCCAGCAGATCCTGCAGGCTGCGCTCCTCGACCACCGTTTCGACGACGACCTGCGACAGGACGGTCCGCAGGCCACGCTTGCGGGTGAGTTCGCCCAGCCGATAGTCATCGGCCAGCTGATCGGCGATCGCGGGAAGTCCGCCAATGTCATCGAGCACCTGGCGGCGCAGGGCGATGGTGGCGCCGAAGGCGAAGGCGCGCGAACCAAACAGCGCCGCGACGAACACGGAGGGAACGAACCAGCCATTGATGAACTGCGCGCCCAGCTGCGACCAAAGATCCGGCAACGGCCGACCCACGTAGGGACAGGTCACGATGCCGACCGTTTGATCCAGCAGCGGCGCGACCACCTGCTGCACATAGCCGGGTTCGACGAGGATGTCGCTGTCGACGATGATCAGGTAGTCATGCTTGGCGACCGCCATGATGTTGATGAGGTTGCTGACCTTCGCATTGCTGCCATGGTGAGTGCCGTCGAGCACCAGTGCGAGATCGAGTGAGGGGAATTCATGCTGCAGCCGTCGCACCACGGCGACGGCGGGATCCGCCGGGTCGCGCACCCCGAACACGATCTGCAGATGCGGCCACGCCTGATTGCAGAAGCTGCGCAGACAGTCATAGAGGCGCGGCTCAGCCCCGCACAATGGCTTCAGGATGGTCACCGCGGGCAGCGCCACGGCGCCCGGCCAGGGCGCGGTGCGCCGCGGCCGCGCCACAGCGCCGATCAGGGCCGCCAGCGTATACAGCACCGTGAGCGCGGTGAGTACCAGGCCCGTCCAGCCGGCGATACCAAGGTCTGGTATGAAGGCTGGCGTGGCTGTTTCCGGGACGGTTATCATGCTCTGTACTGGAGGAGCCTGTTGATGGATGCGGACACACTCATTCTCGTCGATGCAGCCGACCGCGAGGTCGGGCAGCTGAGCAAGGCGAAATGCCATGATGGCCGAGGCATCTTACACCGGGCTTTCTCATTGCTCATATTCAACGCCGCCGGCGAATTGCTGTTGCAGCAGCGCTCGGCAGCCAAACGTCTATGGCCATTGTACTGGTCCAATAGTTGCTGCAGTCATCCGCGCAGTTCCGAGAGCATGGAAACGGCCATTCAGCGCCGTCTGCACGAGGAATTAGGCGTGCGCTGCCCGCTGCAGTTCCTGTTCAAATTCCAATATCAGGCCCAATGGGATGCCAATGGGGCCGAAAACGAACTTTGCTCGGTCTATATGGGTCGAACCCAAAGCCCGATCCAGGCCGACCCGGGCGAAATCGCGGGACTGCGCTGGGTAAGTCCGGAGCAGCTGGCGGGCGAAATGGCGCAGCGCCGACCCGGGCAATTCACGCCCTGGTTCATTATGGAATGGGAACGCATCTGGAACGATCACCGCCCCGCGGTGCTCGCAACACGTTCATAATAGGGTCCGACCAAACAGGCAATCAGAGACTTTCGCATGGGCATACCGTTGATTCAGCAGCTGAAGGTCGCGACCTATATCGCCGGTCGCAAGCTGCGCCGTGACCGTCACTATCCGCTGGTGCTGATGCTGGAACCGTTGTTTCAGTGCAACTTGGCCTGCGCCGGCTGCGGCAAGATCGACTATCCGAAGGAAATCCTGCAAAAGCGCGTGAGCCTCGAGGATGCGCTGCAAGCGGTCGATGAGTGCGGCGCCCCGATGGTGTCGATTCCGGGCGGCGAGCCGCTCATCCACAAGGAGATGCCGCAGATCGTGGCCGGCATCGTGGCGCGCAAGAAGTTCGTCTACCTGTGCACCAATGCGATCCTGCTGTCAAAGCATATCGACGAATACCAACCATCGAAGTACCTGACGTTCTCCGTGCACCTTGATGGCAACAAGGAACGGCACGATGAGTCGGTGTGCATGGAGGGCGTGTACGAGAAGGCCGTGTCGGCCATCCGCCTCGCCCGCTCCAAGGGTTTTCGCGTCACCATCAACTGCACGCTCTTCAGCGGCGAGAATCCGGATGAGGTGGCGCACTTCTTTGACACCGCCATGAAGCTCGGCATCGAGGGCATCACCGTCTCGCCCGGGTTCAGTTACGAGCATGCGCCACGCCAGGATGTGTTCCTGGGTCGCAGTGCCAGCAAGCGCCTGTTCCGCGAGGTCTTCAAGCGCCAGAAGCAGGGCCGCACCGAAGGCGGTGGCAAGCGTGCCTGGACCTTCAATCATTCCTCGTTGTTCCTGGACTTCCTCGCCGGCAATCAGACCTATGCCTGTACTCCCTGGAGCAATCCCACCTACAACGTGTTCGGCTGGCAGCGTCCCTGCTATCTGCTCTCTGATGAGGGTTATGCGCCCAGCTACAAGTCCCTGATCGAGGACACCGAGTGGGGCAAGTACGGTATCGGCAACAACCCCAAGTGCAATAACTGCATGGCGCATTGCGGCTTCGAGGGCACGGCCGTCAATGACGCCTTCCGGCATCCGCTCAAGGCGCTGCTGACCTCGCTGCGGGGCCCGAAGATTGCAGGGCCGATGGCACCGGATCTGGCGCTCAATCTCGACAACGGCGCGGCCCCGGCGGCCACCGAAGTCATGATCTCCGTGGATGCCATCAAGCGTCCCGATCGCAAGATCGAGGGTGATTTGCTTTGACGACGCAGCTGCGCGGCGATCTTGCCGCCTTCGCTCAGCAGCTGACGCACTGGCAGACGCGCATGGAGCAGGCACTGGCCAACCGGCTCCCGGGCGCTGATGAGATTCCGACGCGGCTGCACGAAGCCATGCGCTACAGCGTTCTGGGCGGCGGCAAGCGCATTCGTCCGGCGCTGGTGTTTGCCACCGGCCGAACTCTCGGACTCGCGGAGCATCAGGTTGAGGCGGCGGCGTGCGCCATCGAACTGGTGCACGTGTACTCGCTCGTCCATGATGACCTGCCGGCGATGGACGATGATGATCTGCGTCGCGGCCGACCTACCTGCCATAAGGCATTTGATGAGGCCACCGCGGTACTGGTGGGCGATGCGCTGCAGCCGCTCGCCTTCCAGCTGCTGGCGCGCGATCCGAAGCTGCCGACCGACCCCGCGATTCGCCTCAAGCTCATCGACCTGCTGGCCGAGGCCAGCGGCACATTCGGCATGGCCGGCGGCCAGGCGATTGATCTGGCGGTTCAGGGACAGGCGATTGACATCGCCGCGGTCGAACAGATGCATGCCCGCAAGACCGGCGCGCTGATCAGGGTCAGCGTGATGATGGCGGCGGCCTGCGTACCGACGCTGAGCACCACCCTGTCGGACAATCTGGCGCGTTTCGCGACCGCCATCGGCCTTGCATTTCAGATCCAGGATGACCTGCTCGATGTGCTGGGGGATGTGTCGATGCTGGGCAAGGCCACCGGAGCCGACAGTGCACGCGCCAAGCCCACCTATCCGGCGGTCATCGGCGTCGAGGCCTCCCAGCAGCGTATGCACCAGCTGCACGCCGAGGCGCTGGAGGCGCTTGCACCGTTCGGAGCCGCGGCCGACCCGCTGCGTCTGCTGGCGGAGTGGTTGCTGAAGCGGCAGTCATGAAGTTCGGCGTCATGGACCACGTCGATGACAGCGGGCGCGCGCCGCAGGAGCATTTCGCCGCGCGGCTGCGCTTCACCGAAACCCTGGATCAGCTCGGCTTTTACTCCTACCACGTCGCCGAGCACCATGGCACACCCCTCGGGTTCGCCCCCTCACCCAATGTCTATCTGGCAGCGGTCGCGCAACGTACCCGGCAGCTGCGCTTCGGACCCATGGTCTACGTTGCAGCGCTCTACCATCCGATGCGTCTGGCGGAGGAGATCTGCATGCTCGATCAGATGAGCGGCGGGCGGCTGCAGGTTGGCATGGGCCGCGGCGCCGTCACTCTCGAGCAGGAGCTGTACAACATCGATCCGGCCACGACCAACAGGCGTTACGAGGAAGCCCGCGATATCGTGCTCGCTGCGCTGACCTCCTCCACGGTGGACTTCAAGGGCGAGTACTTCCAGGTGCGCGATTTCCCGATGGTGCTGCGGTGTCTGCAACAGCCACGACCGCCGCTGTGGTACGGGCTGGGAAATCCGGACTCGGCGGTGTGGGCCGCGCAGGTGTCGGCCAATGTGGTCTCGCTGCGTCCGCCCGCGGTGACGCGAGTGGCGCTGGATCGTTATCGCCAGGAGTGGGCCGCCCTGGGTCGCGCGGCGCAGGATCTGCCCTTCATGGGTGTGTGCCGTCACGTCGTGGTCGCCGAGACCGACGCGCAGGCCCAGGCAGCGGCGCGCTCGGCCTTTGCGCGCTGGCGCGCGTCGCTGGCTGCGCTGTGGGACCGGCGTGGCACCCCGCTGCCGGTGCCGCTGCCCCGAGAGTGGGATGAGATGGAAGCCAATGGCATGGGCGTCGCCGGGACTCCGCAGCGGGTCCTGGAATATGTGGGCGCACAGACCGAGGCGGTGGGCGGCAATTTCTTTCTGTGCCAGATGATGTTCGGCGACATGCCGCTGGAGTTTGCGCAGCAGTCCGCGCGGCTGTTCGCTTTCGAGATCGCGCCGCGGCTTGCCGGCTAACCCTTCAACACGATCTCTTCGGGGGCATGCACCAGGTAGCCCTGGATGTACTGCACTCCCAGCTGCCACAGCACCGCCATCGTGTTCGCATCTTCCACGCGCTCGGCGATGGTCTCGATATTGCGTGACTTGGCCTGTTCCACCAGCAGGCGTACCCGCTGCTGCAGATCCTGATTGCTGGTCAGCCCCTGTACCAGGGCGCCGTCGATCTTGACGAAGTCGATGGGCGTCGATTCGAGGATGCCCTGCGGATCGCGACCGGACCCGAAGCGCTCGATCGCGAACTTGAAGCCGCGGCCGCGCAGTTCTGCACTGAGCTTCTGGACCCGCTCGAGATGGGTCGCCACGACATCCTCATGCGCCTGGAAACACAGCCGATGCGGATCCGAACGGGATGCGCGCACCTGATTGTCGATCCAGCCGAGGAACGAGCCGTCCTTTACGGTTTCGTGCGAGAGACGTACGAACAGGCAACTGGGCTTGCGCTGTGCGGCGAAGGATAGCGACGCGCCGACCACCCAGCGATCGATGTTCTTCAGCAGGTCATTGCGTTCCGCCGCCGGCATGAATTCGCCCGGCAGCACTTCCTTGCCATTGGTGTCGAGCATGCGCAGCAGCACGTCGAACATGGCATGGTCACCGCCCTGCAGACTCGCGATCGGCTGCTGCACCAGGCGGAAGCGGTTCTCCATCAAGGCCGCCTTGATGTGCTTGACCCAGACCTGATCGTAAGCCTTGACGCGGATATCGTTGTCGGCCTTGTCCGATTGGGCCACCTGGTTGCCGCCGCGTCCCTGGGCCTTGCTGCAGGCATCGAGCGCGTCGGCAATGGCGGCATCGGTATCGCTCTGCGCGACGACGCTGGGTGCGACGGCGAGCCCCACCGAGCAGGTGATCGACACGGTCTTCTCGCCCACCGGCACCACGTGGCGCGCGACCCGCGCGACCAGCTGCGCGCCCCAGGCTTCAACGTCGTGCTCGTTGCCGCGTTCCAGCAGCACCATCACGCTGGTGCCGCCCAGCCGGCCGATGATCTCAGTCGGGTGCAGCCCCTCGCGCAGCTGCGCGGTGAAGGCCGACAGCACATCCTCGCTCGCGAACAGGCCTACATCGCGTTCGACGGTCGCAAACTTGTCGGGTTTGACGACCGCGAAATAGCGCACGCCCGCGCGTGCGGCGGTCGTGAGTCGTTCGTTGACCGCCGTGAGCAGGGGCATGCGATAGAGCAGGCCAGTGGTCGGATCGCGTCGGACCGCATCCGCCAGGTCCTCCTCGAGCTTGCGCTCCTCCTGCTTGCGCGAGGCGATGATCAACTGCACCGAGGGCTCACCCTCGTGCTCGCCCATCGCCAGCACCAGGTCGAACTGGCGGTGCGAGCCATCGGCAAAGCGGATTTCCGCATTCAGTGGATGATTGTTCCAGCGGCCCTGCAGGCACGCCGCCAGCGCCCCTTTCAGCGGTGCATGCGTGGTCTGTTCGAACAGGTCCATGATGGGCTGGCCGGCGATGGCGGTCAGCTCATAGCCGAAGAGCTCGAGCCACGAGCCATTGGCATCCACCAGGATGCCTTCCTGTACCTGCGCGATGGCGTCGTTGGAATGCTGCAGCACCGAGGCCAGCTGGCGGCGGGCATCGCGCGCCGTGCGCAAGGTGCTCTCCAGCGCACGCTCCATGCGATGCGAATGCAGCTCGCGCGCCATCACCGCCTGCAGCCGCTCCGCACTCCCCGATGACACGACATCGCGCGCGCCCTTCGCCATGGCATCGGCAATGCGCGCCTCGCTCACCGAGTCATCCACCACCACCAGCGGCACGGAGGGTGCGAGCTGGTCGCGTACCGCGACCGCGGCCACGAGCTCCTCGGCGTTGGGCTCAAAGTGCAGGATGAGTTCCGGGTTCAATTGAGTGATGGCATCGCCCAGGTCCCGCAATGCCGGGATCCAGGTGCAGTGCGCGGCATGACCCGCGCGCCGCAGTACGCCGTTGATCACCTCGACGGGATCACGGGTAGCGGACAGCACGATCAATGGAACTGCATTCTGTTCGGACACAGGCCTATCCTGAATTCCCTGGCGCCGGCCGGCCTAGTGATTTTCTCTAATCAGTCTACCACCGGGCACCGGGTCCTCCGCGTGCGACGGGTCTCACATTTTCCAAGGCGGAAACTGTGGCGCCACGGTGAGTTTGGCCGGGGCGCCCGGGGTTTCGCGCACCAATCGCGGCACCAGATACCCGGACAAGGTTGCGGCGAGTGTGCCGACCAACTGCCGTGCGGTCACTTCCGGCACTTCAAAGTGACCTGCGCCCCGCACGCGATCGAGCAGGTGCAGGTAGTACGGCACGACGCCGGCCGCGAACAGTTTCTGTGACAATTCCGACAGCGCCGCGACCGAATCGTTGACGCCGCGCAGCAGCACGGACTGGTTCAGCAGCGTCGCGCCGACGGCGCGCAGCCGCGCGCAGGCCGCAGCCACCTCCGCATCGATCTCATTGCCGTGGTTGCTGTGCAGGACCACGGCCACCGGCCAGGGCAGCTCACTCAACCAGCGCGTCAGGCCGCGGTCGATGCGGGACGGTAAAACCACCGGCAGCCGGGTGTGCAACCGCAGGCGCCGCAGGTGGCGCACCTGTGACAGTTGCTCGGTGAGCGCCTGCAGGCGCGCGTCGCTGAGGCTCAATGGGTCGCCGCCACTCAGGATGACTTCCTCGATCGTCGGATCGGCGGCGATGGCGTCGAGCGCCTGCTGCAGCGGGCCGGCACCGATCTGTTCGGCGTAAGAGAATTCACGCCGAAAGCAGTAGCGACAATTGACCGCGCAGGCGCCGGTGGTGATGAGCAGCGCCCGGCCCTGATACTTCTGCAGCAGCCCCGGCGACCTGAAGGCGGCGCGTTCCGCCAGCGGATCGGGTCCGAAGCCGGACTGTTCGATCAGCTCCGCCGCCAGCGGCATGACCTGGCGCAGCAACGGATCGGCCGGATCGCCGGGCCGCATCCGGCGTACGAAGCTCAAGGGGACGCGCAGTCGAAACAGCTCGCTGGCCTCGGTGGCGGCCGGAAACAGCCCAGGATCGAGGCCCAGGGCGCGCGCCAGGGCGTCGGGACGGGTAATGGCACCGGCCAGCTGCTGCTGCCAGGTGGGAATCGAGGCCGGGTGGCGGCCCAGGGTGGTTGCCGGTATCATTCGCGGCCCATTTTGGGGCCGGCACTGCGAGAAGGAAATGGCCAGCTACAACACCAGCGAATTTAAGTCCGGCATGAAAATACTGCTGGACGGCGATCCTTTCTCCATTGTCGAAAACGAGATGGTCAAACCCGGCAAGGGCCAGGCCTTCAACCGCGTCAAGGTGCGCAACCTGAAGACCGGGCGCACCATCGAGCGCACATTCAAATCCGGTGATTCCGTGGACGCGGCCGACGTGGTCGACATGGACATGCAGTACCTCTACCAGGAGGGGGAATTCTGGATCTTCATGGTCCCGGAGAACTTCGAGCAGTACACCGCCGGCAAGGCCGCGGTGGGCGATAACGCCATCTGGCTCAAGGACGGCATCATCTGCATCGTGACGCTGTGGAACAATGAGCCGCTGCAGGTCACGCCGCCGTCGCACATCGACCTGAAGATCGTGGAGACCGATCCGGGTCTGCGTGGCGACACGGCCACCGGTGGCCAGAAACCCGCGAAGATGGAAACCGGCGCCGTGGTGCGCGTGCCGCTGTTCATCAATGAGGGGGAGATCATCCGCGTCGACACCCGCACCGGCGAGTACATCTCGCGCGCCAAGTAGCCAGTCGCTGCGGCGCCCCCGCTACGCCGTTTCGGTCGGAAACGGCAGTACCTCGCGGATGTGAGCGGCGCCGGCCGCCAGCATCACGACCCGATCGAACCCCAGCGCCACGCCCGAGCACTCGGGCAATCCCGCCGCCAGCGCCGCCAGCAGCCGCTCATCCATCGCGTGCACCGGCAGCCCGCGCCGGGCGCGCTCGCGCTGGTCTTGGGCGAAGCGCGCGCGCTGTTCGGCGGCGGCCGCCAATTCCTGAAAGCCATTGGCGAGTTCCACTCCCGACAGGTACAGCTCGAAGCGCTGGGCGGTGCGCGGATCGAGCGGATCCAGGCGGGCCAGGGCGGCCTGGGAGGCCGGGTAGCCGTAGATGAAGGTGAGGGCCTCATGACCCAGCGCCGGACCGATCACGGCGCCCATGATCAGATCCAGCAGCTCATCGCGCTCACTGTCGGCGGCATCGCGGTAGCCCAGATGCGTGACTGCGCCGCGCAGCTCGGCGAGGGGGGCGGTGAAAGGGTCCAGTTTCACGTGGCGCGCAAAGACCTCCGCGTACGAGAGCCGCTCGCTCGGCCGCCGCAGCAGCGGCTGCGCGCCACACAGCTCGCGCACCAGCGCTTCCACCTCGGTCATCAAGCGCGGCACATCAAAACCCAGCCGATACCACTCGACCAGCGTGAATTCGCTGTTGTGCAGGCGGCTTTGCTCGAAGCCGCGGGCAACGTGGCAGATCTGATAGATGTCACCGACCCCGGCTGCGAGCAGCCGCTTCATGGCGTATTCGGGCGAGGTGTGCACAAACAGGGCGGGGGGTGCGCCCACCGGCAGTGAGTGGATGTGGGTGTCCGTGACGGGCGCATTCACCAGCAGCGGCGTATCCACTTCCAGTACCTGGCGCGCCGCGAAGAAGGCCCGCGCCCGCGCCAGCAGCGCAGCGCGCAGCGCCAGCCGCTCGCGTGTGGCCGTCGGTTGCCAGTCCGCGGGCGTCCCGCTCATGGCGGTGACTGGATCCGGCCCAGAGGCTGGCCGACGCGCACGGTCAGGCCCGCGGCCAGGTCCGTCTGCCAGCGGACGCGCCCCTTGGGGAACAGCAGGATCACCGTCGAACCCATGTTGAACCAGCCCATCTGCTCGCCGCGTGCGCGCCGGGCGCCGGCGGCCGCAATCGCCGGCAGTTCGCGTGGCCCGCTGCGGGTGGGAGGCGTGATCTCACCATGCCACACGGTACTGATGCTGCCGACGAACAATGCCCCCACCAGCACCATCGAGAACGCCAGCGGGGCCTCGTCCCAGATGCACACCACGCGCTCGTTGCGCGCGAACAGTCCGTCGACGGCGGCGGCCGTGACGGCATTGACGCTGAAGAGACTGCCCGGGACATGCCGGGTCGTGCGCAGCCGTCCTGCCCACGGCATATGGATGCGGTGATAGTCGTAGGGTGCCAGGTACAAAGTCGCGAATGCGCCGTCGGCGAACTGGTCCGCTTCCGCCGCGCCGCCCGCCAGCAATGCGGCGAGACTGAAACGGTGACCCTTCGCCTGCAGGATGGACTCACCGTCCAGGTAGCCGATCTGGCTGATCGTCGCGTCTACGGGCGAGGCCACGACCGCAGGGTCGGCGGGCTGCGGTCGCACGCCGGCTGCCAGCTCACGGGTGAAGAAAGCGTTGAAGCTTGCGTAGGCCAGCGGATCCGGCTGCAGCGCATCGGACATGACCGGCTTGAAGTAGCGGACAAAGGCGCTGATCAACAGGTTCTTGACGCTGCGCCAGCGCACCCGCGCCAGGCCGTGAATGAGCCGCGACAGCCCATGCTGGGGCAGCAGCCGCTGCAGCAGAATGAATGCCCGTGGGTGCATCGCTAGAGCTCGCTCGCGCCGCGCCGCAGGTCATCCGTCAGCGATTTCACATCATAGGGTGGATTGAACACGGCCACGTTGCGGCCGCGCGAGTCCATGAGGAAGACCGTCGCTGAGTGGTCCATGCTGTAATCGCCCCCGGGCAGATCGACCCGCAGGAAGGCCACGCCAAAGGTGTGCGCGACCTTCTGCAGCATGGCCGGTGTGCCGGTCAGTCCGATGAAGTCCGGATCAAAGGCATGGACATACTGCGCAAGCTGCGCCGGGGTGTCACGGGCGGGATCGACGCTGATGAACACCACGCGCAGTCCCGGCACGACCCCGGACTTCACCACCTGCGCCAATTGCAGCAGCGTGAGGGGACAGACATCGGGACAGTGGGTATAGCCGAAGTACACCAGCGACGGCGCGCCTTTCAGACGCGCGGCGTTAAACTGCGCATTGTTCTGGTCAAGCAGCGAGAATTCGCCCGGGTCGCGGGGCTGTGGCAGCCAGGTGCCGCTGCTCAGTACCGGAATGGAATGGTCAAGTCTATGCGCCAGCCAAAAGCCCGTGGCGGCGGCTATGGCCACCACCAGGATCATCAGGACACGAGTCGATCGCGGGTTCATGAATAAAGTATCCCACAGACACCGCCGCTCCCGGGCGCAACGACCGGTGAGCGTGCGGCAGCTGATCGAGCGCGGCGCCCGGCGGCTGCGCCGCGCGCGCGTGTTTTTTGGCCACGGCACCGACAATGCGTGGGATGAATCCGCGGCGCTGGTGTGGCACGCCTTGAAACTGCCGGCGCCCACGGCGCGGCTCTACGCCCGCGGCACCAGCGCCGCTCAGCAGCAGCAGGCGCGCGCGCTGATCACGCGGCGCATCCGCGAACGGCTGCCGGCCGTGTATCTCACCGGCGAGAGCTGGTTCGCGGGTCTGAAGTTCCGGACCGATCCGCGCGCATTGATTCCGCGCTCGCCGATCGCTGAGCTGATCGAGCGCGCCTACGCGCCCTGGATCGACGCGCGCCGGGTGCGGCGGGTACTCGACATCGGCACCGGCAATGGCTGCATTGCAATTGCCACGGCCCGCATGCTGCCGCGGGCGCGGGTCGATGGCGTCGATCTGTCACCCGCGGCGCTGGAGCTGGCGGCCGCCAACCTGCGCCGTCACCGGCTCGGGCGGCGGGTGCGGCTGTTTGCATCGGACTACTTCAGCGCCCTGAGCGGCGAGCGCTACGATATCATCGTCAGCAACCCGCCTTATGTCGGGGCGCGCGAGCTGCGGTCGCTGCCTGCGGAATATCGCCACGAACCGCGCATGGCGCTGGCCTCGGGGAATGATGGCATGGTGGCGGTTCGGCAGATCCTGCAAGGTGCCGGGCGACACCTGAACCGCGGAGGCATTCTCATCGTGGAAGTGGGCAACACCGAAGTCGCGGTCCGACGCGCGTTCGCTCATCTGCCGTTCACGTGGCTGACCTTTGAGCGCGGCGGCGGTGGTGTGTTCGTGCTTACGGCTGAGCAGCTGAATTCGTCAGGCAGATAAGGAACATGTCCGGAAACACTTTTGGCAGGCTCTTCACGGTGACCACGTTCGGTGAAAGCCACGGTCCGGCCCTCGGCTGCGTGGTCGATGGCTGTCCGCCGGGACTCGAGTTGTCGGAAGCGGACCTCCAGGGCGATGTCGACCGGCGCCGCACCGGCACCTCGAAGTTCGTCAGTCAGCGGCGTGAAGGCGATGCGGTGCGCATCCTCTCGGGCGTGTTTGAAGGCCGCACCACCGGCACGCCGATCGGCCTGCTGATCGAAAATACCGACGCCCGCGCGCGCGACTACGAGAAGATCAAGGATCGCTTCCGGCCCGGTCACGCGGACTATACCTACCAGCAGAAGTACGGGTTTCGCGACTATCGCGGCGGGGGGCGCTCCTCGGCGCGCGAGACCGTCATGCGGGTCGCGGCCGGCGCCATCGCGCGCAAATACCTGGCCCAGAGGCTCGGCGCGCGCATCTATGGCTACATGACCCAGGTCGGGCCGCTCATTCTCGAGCCGGTGAATCCCGACTTTGCCAACGAGAATCCGTTCTTCTGCCCGGACCCGTCCCGGATCGCGGAACTGGAGGCACTGCTGTGGGAGGTGCGCGGCGCCGGCGATTCAGTCGGCGCGAAGATCACGGTCATCGCCACCGGCATTCCGCCGGGCCTGGGTGAGCCGGTGTTCGAACGCCTGGATGCCGACATCGCCAGCGCCATGATGGGCATCAACGCGGTGAAGGCCGTGGAGCTCGGCGCCGGCACGCGTGCCGCCGGTCAGAAGGGCAGCGAGCATCGCGATGAGATCACGCCGCAGGGATTCCTGAGCAACCACGCCGGCGGCGTGCTCGGCGGGATCTCCTCGGGGCAGGACATCATCGCGCACGTGACGTTCAAACCGACCTCCAGCATCCAGGTGCCGGGCCGCACCATCAATCTCGCCGGCGAAGCGGTCGAGATCGCCACCACCGGGCGTCATGATCCGTGCGTCGGCCTGCGCGCGGTACCGATCGCGGAGGCGATGCTCGCCATCGTGCTGATGGATCATTATCTGCGGCACCGTGGCCAGAACATGGACGTGAAATCACAGGTGCGGGTATGAGCGGCCGGGCCGGCGATGAGGGATTCAATGTCGCCGTGGTGGGTGCCACCGGACTGGTCGGCGAGACCATGATCGAGGTGCTCGAAGAGCGCGATTTTCCGGTCCGGAAACTGTTCGCGCTCGCCAGCGAGCGCTCGCTCGGCAAGTCGGTGACCTTCCGCGACCAGCGCCACTCGGTCGCTGCGCTGGCCGAATTCGACTTCAGCCAGGTCGATATCGCGTTGTTCTCGCCGGGGGGCGAAGTCTCGCGCGAATACGCACCCAAGGCGGCCGCCGCCGGTTGCGTGGTCATCGACAACACGTCCGAATTCCGTTATCTGGATGATGTGCCGCTGGTCGTGCCGGAAGTGAATCCCGAGGCCATCGCGCACTACACCCGCCGCGGCATCATCGCCAATCCGAACTGCTCGACCATTCAGATGGTGGTGGTGCTCAAGCCGCTGCACGATGTTGCCGGAATCGCCCACATCAATGTCGCCACCTATCAGTCGGTCTCCGGTGCCGGACGGGAGGCCATTGCTGAACTGGCGACGCAGTCGGCCGCCTTGCTCAGTGGTCAGGGTCCGGTCAAAGCCGGGGTGATCCCGGCCCAGATCGCATTCAACTGCGTGCCGCAGATCGATCGCTTCGAGGACAATGGCTACACGCGCGAAGAGATGAAGATGGTGTGGGAAACGCGCAAAATCCTCGGCGACCCGACCCTCCAGGTCAATCCGACGGCGGTGCGGGTTCCGGTATTCTTCGGGCACTCGGAGGCGGTGCACCTGACGACGCACCGTAAGCTGGGTGCTGCTGCAGCGCGGGAGATTCTGACTCGGGCGCCGGGTGTAACTGTGATGGATGACCGGCGCCCCGGCGGATACCCCACGGCAGCGGTTGAGGCAGCGAAACGCGACACAGTTTATGTGGGGCGCATCAGGGATGATATGTCGTCAGAGCGTGGGCTTGACCTATGGATCGTCGCAGACAATGTTCGTAAGGGAGCGGCTACGAACAGCGTTCAGATCGCCGAGATTTTGGTGCGCGACTATTTATAAGTTATATTGCCGTCCGTTGTGTGGATTTGCGCAAACTCGTCCATGCTTTTGTTTTTTTAGGACATTTCTCTCGGCCGCTGTGGCGCGGAGTATCGTGAATGACTGGCAAATCCCTTAAGTGGACGCTGGCGGCGTTAATCGTTGGCTCGCCAGCCGCGATGGCGTTGGGTCTGGGTGACATCCATCTGCATTCCTCGCTTAACGCGCCACTTGACGCGGATATCGATCTGATCGGCGCCACGCCGGATGACCTCGCGAACCTCAAGGCCCAGGTGGCCTCGCGCGAGACCTTCCAGAAGAACGGCCTCGATTGGCCGTCCTTCCTGTCGAGCGTGACGCTGAAGCCCATGCGCACCAGCGACGGGCGCGACATCATCAAGGTGCACTCGGGATTGGCGATCACCGAGCCCTTCGCGACCATCCTCATCGAAATCAACTGGCCACGCGGTCATGTGGCGCACGAATACACCGTATTGCTCGATCCGCCGCTCTATACGCCGGATCAGGGCCAGGCTGCCGCCCCCCCGGTAGCCGCGCCGGCGGTGGGTACCAGTTCTCGGGGTGGCGCCATCGAACGTGCACCTGCGGCGCCGACGCCCACGGCTCCGGCCCCCGCCGCACCGGCGCCGAGCGCGCCCACGTCGAGTGTCGCCGCCGCGACCTCGGGCCAGACCTATCGCGTTCAGCGTGGCGATACGCTCTATCGCATCGCCGCCCATGAGTCCGCGACCACCTCTCCGGCCGAGGTCCGCCGCTGGATGGTCGCGACCTACGACGGCAACCTTGACGCCTTCGACAAGAACATGAACCTGCTGCGCGCAGGCGCAGTATTGCGCATGCCGGATGCGGCAGCGCTGGGTGCCGTCAGCAGCGGCGAGGCGCTGGCCGAAGTGCGCCGGCAATATGCGGCCTGGCATGGCGCGGCCGCGCCCGCGAGCACCAGCCCGAGCGCGCCGAGCGCCACCGTCAGCACGCCCGCCAACAGTGAGACTGGCCGCCTGCGTCTGGTGACGCCGGGCACCGGAGCGGGCACCGCGCCAGCCGCCGCCTCCGCAGCGGCTGCCGCCGAAGCACGCGCCTTGCAAGGCAAGGTGCAGCAGCTGCAGTCGCAGCTCGATGAGTCGCAGCGCCTGCTGGCGCTGCGCAATGCGGATCTGGCGAAACTGCAGGCGCAGCTGACTGCCGCGCAAAATGCCGCCAAAGCCGGCGCGCCGGCGCCTGCAGCGGCGCCGACTCCCGTCACGCCGCCGCCGGCCGTGCAGTCGGCACCGGCCGAAACCCCGCCGCCCGCCGCCACCGCTGATCAGAATGCCCCGCCGCCGGCCCCCGCAGAAAACGCGGCGCCGGCCGCCTCGGAGCCGGCTGCCTCGGAGCCGATCAAGCACAAAGTCCATGTGACGACGGTGCCCGCCGAGCCCAGCGCCTCGATCCTCGATCAGGTGCTGAAGTACTGGTGGTTGCTGGTGGCGCTGGTCGTTGCCGCCGCCGCCTTCTTCGGGCTGCGCGCCTGGCGCGAACGTCGCCAGTCGAGCTTCGATGACTCCCTGGATCATCTGCGCACCGGAGGCGGCAGCGCCACCGAACACGACACCACCTTTGACACCCAGCCGCTGGTTCAGCTGCGCCCCGAGTCGATCCTGGTCGAGGAGTCGGGCAGCCACGCCAAGCCCCGTCTCGACGGCACCGCGAGCACTCGCGCGCCGCATATCGCGGCCGACCAGACCATCAGTGCGGAGACCGCGGTCAACCTGGATCAGGGTGACCCGCTGGCCGAAGCCGATTTCCACATGGCCTACGGGCTCTACGACCAGGCCGCCGACCTGGTGCGCATCGCCATCGCGCGGGACCCGACGCGACGCGATCTGAAGCTCAAACTGCTCGAAGTGTTCTTCGTGTGGGGCAACAAGGAGCAGTTCCTGCACAGCGCCCATGAGCTTGCGAGCACGCGTGCAGAAGCCGCGCCGGGCGAGTGGGAAAAGATCCTCATCATGGGCAAGCAGCTCGCGCCCGATGATCCGCTGTTCGCCAGTGGCGGCGCAGTCAGCGGCGCGGCCGCGGCCGGAGTGGACCTGGACCTCGAAGGCGGCCAGGGCAGCGGAATCGATTTCGACGTCATCGGTTCACCCTCCGCGGTGGTGCGGGCGGCCGACGACATTGACCTGGACATCGGCACCGCCATCGGCGAGCGCGACGCGACGGCGGGGGCGGCCGCGACGGGCGCTACGGACAAGAACCTGGCGCTCCACGGTGCGACGACGATCGACACCATCGACGGCCTCGCGACCGGTTCGACCCAGGAAATGACCGCGGGACGCATGGCAGCGGCCCGCTTCGGCGGACTCAACGAGGGCATCACTCAGGAGTCCCCGACCATCGAGCAGCCGGTGGCCGGCGCGAACGGCGCTGCGACGGTGCGGCAGAAGGTCGAGAAGGCCCTGTCGCAGAACGCCCATGTCGAACAGACCGCCGAGCTGGCCATCGATGACCTGGGATTGGATCTGAATTCCCTGGATACGGTCGATCAGCCGGCTCTGGGCGCAGGCGCCGACGCCCCGACCATGGTCGCGGGCCTGGACGAGCATTCGCGCCGCATGCTGGAAACCGCCGAACAGACCGGCATCGATGCCGCGGAAACGCCCACGGGCTCGTGGCAGTTCGACGGTGAATCGACCGACGCGCCACTCGGTGGCGCCGAGCCCGCCGAGCATGACATTGGTGCTACGGCCAGCCTCGCGGCGCTTTCGAGTGATCTGGATTTCAACCTGGGAATGCCTGAGGCGACTCAGCAGCGAAAGGCGGCCGCAGATGGCGAGCACCTGGATCTGGACGTCGGCACGGCAACCGTTCCGGATGCCGCTTTTGCGGAAACGCAGAAGCTTGGTACCGAGGATCTGGCACTGCCGGACCTGGAGCCCGTGACCATGAGCGAGGTCGGCACGAAGCTCGACCTGGCTCGTGCCTACATGGACATGGGCGATCCGGAAGGGGCGCGCAACATCCTCGAGGAAGTGGTGACCGAGGGATCGGTGGCCCAGAAGCAGGAAGCCCAGCGCCTCATTGAGTCGCTGCCCGGCTGAAGAGCGATCCTTGCCACGGGTTGCCGTCGCCCTCGAATACGACGGCGCGCCGTTTGCCGGCTGGCAGACCCAGCAGGCCGGCGTTGCGAGTGTGCAGGCGACGGCCGAGGCGGCCTTCAGTCGGGTCGCCGCCGAGCCGGTGAGCCTGGTGTGCGCCGGCCGCACCGACGCCGGAGTCCACGCCCTCGGGCAGATCGCCCACTTCGACACCTCTGCCGTGCGCGCTGAGCGCGGCTGGCTCCTCGGCGCCAACGCCAACCTGCCCGACAGCGTGAGTGTGCGCTGGGCGCGCACGGTCCCCGGACATTTCCATGCCCGCTACAGTGCCGAAGCGCGCACCTATCGCTATCTGATTCTGAACCGCCTGGGTCGCTCAGCGCTGGCGGCGCAGCGCGTGGCGCTGGTCTATCGGCCGCTGGACGTCGAGCGCATGGCCGCGGCCGCAGTGCGGTTGCTCGGTGAACATGATTTCAGCGCCTTTCGCGCCGCCGGCTGTCAGGCTCGTTCACCGGTCAGACGCCTCTACGATCTGCGCGTCTGGCGCTGCGGCGATCAGGTGGTGATCGAAGCCACCGCGAATGCCTTTCTGCACCACATGGTGCGCAATCTCGTCGGCTTGCTGCTGGATGTCGGCGTCGGGAAGGTGCCACCCGAGTGGGCCGCGACCGTACTGGCTTCGCGCGATCGGACCTTAAGCTCGCCGACGGCGCCAGCCCAGGGGCTGTACTTCTGGAGGGTGCGCTACCCACAGGCCTTCAGGCTGCCCGAGGAGGCGGCTGGGCCGGTATCGGCTATCATCACTGACCCGCCCCCCGGGTAGGTCAGGAAGACACCCATGTCGTGGTTCGAAAAGATCATGCCCTCGCGCATCAAGACCGAGCGCCGCACGCGGTCGGTCCCGGAAGGGCTGTGGAGCAAATGCCCGGCTTGTGATGCGGTGCTGTATCGGGCGGAGCTTGAGCGCAACCTTTTCGTGTGCCCCAAGTGCGGCCATCATCGCCGCATCGGCGCCCGTCAGCGGCTGCTGTGGTTCCTGGATGATGGGGAACGCGTCGAGATCGGCGCGGGCGTGCAGCCCGAGGACATGCTGAAGTTCAAGGACAGCAAGCGCTACAAGGATCGACTGGCCCAGGCGCAGAAGACGACCGAGGAGAAGGACGCGCTGGTGGTGCTCGCCGGACGGCTGCTCGGCAACCCGGTGGTCGCCAGCGCCTTTGAATTCGAATTTCTGGGCGGCTCGATGGGCTCGGTCGTGGGCGAGCGCTTTCGCCGCGCCGTCGAGTACTGCATTGCGCACCGGGCGCCCCTGGTGTGCTTCACCGCCAGCGGTGGCGCGCGCATGCAGGAGGCGTTG
>Ga0210385_10000733_pt1 | contig 21429 bp, 20 predicted proteins | sample IncBWH26OmetaG_FD_160107 | JGI IMG/M metagenome (GOLD analysis project Ga0210385, IMG submission 160107) | Forest soil microbial communities from Barre Woods Harvard Forest LTER site, Petersham, Massachusetts, United States - Inc-BW-H-26-O ...
ACAACACCTCGAAGGGACCAGTCAGATCGATCTGATCGATACCCTCAAACAGCAAAGAGCCGATGTGCAGATGGGTATCATGGGGAATCATCAGCATCTCTGAGTCTGAGGCTGGCGATGGAGCCGAAACTAGCCATCCATGATTCTTCGGAACTGCCAAAATCCCCTCGCTTCTCGCCAAGCTTGGTGCGTGTCATTGACGTGCTCACCTATCCGGCGGTGCAGCTGCTTGATGTCACGGGCCCGGTTCAAGTGTTCGCCTCCGCCAACGACCTCGCTGCGGAAGACGGCAAGGCGCGGCCTTATCTGCTGAGAATCGTGGCGCAAGACGGGCAGGGCGCTACTTCATCGGCTGGAGTGGCGCTCGCGGCAGGTCCGCTCCCACAAGGCGCCGAGGCGGTCGATACCCTGCTGGTCGCAGGCGGCGAGGGGGCCGTGGCGGCAACAGAGAACTCGGTTCTGGTCGACTGGGTTCGCAAGCGAGCGTCACAGGCGCGACGCACTGCCTCGGTCTGCACGGGCGCGTTCCTGCTCGCGGCGGCGGGTTTGCTCGATGGACGCCGCGCCGTGACGCACTGGAAATACTGTGCCCGCTTCGCCCAGCGCTTTCCCGAGGTCCATCTGGAACCGGACCCGATTTTTGTACGAGACGGTCCGGTTTGGACATCAGCTGGGGTGACGGCCGGGATCGATCTGGCGCTCGCGCTGGTGGAGGAGGACCTCGGACGGTCAGCGGCGCTCGCAGTGGCGCGCTACTTGGTGGTGTTTCTCAAACGTCCCGGCGGCCAGGCACAGTTCAGCGCTTCCCTTGCATTGCAGGCAGCGGAGGACAAATTCGCTGCCCTTCACGACTGGATCAGGGGCCACCTCGCCGACGATCTTTCGCTATCGGTTCTTGCCGACCGAGCTGGAATGAGCGAGCGTAGTTTCAGCCGACACTATGCGGAGGCATCCGGGCAAACACCGGCGCGTGCCATCGAGCGGCTGAGAGTGGAAGCGGCGCAAAATCTGCTCCTTGGCTCGCGCCTGCCGGTCAAACGAATCGCGCAACGCTGCGGATTCGGCTCGGAGGAGACCCTGCGCCGCAGCTTTCTGCGCCTGCTGACGGTCACACCGCACGACTACCGGTCCCGATTTAGGTCTTAACGCGCAATGCCGGAGTCGACGCTTGACAGATCGCGCACGCTTACGGGAAGTAGGCACTGAGGGTCCGCATCATCGCCCTAACGCCGCTGCCCTTACGGGGCTCGAAGCGCTCTCGTCTGCCGTCAATCAAGCTCTCTCCAAATTCGCCATCCATTTTCCGAGCATCGTACTAACGCGCTGCGGAATCCAACTTCGTTTCGATGGATCAAACGGTTACGATTCTCTGAAAAGCCGTAGCCTCTTCTGCGGTGGGTTTCTCCACTAATTGGGTGTTCTGGTGCCGCAGCACGAGGGGTCTGCCTGCGCCGGAGGACAGGCGATAGAGCCATAGGAGCAGAACACACAGCAGTCCCCGGCCTTAGGTCGCAGCACCGCACCGCACCCCACACAGTCGTAGAAGTAGATGCAGGCATCGGTCGGCATGGTCTCGCGCGAGACACGCCCGCACTTTGGGCAGGTCAACACGGACATCGTGATCATAGAGGTGAGTGGGTCGGCGTTGGCGTTGCACTCGGCGGCAGCTGCGCAAGTAACCCTTGCACTTGCTGTGCAAAGGCACGACTGTCGAGTTGCGGAAATTCCGTGCTGCCACGAAGGGCACCCAGCTGATGCATAAGCAGGCGAGGGCGCGGCGGGACAGCGCCTTCCCATCTGGCCTCGGGTCCGTAGAGCAACCAAACGTCCCAGGCGTACACCGGACCGTCACTGCTCTTGAGGCCAACGGCGCGAGAAAGCAGCCGCCCGAAGGCACCGGAAGGGTTCCAGTAATGCTGAACGTTCGGGTTGTGCAGCAGCAGCGCCGCCTTCGCAACGTCCTTTTCTCCGGCGGCCCGCAACCAGGGAGCCACGCGCGCTAATCCCAGCACCAGCTCGTGAACCACAAATGTATGCATCCGCGGGTCGGTTGTCCCCGCAAGGAGATCGCGGTCCATATCAGCCAGTCCACGCAGGCAGGTGGGGCAGATCGGATCGACGACAAACAGCAACCGTACCGAGTCCACGTTTCGATTGAAGTCCGTGCGCAGCTGACTGCCCTGATCATCCAACTCCGCGTACGGCGTCGCAGACGCATTGGCGGGAGAGCCATCACCGCGGGTACAACCCGCTGCCGCCAGCAGACTCATGGCCACGATCGTCGTACGCAGGAACTGCATCGGGATCTCCTAACCAACCGTCATCGCTACCGTGCCGAGTCCAATCACGAAGAGCGCGGCCACCCACACGATCCAGCGCAACGGACGCCGACCCGCGGTATCGCAAGTTGCATCGGCGCAGACTGCGGGGGGGGCGATAGGCCCACCAAAACGCGACAATCAGCAGCCCTGCCGCGCCAAGCAACGCATACGGCAAGAGGCACGAGAGACGTGCGAGGGCCACCGCCCCGCTCACGCCGAGCAGAGCCACCGTCCACGGTAGCCCGCAGCAGGCTCCAACCGTCGCCGCGAACGCCCCCAATCCCACGGCGCCACCCGCAGTTCCGATTACCCGTCGCTTGTCGCTCACAGCTAGCCTCCCGCGATGCGCCGCCGCCCTGAGAGCCTTCGGCGTACGGTGCTAGGATAGGCTCCGTAGTATGGTACGGAGTCAAGCCATGTCACGCCGCCCGTACACGATCGCCCGCCTTGCAGCTGCGGCAGGCGTTCACATCGAGACCATCCGCTATTACCAGCGGCTGCGGCTCGTGCCGCAGCCGCCGCGTCCGCTCGGCGGGATCCGGCGCTACAGCGAGGCGGACGTCGACCGACTGCGCTTCATCAAGCGCGCACAGGCGATGGGGTTTACGCTGGTTGAGGTCGAGAGTTTGCTGAAGCTACAGGCACGGCGTTCGTGCCGCGCCACGCGCGAGCTCGCCGCTAACAAGCTGCGTCTCGTCGATGCTCGCATTCGCGAGCTTCGGGACCTGCGCAAAGAACTCGCCGGCTTGATTGCCGACTGCGACGCGAACACTCAGGACGCGAAGTGTCCGGTTCTCCAGCGACTCGCCTCATAACCCTGCACGCAATTGCTGGCCGAGAAACCGCTTAACCGTGCAGGTCCTTGAGCGGTGCGTCCTGACGCAAGAGTGAGGTCACCGTACCGGGTCCGATTACAGCGAGTTTGCATCGTTTCGGCAGGCTATCGTCGGATAAGGACGATCGAACGTTAGCGTCGCTGACGTGAAAGGGACAAATGAAAGTGGCGCAGACGGTATTCCGGACACTCGGGACATGCGTGTTGTTGAGCGCATTGGGAAACGTTCTCCCTTCGGCAGTCGCACAGACTGCTGCCCTTGACCCAGCATTGCGTAACGGCCAGCACGATCTGGATTTTAATATTGGCGCCTGGACAGCTCACATCAAAGTGCTCCGAGCGCCAGCCACTGGGCCCGCCACTTGGGTCGAGTTCAATGGCACTGCGGTGGTTCGGAAAGTCTGGGACGGCCGCGCGCAGCTGGAAGAGGTCGAGGCGGACGGTTCGACGGGGCACTTCGAAGCTCTAGTGCTGCTGCTCTACGATCCCGAGTCGCACCAGTGGAGCAAGAGTTTTGCGAATAGCAGTGACGGGCAATTGAGCCAGCCGATGATCGGCGAGTTCAGCAACGGGCACGGGGAGTTTCTCGATCAGGAGAGCTTTCATGGCAGGATTGCCCTGATGCGTGCCGACTGGTCCGATATCACGGCGAGTTCGTCGCATTTCCAGGAATCGTTTTCCCGTGACGAAGGCAAGACCTGGCAGCCTTACTTCATTGCTACATTTACGCGGCAGGCTTACTGAATTTCGCTTTTTGAAGGAACGGGTCGCCAATGCCATGGCGGCGTTTCGCGCGCTTGCCGCGGCATCCGCGAGGAAATCAGGAGATCTATGCGACAACATCAATCGCAGTACGGTTGATGAGGAGGAGTTCTGTGTCGTCGAACTTAGGTTTCACCCGCGGCTCTGGCGGCACACGAACTTAGTGAGGCATTCATCCGCATCGGTCGAAAGCTGCTGGTGAGACACGCTAGGCTTCGAGGCGGTGACGGAACGCCCGTTTGACGTCAATTAGAGTCGCCTCGCGTAGCTGCTCCCGAGTCGCGATCGACGTATCGATTCGCCGCGGAGAATTGCGATGATTTGCTATTGCGTCTCATGACCGCTATCGGCCGAGACTGTGTGAAAACGAGCCTGTCATGAGCAGAGCACCGGCTTGCCGGCTTACGATCGTGGCGATCCTATTGCAGAAACGTCGCCAGCTCAGGGGTCAACTGCGGACGCTCGTCGAAGCAGAGTCAGACGTTGAGGTTGCCGGATTTCTCGTAGTCTTTACGTAGCCTCGGCGACTCCAAAATGCGTGGCTCGACGCGCTCCCAGGGCAAGCACGACGCGGAAAACCCGTGAAAACCAATTGATTCGTGAAGGCACTGCAATCAGTCGCTCCAATGGTTGACTGGACCGACAAACCTCGAAAATATGGCGACTAATGAACAAGTTAGATCGACGAATTTCCGTGGCGCCGATGATGGATTGGAGCGATGAAGAAACATCTGCCTTTTAAATTAGGCATTTACTAGCTCATGAAGGAGCCCGTCGCCTTTACGTCGCCGCCGCCTTAAGTTTATTAGCCTCGCGCTCCATAACCGCACGACGAGCAGAAGGTCAGTTCAGTCGATCGCTGACCGCTTTTTGCGTCCCAGATCCGCCGCGTCTTAATATGACGCCGCGTGCGAATAATTCGTAGCGACCCATATGCCAAACACTGAAGACATCTGGCAGGAACACCGACACCGATTGCGACGCTTCATCGCAGGGCACGTCGACGATGTCAGCTCTGTAGACGACCTCCTGCAAAGTGTGTTTCTCAAGCTACACACGAACTTGGGAACGGTCCGATGCCGCGGCAGCCTGTCTGCGTGGTTGCACCGAGTCGCGGCAAACGCGGTGGCCGACCATTTCCGCGCGGCAAAGCGCTGGCAGGAATTGCCGGAGGAGTTCGCGGCGCCAGAACCGGAGCGGAACTACATTGCGGAGATGGCACTTTGTCTGGAACCGCTCATGGCTGGTTTGCCTGACAAGTACCGGACGGCCTTAGTGCTCTCTGAAATGAAAGGCCTGCCCCTCAAGGAAGTCGGCGAGCTCCTAGGGATTGGCTTGTCGGGTGCTAAGTCCAGGGTGCAGCGCGGACGCCAACAGCTGCGACGGCAGCTCGCGCAGTGCTGCGATGTTCAGATTGAGCGGGGCGGGATCGTGGACTGCGAAATTCGCGAGAACACCAGCGTTTGCAGGTGCGGCCCCCGCTAATCTGCGTCTTTTTGTCGCTACCCCCGTCTATTAAGGCAGTTGCGGAGAGTGAGGCGTCTGCAGGGCCACATGGCGCTGAGGCGATCGCTCTGCGCTGTGAACGCCGGTTGCCTTAACGAGGGGATGAGCACCACGTTGCGTCATGAGCGCGCGATGAACGGTCGTCGCCTATTGCCGGCGCTTGCGCTGACCTTGGCTATGAGCGCGTCTGCGCAGAATCCGTTGGAGACGCTCCCCAACAATTACAAGCTGGACATGGAGAATCAGTGGGTCCGAGTAATCAGGGTTCACTACGCTCCTCACGAGAAAGTTCCCGTTCACGACCACGCCGAAGGTCCGGTGGTGTACGTTTATCTGACCGATGGCGGCCCGGTTCGCTTTCAGCACTTTACGCCGCGCGAGGTACTCGCGATTCGGCCCGCCACGAAGCAGGGCGGCTTTCGCATACATCACGCTCTTGTCGAGCGGCATTCGGTAGAAAACGCGAGTGATATTCCCAGCGATTTCCTGCGCGTGGAGCTTAAGGCGCTGTCTGCAGCGACCCAGATTCCGGACGTGAAAGTTGATCCACCCGTCCTTTCTGCAGGCGAGAACCTGGAGAAGGTTGAATTCGAGGACGAGAACCTCCGGATTGTTCGTTCTGTCTGTGCGGCCCATAAGACCTGTATTGCCAGAGACGTTCTGGCACCGGCGCTCGAGATTGCCTTCACACCAGTAACCCTGACCGGGATCGCTGCGAGACTCGTGCGCATAACGTCGCAGGCCGGGCAGGTCCGCTGGGTTGCTCCCGTTGCTCATGAAGAGGCTCGGAACCTGGGAGCGGTCGCTGCTCACCGCTTGCGGATTGAATTCAAAGGCGCGCGATGATTCCTATATCGGTTTGGCGTCTGTCGGCTCGACTTGTCGCTCGTTTGCCGTGCCGGCGCGCGTGGTATGGGGCGTCGCCGGCTTCGAAGTTTGCGCGGTAGGCGGCAAGCTTTTCGGGTGACGTCATAACGCCTTCCTTCGGACTGTTGCGGTCGGAATGATTTAGCGCAGCAGTGGTTTGGGTCGAGTTGGGTCTCGCTCGCGAATTTCATGTCCAAAGCATCGCTGTAGCCGTTGGCGCAGCTGCGATGTAACGGATCGGAGAGAACGACCGGCCCAGGAATCAGAGCACAGAACAATGTGAGACGCGTCGGCTGGCTTCATGCCGCGGTATTCGGTGCGAATGACGACCGAAGAGCTGCACTCATTGAAGAGAGAATAGGCGTCGGATATTGGCGGCAACCCGCTCCGCCAGTCCCTCTTCGGGCCCCTCTTTGTCGTTAACGTGATCAAGTACGGTTCGATTCGCCAGTTGTCGGCTCGCGAGACTTTCGCTCAGCTCTTCGGCCAAACCCGGGCGGCCCTTAATAAGCGGAGATAGCGCCGCCTTGGAGATCTCATAAATCACCACCCAAGTGAGCGCGGTGAGTTCGCCTTCGAGCGGCTTACCGGTGAGCAGTCCAACCTCCCCGAAATAGTCTCCCGGCGCCAGTCGGATAACCTCAATCTTGCGGCCATTTGCCTGCACCGAACCGACTAGAACGCCATAGCTGACTATGCATAGCGCTTCCAAGATCGTACCCGCCCTCACTACGACCTCGCCGGGCTTGTAATCCCTTCGCTGCATCTGCGACGCCAGCGCAGCCTTTTCGTCTACGGTCAAGGTCGAGAACAGCGAGATTCCGGCAAGCAGGCGCTCGGGAATTCCCGACTCCTCTTCGGCCGCTGGAGCGGTCTGGCTCGGCGAACTGCCGAGGCGTGGCGAAAACTTGGCGCCGGCCGCGGCTGCTGCCTGAAAGACTCGGTTGAAGAGCTCATTTTGAGCCCGGTCGACGGCGCTGATATCTGCAACCGAGTAGGAGAGCTCGAAATCGATCATTTCTGCGCTGAGATCCTTGATGGTGACCGTCGGCTCAGGCGTCCGCAGGATATGCGTGCTGCCGAGGAGCACTTCCTTCAGTAAATTGCAGCCCGCCGCGGGCGTCAGCGAAGGCTGCAATCTGACCCGGATGCTGGCGCCGTGGATCATGGTTGGCGTGCTGCAATTCACAAGCCTGGATTTCGCAATCACGCTGTTCGGGATGATCGCTACATCCTGGTTTCGTGTCAGGACGTGCGTCGCGCGCCAATTGGTTTCGATCACCTTACCTTGGAGCGTGTCGTCAAGAATGATCCAGTCGCCCACGCGGTAAGGGCGCTCGATGTTAAGAGCGATTCCGGAAAAAACGTCTCCCAGGGAGCTTTGCAGCGCCAGACCGATAATAATGCCCAACGCGCCGGAGGTCGCCAGCAACCCTTTCACCGGCAGATCGAAAACATAGGCGACGATTGCGAAGGTCGCCGCGAGGTAGATCAGCGCGGCCAACAGGTCCTGAACCAGTTTCGTGTCGCGTGGCTGTCGCCCCAGCACGACGAACGCGCGCAAGAAACCGACCGTGAGCCACGCCGCGCCCAGCCACCAGATCACTTCGAGCACGCCCACGAAAAGACGCGTAGGTGCAGCCGCGGTCGATACGCCGGGGCGATAGGGAACAAGCCCGCCAGCCAGCATCAATCCAGTGAGGATCGCAAAGAAGAAAAGCTGGGCAAAGAAATATGCCAACGCACTGCGTCGCTGCCAATAGCGGGCGCCGAAGAAGCCGACAACGATCACAGCTCCTGCGAGGAAAAGCGGGTTAGTCGCCGCCGCAAGAATGGAAGAGTGTGAGATGGTCATAAGCGAGCTCGGGCAGTTATCAAAAGTTACCGAAATACTTTCGCGCTCCGGTTGGGAGATTGCAGTGTTACCGCATGGAGACCACCGTAGCACCCGGCTTCAGATGCCGGAAGCTTTAAACTGACGCCGCTTAGGAAGCCCATACGTTCTACGTCGCGGAGGGCCGCCCGGGACAAGACGTCGAGAAGCTCCCGTTTTACGGGAGCAGTTGCGGAAGCACGGCTTAGGCGGGAACAAGGCCATCATGAGATGCGAATCCCCACAGTCGTAAAGGGTTAGTGGTCAGTCTCCGTCATCTAACTGCCCGATAGCGGTCACTCGCGAACGCCTCAGAAGGGTCAATGAGCGACCTTTCGACGCGGCGCGGACTTGCCGGCTCCATAACCCAAGGAGCCAGTCATGGAACAAGTTCAATGCACGACGACCATTCGCGAACCCTGGAACAAGGGAAAGCTTGTAGGCCAGAAAGCGCCGTTCAAGCTCAAAGAGATCTGGACGATCCGGGTGCGCCTGCAGCTCGCCAACCGTCGCCGCGAGCTGGCGCTGTTCAACCTCGCCATCGACAGCAAGCTTGGAGCCTGTGACTTGGTCAGACTGCGCGTCAGAGACGTCTGCCACGGAGGCGGCATGGCATCCCGGGCAGTAGTGCTGCAGCAGAAAACCCAACGTCCCGTGCAGTTCGAGATTACCGAGCCGACGCGGGATGCTGTCGGAGCCTGGATCGGTCATGCAAGGCTGACCTCGGAGAGCAGTCTTTTTCCAAGCCGACTCCACGGCTCGGTACATCTGTCTACTCGGCAGTACGCGCGGATCGTTGATTCCTGGGTCAGGCAGCTGGGGAAGGCCAGCTACGGGACGCACACACTCAGGCGAACCAAGGCGACCTTGATCTACCGCAGGACCAAGAACCTGCGGCCGTTCAGCTGCTACTGGGACACACGAAGCTGGAGAGTACGGTTCGTTACCTCGGTATTGAGGTCAATGACGCCTAGAAATGGCCGAGCAGACCGAAGTATAGGGAGCGAGCGGCACGCGCCGGTCGGCGTCAACGGGCACTGACCGGCCACAACCGGACTCTTGACCTTCGAGTCTCATAGCAGAAAAGCGGCCACTCATTTCAGCGGTTTCTCTTTCCTCAACTCAGAAGAAGCGCGGTGGCCGCCAGTGCCACACGGAGATAGCATCGCTGGACGTCGGCACGACAGGCTTGCTCGGCGCTGACTCCGGCTATGCTGCGGATGAAACGCAACTCGCCTTGGCTGACCCAAAATGGAGAAAGATCACATGACACGCGTATTGTTCGTCGGCCAGCAGCCGGAAACGGTGGACTTCTCTGATCCCGCCATACCGCGGGGCTTCAATGCCGAGAAGATCCATGCCGGAATCGCGATCGCCATGAGTAAAATGGCGGAGCGCGGATGGCAAGCGGACCTTTGCTTGATCCCACCCGACGCAACAGCCCGCTTCGTGCTGGAGAAGCAGCTGGCAACTACAACCTATGACTGCGTAGTGATCGGGGCGGGTATTCGACTCCCGCCAAAAAGCCTGGCGCTGCTCGAGACCGTAGTCGACGCTGTGCATAAGGCCGCGCCCCATGCGTCCATTGCATTCAACACGCGGCCGGAGGACAGCGCCGAAGCCGCTGCTCGCTGGTTACAAGCCGATTGATCGCCGAGCGCGCAATTGTCGCCAGCTGCGTAGGGTCAATCAGAGTCAGACGACTGCGGCTGAACCGCCGACCGGCAGTGACCGGCCAGGAGCCGTCGTAGACGGCATCAAATTGCCTGCCCGTTAGCGGCCATCGCAGACGGGCCCTTTCAGAGCGACTCTTCCTTCGCACGCCGCACTTCGGCCGGTGCATAGCAAAGGCCAGGACGTCCCGCATCGGCATCCTCGCGCGCCGATCCCGGCTAGCTCCTCAGACGTCGGCCGTCGGGTGCGCTTTTTCGACTTTCCCGTGAGCCGGAGCTCCCGACATGCGATTCGCGCATCTTTGGCGACCTCGGGTCTGACGGGGAGATTCTTGACGCTCTTGGCGGCCCGCAACACAACGCCAATCCACGTGAGGTCGTTAGCCACCGTGGCAGCGCCTGCGCCGTCGGCACGCCGTCCTCGGACATGATCGATCAGGATGGCAGGGGTCAATTCGATTGCGTTTTGCTCACCTATCACATGTTGTTCGAGAAACTTGAGGTGTGTCTGCTTGGAGCGTCGCCACTTGCCCCGTTCCGGGAGAATCCATTATCCACTGTGTCCGAAACCGGGGAGCCTACGAGTGGAGCACTATCAAATCGTTGACCTGCAGGCGCGCTGGTAAAAATAACCTCTCAGTTTGAGATGGCCGTCGAGGCTAACGGCGAGCAGCGAATGACTGGACCGAAAAACCCCCGAAAATATGGCGACTAATGGAAAAGTTCGATCGCCGAATTTCCGTGGCGCCCATGATGGACAGGACCGAAGATCAAAGTTCGGTGCGACGGATCACCCGCTTACGAAGGTCAAGAAAATCCCGTAGCCTTCACGTAGCCTCAGCTTTGGAAATATCTGGGCGCCTCATGAGCTAGCAGCCGCGGAAGACCTGGGCTGCGACGATCTCGTGTCAGATCCGCTGTGTGATCGCCTGCTCCAGCTACTCAACGAACACCTAGCGAAGAACCTCAGGCCTGCGTGCGGCGATCGTCAGAAGGGCCCTCGCGGCGCCTGAGGGACCTCGACGTACAACAGGAGACGATGCCCGGTGCTGGCCGTGCCGTTGCTGAATGCACTACCTGGGATCCCGTCGCAAGGTCTACGCGAAGCGAGGTCATGCGGCGCCGGCGCTAGCCTTGAAGCGTCTCGCCTGATTCACGACACCAGTTCGTATTCGCGTGAAAACGTGTTCCGGGAAATGTGCGGGGAGTGCTGCCTCTAGTCGTTCGAACGCAGCAGGCGCCGCATCAACGAGCGCCTGCATTCGACTCCAGAGATCTGTCATGGCGGTACGATCGGCAAGTTCTCGCCAGTGACGCCCTGTAATTTCATCGATTCGATAGTGCGGGCGGCGGCCGCGGATTGCCATCGCCATCTTGGCCCGCTCCAGGGCGAGTTCGTTGCGTTTGTGCCCGATTACCGGCCACGCAGACAGCACGTCGTAGATCGGCGTAAGTCCATACGTTCCACCGCGACGGTGAAAGATCGAAAAGTTCTTTCCGTGACCATCGATCGCTGCGAGAAGCCAGAAACTTAGCTGTACTAGCAAAAAAGTGGACTGTTCGTGGTCGGGAGACTCACTGCCAGCTAGCAGGGAGAGCGAACTCTCGATCGATGGGCCGCCCTCGGACTCGTAGCGCCGCGTAGGCGGCAGGCCGAATGCTTGACAGAAGTCCTCCTGAGGCAGCCGGGCAATCCAGGTACTCCGAGTTGGCTTGAATGAACGGCGCTGTGCTTCCTCGTCCGTTACGCCAATCCAGCGGCGGTCAAAGCGAGTCACCACAAGGACACGCTGCTTGCCAAATCGCGCGATCTCGCTCGCGGCGGTTTGGAAGCCGAGCTCTCGCAGCAGCCGCCCGCACAGCCATTCATTTTCTACCGAGTCGGAGAAGTCCCCCTGGAAGTTTCCGACCGTACCCAGAGGCAGCTTCAGGATGTGGGTTGTGGGAGTAGCGTCGAGCGGTTGAAACCACTTTCCGCCCATGCGCAGCAGCGCAGTCTTCTCCTGGGCGCCGGCCAGAGAAATTCGGAATTCATTCTGTTCTTCCGCACCCAGCGGCGTTGCGACGGTAACTTCTCGCAGCGTCGCTTCGACTTCCAAGGGACTTAGAGGCTTTGCATCGATTCGGTTCCAGCCGTCCGGCTTCTCGCCAGGAGGAAGTAGCTGTACCGCTCCGGCGCAGTCACGCCCGATGGCGCTCAAGAGATCAAAGGCGCCAGTAGAGCGCGTTTGAAAACGCGTTCGGATTCGGCGGCGAATCTCGGTGCTATCGGGAAGGAGATTGTCGAAGTAGTAGTCGACGGCATCACCTCGGACCTCGCGGTCCGCGGTGATCGGGAGAGACAGTGAGAGGGATCGGACGTTGGGAGACTGTGCCCAGGTGCGCTCATAGCGAAATACGGGCGTGCCTGTGCGGAGGGTGGTCCATTCCCCGACACGCTCCCCGTTCATCCAGATCATGAGCGCTGCCATAATCTACCAGTCAATGTTGTCGTCGACAGTGGTTTTGGAAGTGTCGAGGGGCTGCAGCAGAACTCGCACGCGAAGGGCAGCAAGTACCTTCAGAAGGACGTTAACGCTGACGCGATCCGGGTCTTTCTCGATCCGGGCCATACGGGTTTGATCGATGCCTAGCAACCGGCCCAACTGGGCCTGGGTCAGGCCCCGGGCCTTGCGGAAGGAGCGTAAGTGATCGGCGAGCTGAGTCGGTGTCTGAAGAGGGAGTGGTTTCATATAACCGCAGCATATGACCTATAAGGCATAAATACAATATATGCGTTTAAAAACATAAAAGCAAAATACGTTGTTTCAGTCATACTGGCTCCTCTTTGGAGCGAATGAAGCTACGTTGTTTTCCGTAGCCTTTACGTAGCCTCAACACGGAGAAATCCCCCGGGCTTTAGAGAGATTGCTGGAACCTCGATGTATCCAATTGCCCGAGAAAAATAGTATTTCTCCCTGAGATAGGGCACCTTTGATCGCCGGTAAAGTAGCGGTCGCACCCACAGTTGACTGGACAGACAGAGTTCGAAAACTTTAAGACTATGAACGAGTTAGATCGGCGAATTTCCGTGGCCCCGATGATGGATTGGACGGATAGGCATTGCCGCTACTTTCTGCGCGGATTCTCTCAAGATGTCCTTCTCTACACCGAGATGATTACCGCCGCAGCGATTCTGCGTGGCGACCGGGAGCGACTCCTGCTGTTTGATCCGGAGGAACGTCCGCTGGCGCTGCAGTTGGGCGGCAGCGATCCACGCGAGCTCGCACTGGCGGCGCGTGCGGGCGAGCAGGCCGGTTACGATGAGATCAACTTGAACTGCGGTTGCCCGAGCGAACGCGTCGCGAGCGGTTCGTTTGGCGCCTGTCTGATGCAGGAACCGGCGCGGGTCGCCGACTGCGTCGTCGCGATGCGCGCGGCCGTGAGCGTTCCGGTCACCGTCAAGATGCGCATCGGCGTCGTGAACGCGGCCTCGCGCGCCGCAGCACGCGCCGTCGCCGACTTTGACGAGCGCGATTTCGAGTATCTGCAGACGTTCGTGCGCGCGGTGCGCAGCGCCGGCTGCGCCGTATCGATCGTGCACGCGCGCAAGGCCGTGCTCGGGGGACTCTCGCCCAAGGAAAATCGTGAGATTCCGCCACTGCGCTACGATGTCGTGCGACGCCTCAAAGGCGCATTCGCCGATATGCCGCTGGTGGTCAACGGAGGGATGCGGGACACAGCCGCGGTGCTCGAGGCACTCACCTGGAGCGACGGCGTGATGTTGGGACGCGAGGCCTACCACCGGCCCTTCGTACTCGCCGAGCTGCAGCAGGCCCTGCATGCCCCGGCGACTCCGATTCCGACTCGGGAAGCGCTGCTCGAAAGGATGGTGCATTACGCCTCCCGGGAACTCCGTCGCGGCGGCCGACTCGCGCCCATCGTGCGCCACATGCTGGGTCTATACGCGGGCGAACCTGGTGCACGGGAATATCGCCGCACCCTCAGCGAGGGTGCCCGTGCACCCGATGCGGGCGCCGAACTGCTGCGGCGGGCAATCCCGGGGCGCCTGCGGGAGACGGCCTAGTTACTAGCGACTTCAGGTACTTGCGTATAATCTCTGCGACGCATGGGCAAGGACATTGAACTCGCCATTTTATTCGCCGATGTCGTGGGATCGACGCGGCTCTACGACCTCATGGGAGACGCGCGCGCACGGGACATGGTGGCCATCTGCATCGACGTGATGCGCAGCGCCACCGAACAGCGCCAGGGAACCGTGATCAAGACCATGGGGGACGAGGTGATGGCCACCTTTCCCAGCGCCGATGCCGCACTCAACGCAGCGGCGCAGATGCAGCAGCAGATCTCCTCACACGCGCAGCTGAAGATCGACGGGCAACCGGTGGCGATTCGCATCGGCTGCCACTTCGGCCCGGTGATGCTCGAGAACCGCGACGTGTTCGGCGCCGCAGTGCACACCGCCAACCGCATGACCAGCCAAGCCAAGGCGGGCCAGATCGTGACCACTGCAGCGACGGTCGACAAGCTCTCGCCCGAGTGGCGCGCCTCGTGCCGGCAGATCGATGTGGCCACCCTCAAGGGCCAGGGGAGCGAGGTGGCGCTCTACGAAGTGCTGTGGCAGACCGAGGACATCACCAGTATGGTGCCGGGTATTGCCACCGAGGCGCGCCCGACTCGCACCATGCGCCTGCGGCTGCGGTTCGATGAGCGCGAGCTGGTCGTCGATGAGCGGCATGCGAGCATCACCATCGGCCGAGCCGAAGACAACGACGTCGTCGTCAAAGGCAACCTGATCTCGCGCCTGCATGCCCGCATCGAGATCAGCCGTAACAAGTTCGTGCTGATCGATCAGAGCACCAACGGCACGTTCGTACAGAGTGCCGACGGTGAGGAATCGTTCGTGCGGCGCGACAGCCTGCAGATCCGCGGTCAGGGAATGATCGGCCTGGGCCGGCTGCCCGAGCAGGGCTCGCCCCAGACCATCCGCTTCACCTCCGAAGAGGGCTAGCGCCCCCCGCTCGGCTCTCAGCCGAGCCGCTGTTCGGTCGCCGCCAGCTCGCTCAGCAATGCCGCCGGCAGTCGCCGGCCGTAGCGCGCGAGGTACGCGCGGATCTCGGCCACCTCGTTGCGCCACAGCAGCGGGTCCACGCTGAGCAGCTGGGCCAGCGCCTCGGGGCGGATGTCGAGGCCGCGGGTGTCGAGGTCCGCGGGCCGCGGCAGACGCCCGATCGCAGCGTCGCGCGCCCCCGCCTTGCCGGCGCAGCGGTCCAGCATCCAGGCCAGTACCCGCAAGTTCTCACCGTAGCCCGGCCACAGGAACTTGCCAGCGGCGTCGCGCCTGAACCAGTTGACGTGGTAGATGCGCGGTGGCTGGGCCAGCTTCGCGCCCAGGGAAAGCCAGTGCTGCCAGTAGTCGCCGAAGTTGTAGCCGCAGAAAGGCTGCATGGCCATCGGGTCGCGGCGCGTCACGCCGACCTGGCCGACCGCGGCGGCGGTCGTTTCGGAGGCGACCGAGGCTCCCACCATCACGCCGTGCTGCCAGTCGCGCGCCTCGTACACCAGCGGTGCGACTTCGCGGCGGCGACCGCCGAAGACCAGGCCGGTGATGGGTACGCCGCGGGCGTCCTCGGAATGCGGCGAGTAACTGGGGTTGCGGCGCGCCGTCACGGTGAAGCGCGAGTTGGGATGTGCCGCCGGTCCGCGGGTGGGATCGTAGGGCCGCCCCTGCCAGTCGATGGTAGGAGTGCCGCTGGTGAGTCCTTCCCACCACGGCTGGTTGTCAGCCGTCAGCGCCACGTTGGTGAACAGCGTGTCACGGCGGATCATCTCGTAGGCGTTGCGGTTGGTCTGCGGGTTGGTGCCCGGTACGACGCCGAAGTAGCCGGCCTCGGGATTGATCGCCCACAGCCGGCCGTCTTCGCCCGGATGCAACCAGGCAATATCGTCGCCCACGGTGAACACGCGCCAGCCGGGGAGCGAGGCCGGCGGAATCAGCATCGCGAGATTGGTCTTGCCGCAGGCGGACGGAAACGCGCAGGCCAGATAGTGGGTTTCGCCGCGCGGGTTCTGCAGGCCGACGATCAGCATGTGCTCGGCGAGCCAGCCCTCGCTGCGCGCCTGCCAGCTGGCGATGCGCAGCGCATGACATTTCTTGCCGAGCAGGGCGTTGCCGCCGTAGCCGGAGCCGAAGCTCTCGATCGACAGCTCCTCGGGGAAGTGCATGATGAAGCGCCGCTCGGGATCGAGCTCGCCGGTGGAGTGCAGGCCGCGCACGAAGCTGCCCTCGCGCGCGATGCGCTCGAGCGCCGGGCGCCCGGCGCGCGTCATGATCAGCATGTTGAGCACGACGTAGGGACTGTCGGTGATCTCGACGCCGCAGCGCGACAGTGGCGAATCAATCGGCCCCATGCAGTACGGGATCACGTACAGAGTGCGCTCGCGCATGCAGCCGCGGAACAGCTCGCGCATCTTGGCGTGCGCCTGCTGCGGGTCCATCCAGTGATTATTGGGCCCGGCGTCTTCCTCGGAACGGGTGCAGATATAGGTCAGATGCTCGACGCGGGCGACGTCGTTCGGCGCTGAGCGCGCCAGCTGGCAGCCCGGAAAGAAATCCGCATTGAGTGTTTTCAGCTCGCCGCTGCGCACCAACTGTGCGGTGATCTCGCGTGCCTCCGCATCGCTCCCCTCGCACCAGTGAATGGCGCGCGGCCGGGTGAGCTCGCGCACCGAGTTGACCCACTCGGCCACGGCGCGGCTCATCTGGGGAAGCGGGCTCAGCATGTGTGCGGCAGTAGCCATCCGCGGGTCCTCTTTTGCGATTCTGCGGCGCTTGTTAACCCCGAAGTATATCTCGGGCGGTTCCCTCGCCCTGATACAGTAGCGGAGTTCACTTAATTGTCGATCAATGGCCTGCCGCCCACCAGTTTCCCGCAAATTCAGCCACCTAGGCTCGAGCTTGCGCACTGCGATCAGGCCGCAGGCGTAGGCACGGGCGTCTCGTATGCCGGATCTTGAGGACATATTCACCGCCGGCGGACCACTCGAGCGGGCGCTGCCGGATTTCCGAGTACGCCGCGAGCAGTTGCGCATGGCGCAGCGGGTGGCGGACGCACTCAGCGAGCGCGAATCGCTCGTGGTCGAGGCGGGTACGGGCACCGGCAAAACGTTCGCCTACCTGGTGCCGGCGCTCCTCTCCGGTGTGCGGGTCCTCATCTCCACCGGCACGCGCACATTGCAGGACCAGCTGTTTGCCAAGGATCTGCCGCTGGTCAGTGCCGCCCTCGGGCGCCCCGCGCGCGTGGCGCTGCTCAAGGGTCGTGCCAACTATCTGTGTCGCTATCGGCTCGCACAAACGGCGGGCGGCGATGAACAACTGTCGCTGATGAGCGCGCTGCCGGGGAAATCGCGCCCGCTGCTGAAGCGCATCGAAAGCTGGGCGCTGACCACCCGTCGCGGTGATCTCGCCGAAGTGCGTGGCCTGTCGGACAGCCACCCGCTGTGGCCTCAGGTGACCTCCACGCGCGAGAGTTGTCTCGGCGTGCGCTGTCCCGAGATCAGTCGCTGTTGCGTTGCGCTGGCGCGGCGTGAGGCGCTCGAGGCCGACGTCGTCATCGTCAATCATCACCTGCTGTTGGCGGACCTGGCGCTGAAGGAGGACGGCTTCGGTGACCTGCTGGGCTCCGCCGACGCGGTGATCCTCGATGAAGCCCATCAGATTCCGGATCTTGCGACGCAGTTCTTCGGCGCCAGTGTCAGCAGCCGCCAGATCGAGACTCTGCTGAAGGACTTGCAGCTGGAGCTGGCACGCGGCGCGCAGGGCTTTGCGGCCGCTGCGGCCGGCGCGCTGCGCGCGGCCGAGGCGGCGCTGCGCAGGGTGCGTCAGGCGCTGCCGACTTTCACCGGGCGCGCTACGTTCGACCCGCGCGGTACGGCCGCCGGTGCCACTTTCCCCGAGCTGATGCAGGCGCTGGCGCTGCTCGCAGGGCTGCCGGCAGCGAGTGAGCGGAGCGGGGCGCTCGCCACGCTGCAGGAACGGGCGGCAGAGCTCGCAGCGCACCTCGAGCGGATCGTGGCGGTCGATGAGCTGGATGGGGCCCGCACCCTGGAGGTCACTGCGCGCGGTTTCAGCGTGAGCGTGATGCCGTTTGATATCTCGGAGCGCTTTCGCGACCTGGTGCGAGCGCGCAGCGGCGCCTGGGTTTTCACTTCGGCGACACTGTCGCTGGGGGAGGAGTTCGCGCATTTCACCGGCCGTCTGGGCCTGGAAGAGGCGAGCACGCTGCGGATCGACAGCCCGTTCGACCACGAGCGGCAGTCACTGCTGTATCTGCCGGTCGGCTTGCCGGAGCCAGCCTCCGCGGGCTACGTGAGCGCGGTGATCGACACGGCGCTGCCCCTGATCGAGGCCGGCGGCGGGGGCGCGTTCGTGCTGTTCACCAGTCATCGCGCGCTCCAACAAGGCGCGGCGCTCCTGCGCGGCCGCTGGGGAGCCGCGCCACCGTACCGACTGCTGGTGCAGGGCGAGGCCCCGCGCGAACAGCTGCTGCAGGAGTTCCGCGCCGATGGCAACGCAGTGCTGCTCGGCACCGCGAGCTTCTGGGAGGGCGTGGATGTGAAGGGCGCAGCGCTGCGCCTCGTCGTCATCGAGAAGCTGCCGTTCGCCTCGCCCGAGGATCCGCTGGTGCGGGCCCGCATCGAACATCTCACTGCAAGCGGCGGCAATGCGTTTCGCGACTATCAGCTCCCGGAGGCGGCGCTGGCTCTCAAGCAGGGAGCGGGCCGGCTGATCCGCAGCGAGGATGACTACGGCGTGATCGTGATCTGCGATCCGCGCCTGCGCGGGCGCAGCTACGGCCGGGTGTTTCTGGCGGCTTTGCCGGCCATGACGGTCACCGAGGAGCTGGGTGAGGCCAAGCGGTTTCTGGCGCGGCATTTCCGTCGCGTCGTGCACGCCGAGCGCGCGGCGAGCGCGCCGTGAAGGTGCTGGCGATCGATACCGCCACAGAGAACTGCTCGGCGGCGCTCCTCGTCGACGGGCGAGTGAACGTACGCGAGCGGCTGCTCGGGCGTGGCCACGCCGAGCACATCCTGCCGATGGTCGATGAGCTGTTGCGCGATGCGCAGCTGCATCTCGCGCAGCTCGATGCCATCGCCTTCGGTCGCGGACCCGGCGCCTTTACCGGCGTGCGTCTGGCAGCGAGCGTCACCCAGGGCCTGGCCTTTGGCGCTGGACTCCCTGTGGTCCCTGTGTCGGACCTGCGCGCACTGGCGCAGCGCGCCATGACGGAGGCCCACTGTACGCACGTGCTCGCCTGTCTGGATGCGCGTATGCAGGAGGTCTACTGGGCGGCCTTCGAACAGCGGGATTTAGGTCTTGCGCAGCCGGTGACGGAGGAGCGCGTTGAATTGCCCGCCTCCGTGCGCGCTCCGCCGGATTGGCCTACCGGACCGGATCACGGCGGACAGCCGAGGATCTCGATCTGCGGTGCGGGGTCGGGGTTTGCAAGCTATGCCGAGCGGCTCCCCATGCCCTCGAACTGGGGCGGTCACGTTCACGCCGGGCTTCTGCCACGGGCACAGGACGTGCTCCGTCTCGCCGTCCCGGAGATCGAAGCCGGCAGACTTTTCCCGCCGGAACAGGCACTTCCGCTCTACCTGCGGGATGATGTGACACAATCGCCCCGGGCAGGTCACTAAACTGCAATCGTTTTGACATCTGTCATGAATCTGCAACAGCCTGACCCTCTAATAGCGGCGCCCTTGCTGACAGCTGTCGCACGATGCCCGCCAAACAGGTACTGATCGTTGAGGATGAGCGGCCGATCCGCGAAATGATCGCTTTCGGCCTCAAGCGCGCGGGCTTCGAAGTCCGCGAGGCCGAGGATTGCCGTGCCGCACGGGCAGCGCTTGCCGATTCGCGCCCCGACCTCATTCTGATCGACTGGATGCTGCCGGACATGAGCGGCCTGGAGCTGACCCGGGCGCTCAAGCGTGACCGCGAAACGCGCGAGTTGCCGGTGATCATGCTGACGGCGCGCGCCGAGGAGGGCGACAAGGTCGCAGGCCTCGAGGGCGGTGCGGACGACTACGTCACCAAGCCCTTTTCTCCGCGTGAGCTCCTGGCGCGCATCAATGCGGTCCTGCGCCGCAGCGGCGCGAACGGGGTCGACGAGCTGATCGAGTTCGAAGGACTGGTTCTTGATCAGGGCAGCCATCGCGTCATGGTCGGCCAGCGGACCGTGGCCCTGGGGCCCACCGAGTACCGCATGCTCGAGTTCTTTATGACGCACCCGGAACGGGTGTATACCCGCGACCAGCTGCTCGATCGCGTCTGGGGTGGCAACGTCTACGTCGAGGAGCGCACGATCGACGTGCACATCCGCCGGCTGCGCAAGGCACTCGAGGATTTCGGGTACGATCGCTTCGTGCAGACAGTGCGCGGCTCAGGATACCGCTTCTCGGCGCGCACGTTATAGAAGGGCGCCCTTACATGGAACCCGCGACGCAGGCTTGGTGGTTCGCGGCGGGCCGCTTGCTCGGCACGGTGGTGGTCGGTGCCGGCCTCGGCTGGCTGTTCGGCAATCTGTGGGCCGGCCTCGCCGGCGCGCTCGCGCTGCATCTCGGCTGGGTGCTCGCCAATCTCTTCCGCCTCGAATGGTGGCTGCGGCACCGCAGTTTCGCGGATCCACCCGATGTCGGCGGTGTGTGGGGCGAGATCATCGCGCAGATCGTGCGGCTGCACCGGCGCAAGCGCTTTCACAAACAGCGGTTCGTGCAGCTCATGCGGCAGCTGCAACGCTCGACCGCCGCGCTGCCGAACGGCGTCGTTATCCTCAATGCGCAGCGCGAGATCGTCTGGTTCAACCGCACGGCCGCGCGACTCCTCAATCTGCGGCGCACCGCCGATCTGGGCATGCGCATCGAGCACCTGCTGCGCGAGCCGGAGTTTGTGCGCTATCTGGCCGGCAGTGATTACGCCAACCCGGTAGTGATTCGCACCACCAGCGGCGATGAGTGCTACCTGTCGATGCAGGTCGCCCCTTACGGCGACGGCCAGCTGCTGCTGTTGGTGAGTGATGTCTCGCGCCAGATGCGGCTCGAGGCCGTGCGGCGCGATTTCGTGGCCAACGCCTCGCACGAGCTGCGCTCGCCGCTGACGGTGATCTCGGGGTACCTGGAGACACTCAGCCAGGATCCGGCGCTGGCGCCGGATCTGCAGGGCCCGGTGGCGGAGATGCGCCGCCAGGCCGAGCGCATGACCAGCATCATCCGCGACCTGCTCGAGCTGTCGCGTCTCGAGGAGACCGATGAGGCGGTCGGCGGTGAGCCCATCGATATCGGCGCGCTCTTGGCGCTGTTGCGTAAGGACGTATTGGCGCGCGCGATTCATCCGCGCGACGTGCGCGTGCACATCGATTCCGAAGAGCGTCTGCTCGGTGATGAGCCGGAAATCCACTCGGCGCTTTCCAATCTGGTCGACAACGCCGCCAAGTACACCCCCGCCGAGGGCTCGATCGACATGCGCTGGTGGGTGGATGAGGAGGGTGGCCATTTCGCCGTGAGCGACACCGGCATGGGAATACCCCCGGA
>Ga0210385_10000734_pt1 | contig 21429 bp, 19 predicted proteins | sample IncBWH26OmetaG_FD_160107 | JGI IMG/M metagenome (GOLD analysis project Ga0210385, IMG submission 160107) | Forest soil microbial communities from Barre Woods Harvard Forest LTER site, Petersham, Massachusetts, United States - Inc-BW-H-26-O ...
GAAGTGGTCTTAGTTGTTCCATTAAACTCTGCATCGACGACCACGGCTCGCGCGTAATCTTTCGGTCGGCTTCAGTCCGACCCAAACATCTCTTCGATCCGTACTTCGACCATGATTACTTCTTTAAACTCCCTTTTCAGGGAGCGGGATGCCCAATCAAATCGACGGTATTCTACTTCACACCATGTCGCGCACGAACCGAACTCTAATGTTTGCCACGTTGAAACCGCGTCGGAATCCCGATGGTCAAAAATCTTGTAGCCGGTCTTACGAGAGATCGCAAACTCTCGACACAGCGCCGCCATCTCCGCCATCTAACAAACGAGCGACAAACCGAACACGTTCATCCATAACCGAACACTTCTTCCAAGGCATCACCTCTTCCCCTAGGGGAGGAAGTGTCACCTATGTGTCCGGTACAAACTGTCACCCAGGTGTCAGGCCGCTCAGGTGTCCCTTCGGGCGACACAGGCATCGTGGTTGGCGTCCCTCTTCCCTTAGCCTCACCACTCTCCTGCTCTGGTTGCGCGGATGTATGCAATGCTGAAAATAAGCAGCATGATTGGCAGCAATGCCGAGTGTCGAAGAACCTGAGGCGAGAAAAAGAAAAACTCAACAATCCGCAGCACTACAAAAACAGCGGCAATAAATATCGCAGTCCCAGCGACAATGGTTTGCGGCTTCATCACGACTTAAGGTGACAGGAAACTTCCTTCCGCGGAGCCCCGCAGTCGCCCGTCGTACTCAGTGAATCAACATCAAAAATCGCGAGGGCGAGCCAGATGTGATCATCACGCCTCCTGCAGCGCCCCTCATGCGATGTGTGCGATTTTGACGCGCCCGTGCGTCACAGACACATCCGACCCCCCCATGCTAAAAAGTACACATGCGGATTCCACCATTTGGCATTTTCAAAGTGCTGGATGGAAGCGGAAGCGCTGCGTTAGGCCACGTACCAAGAAACTGGCCGGCAGGGAGAAGAGTCTTGGAAGAAGCACGACCATCATCAGCGTCACGCAGCAAAGGGCAACGCAAGCTCGTTTCCGTCATGGGCTGGATTTCATGGGCCATACTATAGCGCTGATCATCGACGAAAGCCAATCCGCCGCGAACACTACGCGTTCCACGACCTCGGCTTCCTCAAAGTGGACCGCACCACCTTATTGAGCGACTGCGTACACGTTGGATCCGTCGATAGCGAGCGTTAAATCATTCTCAATCTCAGCGCCAAATTCCAGTGACACAGGCACCTCCTGCCTGTGTCCAGGGCCTGATGTAGTGGTCGAACTTTAGATCGGCCAGAGTGCTGATATTTATTCGACCCGGCAACGTAACAACGGTAGGGCTGATCGGAGGCACCATGCCAGCGCAAACCCCAATTTCAGCCGCCGATGCGATAAATCCTGCGTTCCAGCACGCAAAGCGGCAGTTGTTTGAGCCATTCCGCTTCGCCCAGTGGGCGCGGCTGGCTTTCGTCGGACTCCTGGCGGGAGAAATGGGTTCCGGCGGCGGATGCCACTCCGGCTTCCATCCGGGCCCGGTCCATCACGTTGGAGCAGCGCCGTTCGGCTCGGGTTTCCCTTGGCAATTCGCGCATCATCCAGCGCTGCCCGTCGGAGTGATCGCATTTCTGCTTGTGTCTGGATTTGCCCTGTTCCTGGGCTTCACCTACATCAATTGCGTGATGCGTTTCATCCTGTTCGATAGCATCGTTGCCAAACAATGCCACATCCGCCAGGGATGGGTCCGCAACACGGGTCGCGGCCTCCGCCTTTTTGTCTGGCAGCTGTTGTTGACCCTGGCGGCCTTCTCGGCTTTCATCGTCCTGATCGGAGTTCCAGTCGCGGGTGCCTGGTCGGCCGGCTGGTTCGCGCATCCGCGTGAACACGTGCTGCCCCTGGTGCTCTTCGGCGTAGGACTTTTCCTGCTCCTCATAGTTTTCGTGGCGCTATTGGCTGTCGTCCATGTAATGACCAAAGATTTCGTGGTTCCGCAGATGGCGTTGGAAAACATCAGCGCCATCGAGGGCTGGCAAAGATTATGGTCATGGCTCAAAGCGGAGAAACTCGGCTACGCCGGCTACTTCGGTATGAAAATTGTAATGTCCATCGGCGCTGGTATCGCCATGGGCATCGTCACGCTGTTCGTGCTCTTGTTGCTCCTCGTCCCCGTCGGCGGCATGGGGGTCCTAGCTGTCCTCGCCGCCAAAGCAGCCGGCGCAACTTGGACGTTCCAAACCATCGCGTTAGCCGTGATCGCGGGTTTTATTGCGCTGCTGCTAATCCTGTTTGTAATTTCACTGATCGCCGTGCCCGCCATCGTGTTTTTCCCCGCATACTCCATTTATTTCCTGGCACCACGATACGCGCCCCTGGCATCACTACTGTGGCCCCAAGCGGCCTCATCATTGCCAGCAGCGCCGCCCTTACCTGCGTGAGCAACGCCACTCCGGTGCCTTTGTCACCCGGATACCGGCGCTTTTTGCGGCGTGAGGGATCTGCTTTTCGCGTTCTGACAGCCTTCGCAAGCATCTCACCAACTCACCATCGTTCACGGTATACTTCCGCAGCTTCGAATCCTTACTCCGCAGTCCAGGTGAACAAAAATGATCGCTCCGCCGCAAAATCCTCCCGCACACGTGCGCATGCTCCAGCTCCTGAACGGGGCTCACGTCGCGGGCGCTGTCGCTTGCCTCGCGCAGCTTAACATCGCGGACCTCGTCGATGCCGCGCCTAAATCTGCGGACGAGCTGGCCGGACAGATTGGCGCGGACCCGCAAGCGCTCTACCGTCTGATGCGCGCTGCCGCCAGCGTTGGAGTGCTCTGCGAAGGGCCCGACGGGAAATTTTCGCAGACGCCAATGTCCAGCGTTCTGCGCAGCAATGCGACTCCCAGCTTGCGCGCCTTTGCCACCATGACCGGCAGAGACTGGCACGGGCGCGGCTGGTCTCATCTGGAATATTGCGTGCGAACCGGCAAGCAGGCACTTGACCACATTTACGGTACGCATGTTTTCGAATATCTAAAGCAGAATCCAGCCGAAGGTCAAATTTTCAATGACGCCATGACCGAGCTATCCATGATCGATGGCCCGGCCGTGGCCGACGCGTACAATTTCGAGGGCGTTCGCTCCATTGTGGACATCGCGGGCGGCCACGGATTTCTGCTCGCCACCATCCTTGAAAGAAATCCGAATTTGCGCGGAACGCTTTACGAAGTGCCCCACGTTCTTGAAGGAGCCGCAACCGGACCTCTGAAGCCGGTGATGGATCGCTGCACCCTCGCGTCTGGCGACATGTTTTCCGCGGTTCCAGCCTCTGCGGATGCGTACATCATGAAACACATCATTCACGACTGGCCCGACGATTTGTGCATCCAGCTCCTCAAAGTCTGCCGAAAAGGCGTGAATCCCGGCGGCAAGCTTCTCGTGGTCGATGCAGTAATTCAGCCCGGTAACGATTTCTCCTCGGACAAATTCCTCGACCTCCAGATGTTGATTTTCCCCAGTGGCTGCGAACGCACCGAAAAACAATTCCACAACCTCTTCGCCGCCTCCGGCTGGCAGCTGAGCCGCATCCTCCCCGCCGCATCCTCTGTTTCCATAGTGGAAGGCGTCCCCGCGTAGCTGCCAAACGCCTAACCCAAAAAGGCCGCTCGGGCATATTTAAATCAGGCGTTGACGCTCTGCGATGTTCACTTTTGCACAGGTTTAGGAAAGTTATGTTGTTAGTGTTCTAGCCATGACTAGGGAAAGCTTCTCCGAAGCTCTTGGAGACCAATCGGCGAAGACTCCTGAGCCGGAACTACAGCGGCGTGTCGCTGAACGTTTCGGCGTGCTTCCGAACTTCTTCCGCCTGTCACCCGAAACTCCCGAGATCACCGAACAACTCTGGGGATTTGCCCAAGCAGCCTATCTTGATAACCCTCACCCCTCTGTTTTTAAGGAGCGACTTTTCGTCTATCTTTCTCGCTTTTGTGCGGCCCGCTATTGCATAGCCCGCCACACTGGTTTCCTGATTGGACTTGGCCGGCCAGCTGGCGACAGGAATTCCCACGCCGAAAAAGTTGATGATGTAGTCAAACTGCTTCAGCAGCCCTTTCCACGAGGGCCTGAACTAAAGTCGCGCCTTTCGTTTTGTTCGAGAAGTCCCGCGCCTCTTGTTGAAATGCCGACGGCCGGAACACAGATGGAAGATGGGCTTTTTTCTCTTGCGGGTCATGTATTCATGCAGACTGCAGAGGCCCCGGAGTGCCTCGACGCGCTGGAACGATTGCTAGGCACCGTTCGACTTCAGTACCTGCTGCTGTTCTTGACGTTTGTTCGGGCAGCGCACTATTGGACCAGAGTCCATCCTGAACTCGAGTTTGAGGATGACGTCAAACAACTTCTTGCGACCCAGGAAGCATTGGCTAGCTGTATTGTCGACGATTCGGAAGCCAGCACAGACAAGGTCACGCAATCGATTCTGGACGAGCTTCCCATATTGCGTCTAAAAGCCGATAAGGCCATCGGTTTGCTCGCCTCAATCGTAGATTCTTCCGATGATGCGATTATCAGCAAAACTTTAGAGGGCGTCATCACCAGTTGGAACACAGGTGCCGAGCGACTCTTTGGATACACAGCCGAAGAAGCCATAGGCCGGCATATCTCGATGATCATTCCACTCGATCGCCGTGACGAGGAAACAAGAATACTTGCGCGACTGAGCCAAGGCAAGCGGATCGATCATTTCGACACCATTCGCATGCGAAAAGATGGCACTACGTTTGAGATATCACTGTCAATTTCCCCCGTCAGGGACGTTGCAGGCAAAATCATCGGTGCTTCGAAAATAGCACGTGATATCACTGAGCGTAAGCGGTTCGAGCGTGAACTGAAAGAAAGCGAACAGCGTTTTCGCGAACTCGCTGCTGCGCTAGATACTCAAGTACAATTTCGGACTCATGAGCTGCGGCGGCGAAACGCTGAGATCCTGCAGCAGTCGGATCAACTTCGAGACCTTTCAGGACGATTAATGCTGGTGCAGGACGAGGAACGCCGGCGCATTGCACGCGAACTGCACGATAGCGCCGGTCAGAATCTGGCCGCTCTAGGGATGAAGCTGGCGCAATTCGAAGACGACGCGAAGCACGATCCTGCCCGATTATCCCAAGGTATAAAAGATGCTCGGGAGTTAATTCAGGATTTGACGCGAGAGTTACGCACGACCTCTTATCTTTTGCACCCCCCACTGTTGGACGAAAATGGACTTTCGTCTGCACTTCGCTGGTACGTCGAAGGCCTGGCGGGGCGCAGCGACCTTACTATCGAGCTGAAAATTCCGGACGAACTCGAGAGGCTTGCCCCGGAAATGGAACTCGCCATATTTCGTCTCGTGCAAGAATCTCTGACAAACATCCATCGCCATTCAGGAAGCAAAACGGCGGTAATTCGTATTGCTCGCGAGCACGACAAGATTTATGTGGAAGTTCAGGATCACGGCAAGGGAATGTCACAAGCACGATTGGCTGAGGTTCAATCGCAAGGCGTTGGGGTCGGCGTGGGGATTAGAGGAATGAGAGAGCGCGTGCGGCATTGTCATGGCGAATTGATTGTTGAATCCAATCCCTTGGGTACAACGATTGCCGTTATTTTTCCAGCCAAGACGCCCTAGCAAGAACAATTTTATGGCTCCTTTCACAAGATCGTCACCGTAAGCCTTGGCGGTTGGGCCCCGTCACAATTACTAATAGCGGAAAATCAGCCACGGGCGTAACGTGTCTGCTTCAGGACAAAACATGCCAGATACGCAAATCGATTTTGAACAATTGAAGCAGCGCTTGCGCAGCACATGGATGGCTGGGGACTTCGGTCAGATTGCGCAATATGCGGCTAAAAGCGCGGAAGAATTCGTGAATCGTTTGGCGATTTCACCCGGGATGCGCGTGCTCGACGTCGCTTGTGGCACCGGCAATTTGGCCTTACCGGCGGCGCGCCGGGGTGCGCAGGTTACGGGTGTTGATATCGCCCCAAACCTGGTGGAGCAGGCTCGCCAAAGAGCAGCTGCGCAAGGTTTGCCGGCGACTTTCGAAGAAGGCGACGCTGAGCAATTACCTTATCCAGATGCGCAGTTCGATCTTGTGATGAGCATGTTCGGCGCAATGTTTGCTCCGCGTCCAGAGCGAGTCTCGTCGGAACTCGCGCGCGTTTGTCGTCCGGGAGGATCAATTGTGATGGCAAATTGGACACCAGAAGGATTTGTCGGAAAGACCTTCAGCCTGACCAGCCATTATGTTCCGCCGCCACAGGGCATCCCGGCTCCCGTCTTGTGGGGCGTTGAAAACGTCGTAAAGGAGCGCCTCGGCAGCTATTCATCAAAGATAGAGACGGCCCGGCGCGTGATCACGTTCGACTACCCGCTTTCTCCAAAGCAGGTCGTGCAGTTTTTCCGTGATTATTTCGGCCCTACTCAAGCGGCGTTTTCAAAACTCGACGCAGCGGGACAATCGGCGCTTGCAGCAGGCTTGGAAAAACTCTGGTGCGAACATAATAAAGGTGAAAGCGGCCGAACATCGGTTTGCGCCGAATATTTGGAACTGATCGCCACGCGCGACTAGGTGTCAACCCCGAGAGCACTGGCATGAAAGCCGCTACAGGGCAGGCCATTGGACTACTTGGCCGGCCTGGCATGGCCGGCAACAATCCAGGAGCCACCGCACATCGCGAGAGCGATAAATGCGCTGGACCATTCGTCCGCACTATGGGGATCTGCCGCAACTCTTAACGAGTGCAGAAGCACAACCCACAGCAGGAACATCACTCCGAGCAAAAAACCAGCCCACTGATCCAACCGCCGAATGGCAATGCTGATTCCTGCCGCGATCATTGCCGTCCCGGTCAGATAGGCCCAGAACAAACTGCTTGGAATCCAAGCAGGTATCAGGCTGGCGATGAAACGCGCGACGACGAAATGAATGCTGCCGAAAACCATTAAAGACACGGCGAACAAGTAAGGCCCTGAGGCCGTCGCCGCACCCAGCATACTTTCCCATCGCGAACTGGCGGGTGGCAGGGCGTGCGCTAACGTCCAAGCCGATGCGCCCAAAGCCAGTGCTTCGAAGAGGACCCCATACGCGGTCCAATCCGCCAGGTGTGCGATTAGTAGTGGCAACTCAGCAAACAGCACATACCCTAAAAACAAGTATCCCAAGAGCGTTGCCGCCAACCGCGAATGGAACTTGGCCGCTATGCTCAAACCAGCCGCGCTCAGTACCAGACCGTTTATATAGCCGAAAAATGGGTTGACGGGAAACCAGGCGACGCCTGGATCCGTTAGCCCAAAGTGCGCACAAATCAGGTTTTCGATTCCCAACGCTAATATGGCAATACCGAACACGATCTGCCCCTGCGCCACGATCTTTCCCATCGATATACTCCTGGACACACGATTTGCACGGAAAGGTTTCCGCTGACTGGCTTTGTCATGTCACATGAAATTGGACGGACGATAGCAATGCGCTAATTCCATTCCACATGATCTGCACGCCAATACAGACTAGAAGAAACGCGGAGAGCCGAACAATGACATTCATTGCTGTTTCTCCGATTGCCCGAGCGAGCCGATCCGAGAATCCGTAACAGAGGAAGATGCTGACACCAATCAGGCCAGTTCCGAGCACCGCGGCAAGGATAAGCCAGATGTGAACGCCGTAGCGATGCGTCGAGTTCGCGCCGAGAGTGATTGCCACGGAGATTGATCCGGGTCCCACGGTCAGAGGCAACGTTAAAGGGTAGAACGCCTGTTGAAATACGTTTTGAGGCTGGATATTTTTACGCGCGGGATCGCCTACTTCGTCTTTTTGCAACAGGAGCGCCCATCCGACGGCGACAACCACAAGGCCTCCTCCAACCTGCACCACCGGCAGGGACACGCCAAAAAAACCAAGAAGGTGCGACCCAATGAAGTAGGAACCGATCATCAAGGAAAAACTGTAAATGGCGACCTTCTGCGACAGTGCTCTTCGCGTCTCAGGTGAATACTCTCGCGTAAGCGCCAAAAAGACAGGGCTTCCACTGACAGGGTCAACAATGGGGAAGAGAGCACTAAGAATCAGGAAGAAAACTTTGACGGCGTCGGCCACTGGGATCTCCCCGCGACGGAGAAACTGCGATGCGCCTCATTACTTTACAACAATTATGGCAATCGATTGGCCCACCCGAGGAAGGCAAACGAGACTGTAAGCTGCAAGGTTGGAAAAGGTGACTTGGCTATTTCACTTGATTGAAGGGAACGACGGTCTGAGCCTGTTCTCCAAGTCCTTCAACACCGAGCCGGATTCTGTTGCCGGGACGGAGATACACGGGCGGTCTCTGGCCGAGACCCACACCGGGAGGAGTTCCGGTCGAGATAATGTCACCCGGCTGAAGGCTCATGAAGCGACTCACATAGCTCACAAGGTAAGCGACACCAAAAACCATCGTTCTGGTTGTTCCGTCCTGATATTTATGACCATCCACCTCAAGCCAGAGGCGCAGATTCTGAGGGTCAGGAATTTCATCCGAGGTGACAAGCCAAGGACCGATCGGTCCAAAAGTGTCTGCACTCTTGCCTTTCACCCATTGGCCAGTGCCCTCGAGTTGAAAAGCGCGTTCGGACAAATCGTTGACTACGCAATATCCCGCAACATGCGAGAGCGCGTCTGACTCTTCGACATACTTTGCTTCCTTGCCGAGCACGACGCCGAGTTCCACTTCCCAGTCGGTTTTGAGAGCATCTTTGGGGATCATCACTTCGTCATTGGGTCCGATGATGGCCGATGTTGCTTTCATGAAAAGCACCGGCTCTTTTGATACGGCCATTCCGGATTCAGCCGCGTGATCTGAGTAGTTGAGACCGATGCAAACGAACTTGCCCACTGAGCCAACGCACGGACCGATTCGATAAGGGGCACTAACTTCAGGAAGCGCCTCCGGATTAAGGGCGCGCAACTTGGCCAATGAATCAGGAGAGAGTGCGGCGCCAGATAGATCGGGAATTACCCCGGACAGGTCGCGGAGCGTTCCTTGCTTATCCAAAAGCGCTGGACGTTCTGAACCTCTTGGTCCGTAACGAAGTAGTTTCATTCTCTTTCCTTTTCTTCAGTAGGTTGCTCGCCCACCGCTGAGATCGAAAACAGCGCCGGTCGTGAAGGAATTTTCTTCCGATACTAGCCATGCGACCATGGAGCTCACTTCATCCACTTCCAGAAAGCGTCCACGCGGAATGCGGGATAGCATGAAGTCAATGTGCTCCTCAGTCAATTGCTCGAATATGCGGGTGCGCGCGGCTGCGGGAGTGATGCAGTTAACCGCGATGTTCTTGTTTGCCGTTTCTTTTCCCAGCGATTTCGTGAAGGCGATCACTCCGGCCTTCGATGCGCTGTAGGCTGACGCGTTCGCATTGCCTTCCTTGCCTGCAATCGAAGCCACATTCACAATGCGGCCATAGCCCTGCTCTAACATATGGGGAATAATGGCGCTACAACAGAGAAAAACACCCGTCAAATTTATGTCGATCACCTGCTTCCATGCGTCCAGCGGATACTCCCAAGACTTTAGGTTTGGACCTGCGATACCCGCGTTCGCGACAAGGATATCGATCCTGCCGTGTTTTTCCAAAGTCGAGTTCGTAGCCTTTTTCACGCCGTCGGCCGCGGCGACGTCCACAACCTCGATAGCCACTTCGCCTTTGGTGTCGAGATCGGTTTGCACTCTGTTCAACAGAACTTCATCGCGATCCCACAGCGACACTGCCGCGCCCGAAGCGATCAAACGGGATGCAATGGAGAAGCCGATGCCTTGCGCTCCTCCGGTGACAACGGCTTTACGTCCTCTTAGATCGATGTGGTTCATGATTCCTCGCTCGGTGTAGAGTTTGCTATTTTTATTTCAGCCAGTTGTCCAGGTTTGCGTGGACGAAATAATCGTCGTTGAGGTGAGGATAGTTGCGGTAGACGCGGTCAATTTCCTCGCATTGGCCGGGGCTGAGAGTTTCGTCGGGATCCAGGCACCAGATCCCTTCCAGCAGGCCTTGTCGGCGGAGCACTTCGTGAAGGCCCGCTATGCATCCGGCAAAATGATTTGCCGCGTCGAAAAATGCTGCGTTGCAATCGGTTACCTCGCCATTGCGCTGCAAAATCCGCCTCGGAATCTCTCGCGCGCTGGCCATTACGGCTTGGCACTCTTTCAGCAATACCGTTGCGGTTTTGGTCCAAACAGCCCAGTGGCCCAGCAAGCCGCCCACGATCCGCATTTCGCGGAAATGTCCGTCAACTTTGAAAACAAACGGAGTGACCAGGTCGATCAGGATGTTGTCATCGTTGCCCGTGTACAGTGCAATATCACGTCCGGATTCCGTCACGGCGCGTACTACGTCCAGCGTTTGATATCGATTAAACGGCGCAATCTTGATCGCAACGACGTTTTCGATTTCGGCAAACCCGCGCCAAAATTTGTACGAGAGTACCCGTCCGCCTACGGCAGGCTGCAGGTAAAATCCGATGATCGGCAAAACATTTGCGACTTCGCGGCAATGCGCGAGTAGCGCCTGCTCATCGAGGTGCTTCACGGCAGCCAGACTCAGAAGGCCCACGCTATATTTAAGATCTGCCAGCAGGCGCGCTTCCTGCAATGCCTGGCTGATTTCTCCGCAAATGCCTCCGATGCGAACGACTGGTTCTGGCCGGTCGCTGTCAGCACGGTCCATCTCCTCTGCGGCCAATCTTAAGACCGGTTCAAACAGGCCAACACGGGGAGCGCGAATCGCAAATTGAGTTGTGTGTACGCCGATGGCCAAGCCACCCGCGCCAGCCGCTAAATAGTAGCGGGTCAGCGCGCGTTGACGGCGTTCATCCAACCGACGATCTGCGTTAAGAGCCAGCGGGTGAGCGGGAATCACCGTGCCGGTCTTCAGAAACTGTCGAATTCTTGCGTCCATCTTTGGAGCCATTTGCCTCTCCGGGATCGCCGGCGATTTCGTTGCTCAGAAGCGCCCAGCGCGTTCTTCAAAATGCGTGGGCTTCGCTAGAGTGTCGCCACCCTTGCCGACCCACTCCGCGATCCAGTCGATCATTTGTTGCGCACTCACGTGAGGCAGCCCGAAAAGCTGATGCGATTTTTCCACATTACTGAGCAGGGCATCGCTGGATTCCGTTCCTTCAAACGTTACGGGTTTGTTCAGCCTTTTACCAAATTGTTCCGCAACCGAGCGCACGTTGAGGAGTTCTGGCCCGGTTATATTGATCACGTTCGGCGGTGACGCAGCATGCGTAAGTGACTCCAGGGTCCTGGCCGAGGCGTCCGCTTGCCAGATTGCGTTCAGGTATCCCATCGAAATCGGCACCGGCCGTCCGGCATGCACGCAGAGTGCGATGTCGAGCAGAACACCGTAGCGAAGTTCGGCCGCGTAATTCAGGCGGAGAATCGTCATTTTTGTGCCGTGCGTCCGGCTGAAGTGCTCGAACAGGCGCTCGCGCCCGACGCAACTCATCGCGTATTCGCCGGAGGGATTTAAATCGTCTTGCTCGCGAGAACCGCCTTTGGACACGAGAGAAAGGCCGTAAACATTTCCCGTGGAAAAAACAGCGATGCGGCTTTGACGGTAACGTTGCGCAACGACCCCTGGCAGAAAGCTGTTGATTGCCCACGTCAACGGTTCCTGGCCGGTGGTGCCGAATTTCATACCCGCCATGAAAATCACATTGGGCGCATCCGGTACTTCAGCGAGCGATTTCTCGTGCAGCAAATCGCAACGCACCGTTTCCACGTCGCAGGCTCGCAATTGCCGCTCCAGCGACGAATTCGAAAATCGAGCCACTCCGATGACGCGCCGTTTCACTCCCGCCTTCTCGGAAGCTCTTTTCGCCATCCGCGCAAGGGTCGGCCCCATCTTTCCGCCCACGCCGAGCACCACGATGTCGCCTTCCAGTAAGCGCAGGGCCTCAACCGCCCGCGAAGTGGGTGTGCTGAGGAGCTCTTCCAGCTGCTCTACATCCCGAATCGAGTTCGGATCACTTGCCATAATGATTTTCGATCTTCTATTTTCCCTTTCTATTTTCCAATTGCGTCGCTGCCCTGCGAAGCCATTCGAATTGATTAGCGACAGTCCCGTAGACTCGGATATGCTCCCTGAAGTTTACAATTCTTCAGGAAATTATGGGCACGTACCTTCGTGTGATGACGAAAGGTGACATTCCCGCAGGCCTACGTTTGAATGAGCTTGCGGGGTGGAATCAGACGGCTAACGACTGGCTCCGCTTCCTTGAAGCCAGTCCAGGCGGATGCTTTGTCGTTGAAGAAAACGGAAACGTGCGCGGCACAGCGACGACGATTTGTTACGAGAACCGGTTTGCCTGGATTGGAATGGTTTTGGTCGATCCCGAATGTCGGAAGCAGGGCATTGGGACTAAGCTCTTGCAACGGACCATCGAATATCTCGACGAACGAAAAATTCCCACGATGAAGCTGGACGCCACTCCTCTGGGGCAGCCGCTGTACCGCAAGTTGGGATTCGTAACCGAACATGAGGTCGAGCGATGGGTTCTGAAGAGACCACGTAACGCAATCGCGAATCGACCGAATTCCGGCAAACGAACGTTGACCGAGGTGCAACTAAAGCCTGTCCTTCGATTCGATCGCGAAATTTTCGGCGCGGATCGTAGCCACTTGCTGAATTCTCTGCGGCGCATGTCGCCTGGTCTCGCGGTGGGTGTTTGGAGCGACGGCGCGCTCCAGGGCTATTCATTCGGACGGAGCGGATTATTTGCCGATCATCTCGGGCCCTGGATAGCCAAGAACCAGGAAGCGGCCGAACAACTGCTTCAGGAATTTTTGGAGAATTCTTCGCGCGAGACGCTTATTGTCGACTGCTTGACCGCCAATGCTATGGCCACGGAACTGCTGCACTCTTCCCGCTTCGCTCCCGCCCGGCGCTTGACGCGGATGTTTCGCGGTCCAAATGAAAATCCTGGTAATCGTGAATCTCAATGCGCCATTGTTGGCCCCGAATTTGGATGAAATCCGCGTGCCATTCAAGTTAAGCTTCGCATCCATCTTTCGGCCGAGTGCCGATTATAGGAGATAAATGACCGTTCGCGCGTCAGACGATTCCTCAACTGGTGTGTATTACGGCTGGTGGATTGTGCTGGCCGCCTTCCTGAATCTTTTCTTCGTTGTAGGAATCATCTTCTATGGTTTCCCGGTTTTTTATCCCTATTTCGTGGAATCGCTCGGCTTCTCACGAGCCCAGGTCACGCAGGGATTTTTCCTCGGATTCTTGTTCGCGGGGCTACCTTTTGGAATTTTGGCGGGAACTCTGATCGACAGGATGGGTGCACGATCCGTCATTCTAGTCGGAGTTGGCCTTGTCGGCATCCCCTTGCTGCTCATGGGTTGGATGACGCGTTTTTGGCAGTTCGAAATTTTGTGCATCGTGGAAGTGATGGGCTATGTGCTTGCCGGGCCGATTCCGAACCAGGTGCTGGTGTCGCGATGGTTTTCCAGGCGTCGCGGCCGGGCAATGGGATATGCCTACCTTGGCCTTGGGCTGGGAGGGGTGGTTGCGCCGCTGCTGATCACCTACCTCGCGCACACATTGGGTTGGCGCCACGCTTTGCAATTGCTTGGCGCGGCGATTCTTGTTGTGCTTTTTCCGGTGGCAGTGTGGGTGACGCGTTCCGCACCGGACGAACTTGGCATGGATTCCGAACCAATCGCGGAAACGGAATTGGCGCTGAAAGGTTCCTCACTTCAGAGTCCATCTTCTGTCGGGGTCGCTCAAGCGGCTCGCTCCGTAAGTTTTTGGCTCCTACTTGCTGGATCGACTTTGGTGATTGGCGCGATTGGAGCAATAATTCAGCACTTCATTCTTTTTCTGAAGGACGCAGGGTATTCGGCGACGGTCGCAGCGCGATTTTCCACAATATTGCTTGCATCAAGCCTGGGAGGGCGCGTGATTGTAGGCTACCTTGCCGATCGTTTTCGAAAAACACGCATCATGACGTTTTTCTATTTTCTGATTGGAGCATCGGTGATCCTTCTCGTACACGCGCCAACATCCGTCGACTTGTGCACTTTTGGGATCATTTTTGGATTTTCGATGGGCGCAGACTATATGCTGATTCCGCTTGTGACCGCGGAATGTTTTGGCACCGCGGCGTTGGGCAAGCTCCTGGCGCTCATTATCATGGGCTACTCTATAGGTCAGTGGGCAGCTCCGTGGTTGGTCGGCAGAATCTTCGATGCGCGGCATAGTTATGACTTGGCCTGGAAGATCATCGCGACCGCGGGAGTACTTGGAGCGGCCGCCATTTATGCTATTCCATCGCCAAACCGTTTGGCGAAGACCACATGATCCTACGACTCGGCGCTGTGAAAGATGTACAACGGCTACAGGAACACTTGCACGCCCTTGGGCTGAACATTCCTTGCGATCGTGAATTGATTGCCGGACCGGAGTCTCCGTTCCGCTGGCCGCTCGAGCGCGGCGGGTTCAAGTTCGGCAATCGCATCGCGGTGCAACCGATGGAAGGGTGGGACGGGCTGCCGGACGGTAATCCTAGCGAATACACGCTGCGCCGTTGGCAACGATTCGGGAGCAGCGGCGCGAGCCTCATCTGGGGAGGGGAAGCCGTTGCCGTTTCCCACGAAGCCCGGGCGAATCCGAATCAACTGGTGATCGCGCCGCACACCCACGCGGGCTTGGCGAGGTTGCGAGCGGCTGTACTTGAGTCCTACCGAGAAACTACCGGCAGTGACGAACAGCCGCTTGTTGGGTTGCAGCTGACGCATTCAGGCCGCTATTGTCGTCCCAACGCGCACGATCGGCCGGAACCGAAGATTCTGTATCACCACCCGATACTCGATGCCAAGCCCGGCCTGTCCGCGGATTCACTTTTACTGACGGACGAACAGATCGCAACCATCGTGGAGGACTTTCATCGAGCGGCGCGCGCTGCCAGCGATTTAGGCTTTGATTTCGTCGACATTAAGCATTGCCATGGATATCTTGGCCACGAATTTCTCAGTGCGCATGCCCGGCCCGGAAAATATGGTGGACCTTTCGAAAATCGCACGCGCTTCTTGCGCGAGGTAGTGGAAGGCATTCGCTCGATTGCACCGGAACTGCAGATTGCCGTGCGTCTCTCCGCCTTTGATACTGTACCGTTCCGGCCCGATCCCGCGACGTCTTCACCCGGAAAAATGGGCGTCGGAATTCCCGAGTCACATGCGCATCTGATCCCGTATCGTTGGGGTTTTGGGGTTAACTCGCAGGCTCCCACAGAAATGGATTTGTCCGAGACGAAACAATTCTTAGCTCTGCTCGAGGAGCTGGAAATCCGGCTGGTCAACCTAACTGCCGGGAGTCCCTACTACAATCCTCACATCCAGCGCCCGGCTTTTTATCCGCCCTCTGACGGCTACCAACCGCCCGAGGATCCCCTTGCGGGTGTTGCTCGGCAGATGGAAATGGCGCGGGAGCTCAAATCCGCATTTCCGCAGTTGATTATTGTGGGAACGGCGTACAGCTATCTTCAGGATTTTCTTCCTCATGTAGCACAAGCGGCTCTGCGCGAAGGATGGGTGGACTTCATCGGCCTGGGCAGGATGATTTTGTCTTATCCCCAGCTCTTGCACGATGCGTCGGAAGGACGCGCGATTCAGCACCGACTGGTGTGCCGAACTTTCAGTGACTGCACGACCGCGCCGCGCAAAGGCTTACCTTCTGGCTGCTATCCATTGGACGAGCATTACAAACGCTCCGAGCTTGCCGAAAAACTGAAATTAGCGAAGGCGGGGCGAACATGAATGCGGCATCTCTGTTCGATCGACCCAGGAAGGCGCGCAGAGTAAAGGGCATTGCGGCGGCGCTGCTCCCGTTCGAGAGCGACGGTCGCGTTGCTGTCGAGGCGTTTCAGAAGCATCTTCGGGCCACGCATCAGGCGGGATTAGAAAACGCCGTGAACATGGATACGGGCTACGTTAATTTCCTGTCGGAAGCGGAGAAAACAAGCGTCCTGCAGTGGACCCGGGAAGCCCTCGGGAAAGATGTGCCCTTCGTTGCGGGCGCTTACATCGAGGGAGAGACCGGCGACATTGTTGAACTCTATCGCAAACAGATGGACGCGATCGTTGGATTTGGCGGCACGCCGATCCTGTTTCAGACCAGCCGCCTTCACGGGAAATCGGCCAAGGAAAAAGCTGAGGTTTACCAGGAAACGTGCCGCGGCTATGCCGGCGTTATCGCATTTGAACTGGGGCAAATGTTCGCGCCGAACGGCGAGATTTTCGACTCTGAAACATTTCTGCGGTTGCTGGAAATTCCCGAGATGCTGGGCATAAAACATTCTTCCCTCGATCGCCAGATTGAACTCGAGCGTCTGGCGCTCCGCGATGTCCACCGGCCAGACTTCCGCATTTACACCGGCAATGACCTGGGAATCAATATGATCGAATACGGGTCTGACTATCTCCTGGGCCTGGCGACCTTTGCGCCCGAAAAATTCGCGGAGCGAGACCGGTTTTGGGAGACAGCCGACCCCCGGTATTTTGCTCTCGCGGATTCGCTTCAGCATCTGGGGAATGTGGCGTTTCGCGAACCGGTGCCCGCTTACAAGCATTCGGCTGCCGTCTTCCTCCATCTGACCGGGAGAATCCCCAGTAATAGAACTCACCCCAAAAACCCGCGACGCCCTGCCTGGGAGGAAGAGATGATCCGCGACTGCGTGCGATGCCTGGGATTGTAAACGCGCCCACCGAGACTGAAGTCGTCGGGGGAATAGCGCCGCCAATTCTTCAAATCGTAGGGAACTACCCTGGCCAGAAATGCGTACCATATGGCATTGGAGGGTGTGCATGAAAGACTTCGCCGGCAACCTTCGCTATGCGCTGCGGCAGTTCCGACTAGCTCCGGTATTTACCGCGACGGCCATTCTCACGCTCGCTCTCGGCATCGGCGGGACTACTGCGATTTTCTCCTTGATCCACGCGGTAATGCTGAAGTCTTTGCCGGTGTCCGATCCGGGGCGGCTCTACCGGGTTGGCGAGGGCGACGATTGTTGCGTCGAAGGTGGTCCCCAGGATAAGTGGGGCATGTTTTCCCTGCCGCTGTTCGAACGGCTCAAGCAAGAAACGTCAGAATTTGAGGAAGTTACTGCATTTCAGGCCGGGCGTGGCCGGATGAGCGTAAGGCGACAGGGCAAGGAAAACGCGGCTCGTCCATTGCGCTCGGAGTTTGTTGACGGCCATTATTTTTCCACATTGGGTGTCGGAGCGTTTTACGGCCGTGTACTGACTCCGGAGGATGACCGGCCGGGCGCTCCACCAGCCCTGGTGCTCAGCCATCGCGCGTGGCAGATCACTTATGGCGCCGACCCGTCCATTGTCGGGTCCACATTGGTCGTCGAAGGCCATCCATTCACGGTGATCGGGATTGCGCCTGCGGGCTTTTTTGGAGAAACCCTGGAAAGCGATCCACCTGATATTTGGGTTCCGGTGCAACAGGAACCCATGATCGTTGCTGAAGGCAGTCTGCTGCACCAGCCCATCTCCGCATGGCTGCGGATGATCGGGCGTTTGCGCCCTGGTTCGAACACTGCCGGGATGTCGCCGCGCCTCACGGGAGTTCTGCGCCAGTGGATGCAATACGATTCCGGCTATCCCGCGAACTGGATGCCGCAGGTGATCCAATTGCTGCCGAAGCAAACGCTGAACGTGGTGCCGGCCGGCGCGGGAGTGGCCGTGATGAAGGAAGAGTATGGCCAGAGCCTGCGAATCCTGTTGACGGTGTGTGGTCTGGTGCTGCTCATCGCGTGCTCGAACGTTGCGAATTTGCTGCTGGCCCGCGGGGTGACACGGCGGGCCCAAACAGCGGTGCGCATGGCCGTGGGAGCCACGCCGATGCAAATCGTGTACCAGGCGTTGCTGGAGAGCGTGCTGCTTGCAATCGGAGGAGCGATCGTCGGATTGCTGGTGGCAATGGCTGCGGCGCGATTGTTGTTGGCACTGGCCTTCCACAGTGCCCATTTCCTGCCGATCAGCTCAGCACCGTCGTTCGCGATGCTGGGATTTGCATTTCTACTGGCATTGGTCACGGGAATTATCTTCGGGGCGGCTCCGGCTTGGCTTGCCACACGCACCGATCCAGCCGAAGCGCTGCACGGGTCGGGGCGCGGCAACAGCGACCGATCATCCTTCGCCCGCAAGGCATTGTTGGTTGTGCAAGCCACGCTGTCGGTTGTGCTGGTAGCCGGTGCAACGATGCTCGGCCGCAGCTTGAATAAGCTGCAGCACCAGGATTTCGGCTATACGGTGCAAGGCCGCATCATTGTGGACATGAACAGTCCATCGGCCAGTTACACTCAGCCGCAGCTAATTGCCATGTATCGCCGACTGGAAGATGAACTGAATCGAATTCCGGGAGTGCAGGGCGCTGGCCTGGCGATGTATAACCCACTGACGGATAACTGGGGTGAACTCATCTTCGTCGCGGGACATCCGCCGGCTAAGCTGGATGAAGAAAGCGGCGCGTCCTGGGACCGCGTGAGTGCCGATTACCTTCAGAATTTTGGTATACCGATCGTGCGCGGGCGAGCGTTCACCGCTGCCGACAATGAAACCACGGCGCCCGTAGCCATCGTTAACGAAGCTTTCGTGAAGCGTTTCTTCAAGGCTGGTGAAGATCCGGTCGAGCAGCACTTTGGGTTGGACTACCCAGAAAATGTAGCGAACTACCGCATCGTGGGCGTTGCCGGCGATGCAAAGTTTGCCGGCTTTGCCTTGGACAAGCCGGCGCGGCCCATGTTCTTCGTGCCCTTGGCGCAAACGGTCGATTACCCTCAAGAATTGATGAAAAAGATCGAACTGCGCTCGCATTTCATCGGCGGCATCATGCTCAAAACAAATTTGCGCCCCGGCGCGCTGGAGCCATTGATTACGCAGAAGCTGGCGGAAATGGATCCCAACCTTACCTTTAACAGTATCCGGACGATGCAGCAGCAGGTGGAACTTTCCTTCGACCAGGAACGCGCCGTTGCGAGCCTGGCGGCTCTGTTTGGAATTGTCGCGTTATTGCTAGCTGCGGTCGGACTTTACGGCGTCACGGCATACTCGGTGGCGCAAAAAACCAACGAGATCGGCATTCGCATGGCTCTTGGTGCGGATCGCGCCAGCGTGGTGCGCCTGGTGCTCGGTGGCGCCTTCATTCGCGTGGTAGTTGGATTAATCCTCGGGATACCTCTGGCGATTGGCGCCGGCAAATTGTTATCCGCTCAGTTGTACGGAGTGTCCTGGTGGGATCCGCCGGCACTGACCGTCGCGACCTGCGCGCTGGTGATGTGTTCCTTTGTCGCGGCAATGATTCCAGCAAACCGCGCCGCATCGATTTCACCAATGAGCGCACTGAGAATCGAATGATGGCGATGCAGATGCCAAGGTGGCCCACGTTTTGTTGTTGCTGCAATGTGGGTTCGCACTTATTCACACGGGTCCGTGATGGCTGTTGCCTGATGCGGTTTCTCCGGTCACAATAGTGACTCCTGTTCCCCTCCGCCCTCGAGGGTTTATGTTCTTTCGTTCGATCGATCAGGTTCGACGCTTCTTCAAAATTTTAGGCGGCTTCACGCTGTTGCTCGTTGGCGCCGTAATGGTGTTCACACCGGGCCCGGGCTGGCTAGTGATTTTTCTTGGCCTGACATTGTTGGCGGCGGAGTTTGTGTGGGCCAAGCGGTTGATGGACCGGATGAAGCACGAAGGTAACCGGCTGAAGGACACAGTCTTGAAGTTTGGCAAAACCGATTCGGCCTGAGAAAATCTCTCCATGCAAACCGAATGGCAAGGGAAGTGGGCTCTTGTAACCGGAGCCAGCGCAGGCATTGGTCTGGAACTCGCCACGCAATTGGCTGCGGGCGGCACGCATCTGGTTCTGACGGCTCGGCGAGGTGACCGGCTTGACGCGCTTGCCGCCAAATTGAAAGCGCACAAAATCCAGGTGGAAATTTTTATTGCGGACCTGACCCACACGGATGCGCCGGAAAAGCTATACGCCTTCACTAAGGAAAAAGGGCTGGCGATCGACCTGCTGATCAACAACGCCGGCTTCGGCCAATACGGCGAGCTGCCTCAAGTGGAGACACAACGGCTTCTGGACATGGTGCAGGTCAACTGCACAGCCGTCGTCCACCTGACACGTCTCTTTCTGCCCGATATGATTACCCGTGGCCATGGGGACTTGCTCATCCTGGCTTCCACAGCATCCTTTCAGGCCGTTCCTTATATCAGCACCTATGCGGCCACCAAGGCCTTCGATCTTTTGTTCGCGGAAGGTCTTGCCGAGGAGATGAAACCGCACGGCATCCGGGTCTGCGCGCTATGCCCGGGATCGACGGAATCCGAGTTTCATTCTGTGGCTGGACAAGAGCAATTTAGCGCTAAACACGCGCAGGAAACGGCTGAAAAGGTGGCCCGAACCGGCCTGGCAGCACTGGCAGCGGGTAAGAGTTACGTCATTTCGGGTCTGGGGAACTACCTTGGGGCGCAATCCCAGCGCATCGTTCCGCGCCGGCTGGTTACCCGGATCGCCGCGAGCATGTTTCGCCCGGGCAAAGTGCATTGACCCCAGGGGTTAACAGCGAGATTCTTGAAACTCTTAGCAGGCCTTCCGTGTTCCATGTTCAAGGCTACCTGCGGTTCAGCCGTCAAGACCTGGGAACTTTTTCGCGCAATCCAGGGAAATACCCTAGAAAGCGGGCGTCATACCAGGAGCGATGCAGATCGATTCACAGGACAGGGATGACGCGCTGCTGAAGCGCTCGGCTAAAGGGGACGAACGTGCCTTCGCTGAGCTCTACCGCCGTCACCAGGCACCGCTCTTTCGGTTTGCCGTGCGTATGACCGGCAGCACCTGGGCTGCCGAAGAGATTGTGCAGGATGTCTTCATGATGCTGGTGCGAGAGCCAAAGAAATATGACGTCACCCGGGGAACGCTGGGCGCGTTTCTATACGGCGTGGCGCGCAACCGCATTATGAAGCACCTGGAACGCGCACCCAGGGATTTTTCGCTGGATGAAGCAGGCGAGTCCGGTCGTGATGTGCATCCACAGCTTCAAGAACAGATGACTCCTGCGCGGTGGGCGGAACTTCGCGAGCGCCGGGAACAAGTTCGCTCAGCAGTTCTAGAATTGCCGCCGGAATTTCGGGAAGCTGTGGTTCTGTGCGAACTGGAAGAAATGAGTTACGACGAGGCCGCGCGCACGCTGGATTGTCCGGTAGGAACGATTCGTTCCCGCCTGCATCGTGGCCGCGCATTGCTGCTTGCGAAGCTGGAAATATTGCGCGAAGTACCGAAACGCGCTAACGCAGGCCGCGGATGAATTTTGCCGGAGAGATACGAATGAATTGTGAAGAATTTGCGACTG
>Ga0210385_10000735_pt1 | contig 21397 bp, 17 predicted proteins | sample IncBWH26OmetaG_FD_160107 | JGI IMG/M metagenome (GOLD analysis project Ga0210385, IMG submission 160107) | Forest soil microbial communities from Barre Woods Harvard Forest LTER site, Petersham, Massachusetts, United States - Inc-BW-H-26-O ...
TGAGGCCGGGGATCACCGTTCGGCCCTTTACGTCAATAACCGTGGTCGCTGGATCGGCCAGCCGCAGCATCTCATCGCTGTTGCCCGTGGCGCTGACCTTTCCGCCCTCGATGCCAATCGCTTCGACAAACGAGGGGAAAACGTTCGTGGCAATCTTGCCATTGTAAATAATGGTTTCCGCAGACACCGGATCTCCTCTTTTGACTGCTTCAGATTGAACAAATTGGGGGAGGGTCGAGGGTGTTCCGTTCCCCTCCGATTACTTGTGTCCGACCGCGGCGACGCAGCATGACTTTGCCACGCCAAAACATTTGCTAACGACCCTCGACCGTGAATACGATGTCCCCAAACGCTTTCGCCGTTTCTTGGCGTGCCCAGTCGCGCTGGAGTTCACAGGCCATTCCTACCCAGGTCACCAGCTTCGCGCCGGCCTGGCTGATGCGTTCCAATGCAGTTTCATGGGCTGTGAGCGACGTCCCGCCGACGGCGTCAGCCACCGGGTACACTTCATAACCCTCACGCAGTGCGTCCAGCGACGGAAACGCAAGGCAAGCTTCGGTCCAGAGCCCCGTTATGATCAGTTTCTTCCGACCCGTGGCCTTAACCGCCTTTTGGAATTCCATGTCTTCCCACGCATTGATCGACGTGCGGTCGTACGCTGGCATATTGCCCAGCACTTCCTGCAACTGGTGAATCGTGGGTGCGCCCGTCTTGGCGTTCACAGTCGAGAGCACAATCGGCAATTGATAGAGCCTCGCCAAGTTTGCGACAGTGACGATATTCTGAACCAACGCTCTGCGATCCATCGATGCGACAGAACTTACCTGAATTGGTTGGTAATCGATGATTAGGAGCGCCGAGTTCTTCGGCGTGAGTAGAGGATCCTTAACGGGGTCTCGAAGCGGTTCGCTTGCCATGGTCTTATTCCCTCCTGAAGTGGATTAGTGAAGCTTGCTTTCACTTAATAAATTGACGGGGCCTTCGGGCAATTTCTCCTCCACAGAGTTGCCAACCCCTTGAGATCATGTCGGTCGGTGGGCCGCACAGCCCCGGAATCTCGTCGCTAGTTCCGACGGCCGTGACCTTGCCGCGCTCAATAGCGATCGCGTCGACAAAAGATGGAACACCGTTTGTCGCGATCTTAGCGTTGTGAATTATCGTCTCCGCGGGCATCAGTTCTCTTCCAGAACTTTTTGATCAGGTCTATCAAGGGCGGCGAATTCTGCCCGCCCCCTTCGATTATTTGCGTGCTGCTGCGGCATCGAGTAGCAACTGGGGTTCCAATACTAGACAAGCGTCGCGAGCCATCCAGGGCTCCGCCTCTTGCACGTGGATTCAACATCCTTACGTCGCCATTCAGGAAATGAGGCCGTCAGCCTCAGCAAGACATGGTCGAGATAGCGACGCGACGCTATTTCGACTCCCATCGTTTTCGACAACGCTGTTCGAGGAGCTGCTGGCAGTCTGCGCCGTACAGACCAGAATTCCTCCCGAATTGTCACATCAGCTTATGAACGTCTCACAGGCTGCTCCCAACCAAATGGCAACCGCAACTGCTCCGGGATCCGGTTGACCTAGCCCGCGACGTCCGAGGCAGCGGGAGGCTGTCGCACAAGGTCCTAGTTACTCTGCGGCGAGACGCGGCGTGTGGCTGGCCTTTGAAATGCCGGGAACGCTAAAAATCTGAATGAGCTGGCGAATGGCTACCGACGAAAGCGCGAAGAAACTTGTTGAGCGCAGAATGGAACCTGGCATGCAACTGATGCGGCGTACTCAATCTGTATCGGGGGAGTTGTGTTCAGGCTTGATTATTTATCGTGCGTGCTTACCATTGTTTCGACCATTCTTGTGGGGCGACGTTATTGGGAGGGATGGATTGTGGCGGCCATCAATAGCGTCGTCATTTGCCTCATCGGATTTCGCACATCGCAATTCGGCTTCATTCCAGCGAACGTGTTTTGCGTCGCGCTCTACGCCGTTAACCTCCGCTCCTGGCGCAAGCCTGAAATTCGGTAACCATTTTATTTCCAAGCTCTGCAATTAGTCCGGCCTCCGCAAAGACCCTTCATTCGTTGTAGTCACCGGCCAACACCACGGGGGCGCCGCTCGCGATGAGTTCGCTGGCACGGGCTATGAGACGCTCAAACCCCAACTTGTAGTTGATCTTCGGTCCAGGATGCGGATTGGCATTGGGAGGCAGATGGAAGTTACCACTGGCATTTAGGAAACATCCTCCAGCCCATTTGGTAGACCCGCAACACCGTCCCAGTCGCTCCCGATTCCCACGTGATCGCTACCGCCAATTCTCACAGCGGGCTATCACTTCTCAAACATACCGCTATCGCTGGGCTCTACCTCAACTTCAAGCAATGAAGGTTTCCCGGCGTCAATCGCCGACTTCAATGCATCGGCCATCTCGACGGCATTACTCACTCGACGGCCTGGAACTCCGTAACCTGCCGCCAGAGCGACGAAATCGATGCCGGGTAAATTCATGCCAGAACCAGGAAGCTCCGTAGTACCTAGAAAAGCGCCGTAATCCACGAGCGCCTCGTAGACACCATTGCGTACGATCACAAAAGTGCATGGCACGTTCTGTTGTGCGGCAGTCCATAGGCCCGTGATGCTGTAGTTGGCCGAGCCGTCGCCAACAAGGGCAATCACAGGCCGCTTGCCAAATGCCAGACCCGCTCCAACCGCCGCCGGCAATGCGAAGCCGAGCGCGCCACCTGCGCCATTGAAGAAACTCCTCGGTCTGGTGAGAGAAACTTGCTCCCACCAGTTGCCCAAGGATGGAGACTCGGACGTGAAGGCTGCGTCCGGTGGACATACTTGTGCAAGCACGTCGTTAAATTGTTTTACGGTGATCTTGCCGCTTCCGGAGTGGGATGAGGCCGACGTATTTGTTCTGGCTGGCAATTTCGTAAGCTTTGGCTTGACGAGGCGGTGCAATTGTTCCATCGCCACAACCGGATCCCCGACGATTGCATCGCCCAAGGGGGCTCGCGCCGCCTGATCGGGATCGGCCGTGATCATGACGACTTGTGTTCCATCTGCCAGGTAACTGCCGGGCGACCACGCGTGATAGCGGAATGCAGGCGCACCGAGGACGATCACAAGATCATGGCCGGTGAGCTGCTTTCGTACTGCTGCGATAGGTGTTCCGAGAGTTCCTAGAAAATTCGGGTGTCGCGTTGGGAAGGATATTCGCGCCGCTTCGATTGTCAGATAGACTCCAGCGCCGCATTTCTCCGCAAGATCGACTCCCGCCTTCCAGCCTTCGTCGGTGTCCAATTCATTGCCCATGACAAGAAGTGGATTCCGGGCAGAATTCAACCGATCGGCAAGCGTTTTGAGGAGGTCGAGAGGAGGCGTTGGCCTTGCAGACACATTCCTCGCTGTAAGCAGCGCGGTTTGGTCAGAGTTTGCATCATGATGCCAATCATCCAGGGGAACCGAAACGAAGACAGGGCCGCTGGGAGCCGCCATGGCCATATGCGCGGCTCTCGCGATCACCGCGGGCACGGAAGCTGGATCTGGAGCTTCGAAGCTCCATTTGACCAAGGGTCGAGGCATCACGATAGCGTCGCGAATCGTGAGTTGTGCCTCCAGGGTCAACATCGCCCTGGATTGCTGCCCGCTCATGATTACCAGGGGCGTCCCCAGAACCTGCGCGTTGACCAACGATCCCATGGCCATGCCGAGACCGGCGGCTGCATGCAAACTGACAAAAACCGGCCGCCCAGTCGCTTGCGAGTAGCCATCGGCGATAGCTAAGCCGGCACCTTCATGGAGAGCCAAGATGTATCGAAAGTCGGATGGCAGTCGATCGAGAAATGGAAGCTCGTTCGACCCGGGATTGCCAAAGATGGTTGTCATTCCTAGCGAACGGAGAACTTCGTAGGTTGCGTCATGTACTGTGCCCATCTCATTGCTCCGTTGAGTAGTGTTCTTCCATTGCCATCTCCGACGTGCGTTTCGCACGTGTACGTCTATGCTCTTTACCTAAGCACGCCGAGTGCCAGGAAGCAGCGTGGACGTTATCTGATATACAGCGGAAAGCTCACACATCCTGGATTGCTGCCCGCTCATGAGCGGGCCGATGCCGGTCCAGACAATACCTTGTTCGATGCGCGTGTCGCAGGACTAGAGCGTCTTCATGCGGGAGCAGGGTTAGCCTCTGCTGAAGAACCTATGCGCGTTCTAATCGCCGCGAATCTAGCGGGCAGCCATAAGCCACGATGGTTTGGCTACCCTAACTCAGTCCGCGGGCATAGCGCGTGCAATGAGATTACTCCGCGCCGATCTGTTTCATCAGGGTGTCATTATCCCAGAAGAGGTATTCCTCGGACATTGTTCCCTGGTGATTCCAATGTCCGAGCGTCGTCATCGGCAGATGATATCGCTTGCCAGTAGGCTGAATGGTTTTGCCTCCGGGGAGAACCATGGGTTTGGAAAACGTACCATCAAGATAACCCATGACGCCGGTCCACTCGCCGTCCGCAGTGCCGAAACGCACTGGGTGCTCGACAATGCGATTATCCGGTGCGAACGTCCACATAAAATCGAGTTCCTTGATGTGCGCGGGAATTCCCTTCGTCGTATGGCCATCCGGGTAATAAACAATGATGTCTTCCGCATGGCTCTTATGGAGATTTTCCCAGTGCTGCCCGGTGTAGACGTGGAAATCTAGGTCATCGAAGTCGGCGAGATTCTTTGCCAACACGGGAGTCATCGCCGCAGTCGGTTGGGCAAGATCGGTGACTCTACTTGCCGGCCAATTCGGCCCAGCGGCCGCGACGTGTGCACTGATTGCGAGGGCGCCGACGGCTCCAATGATCAGAGTCAGGCCTGAGATAAGAACTGATTGAGTTTTCATCAAAGTATTCTCCTTATGTATTGATGCTCTTCGTCGCAAGGCTACATGTAAAGAACCCCATTGGGCGGCTGGCCCATCTTTGCATTGCACCGTTCCCACAGAGGTTGTGACTTCTGCAGTTTGAAGGCCGGGCCACCCCCCAAGCGGGAAGTAGAGCGAACAGCTCACACATCACAAAGGATAATTAGCAATGAAGAGAGAAATCGCACTCGAAGAGCACATGTCCCTCTCGAAGGGAACCGGCATTCCCTCTCTCCCTTCTTAGCATCGTTCATCCAGCGGTGCTGTGCTGCAGGCTTCTGGCCGCGACGCTGAGCATGAGGCGCGTCGTGCCGGTCAGAATCATGCTGATACCCACCAACGTCCCGATCACCCACAGTGAACTCGACGGCCATTGCCGCCAAACCATCAGACCGAGAATCAAAGTGACGATTCCGTCGAAAAGAATCCAGCCGGACCCTGTCGCGCTGCGATTCTGGAAGTAGGCCACCAGGTCCACCAAGCCCTCGGCAATAAAAAGGATCGCCAACGCAAACGTGAATGCGGCGACTCCTAGTAAAGGATTGATGAGGAGATAGAGCCCGACGATGAGATAGATGACTGCTACCAGCAGCTTCCAGACAATGCTCCCAATCCCTTTGGACTGGAAGGCATGGATGAACTGGAACCCGCCACTGAAGACGATTAGCCAGGCGATGATTACGACGACCCCCCATGAGGTCGCGAACGGAAGCGCAATCGCCAAGAACCCAAAGGCGATGAGCAGGATTGCCCAGACGATTGATTTTCCGGAACCGAGTTCTGAGAGTGCTGTTGGCGCCATAGTTTCCTCTTTCTTGTTTCTTTTCTTGCTTGATCTCGTTCCGGTCTATCTACTTCACGAACTCCCGGATTTTGCAAAGATGCGCGGTTTTTGCTCACCCTAGGCGCTTTTCGGCGTTCCCATGGCTTGGTGAATCGCTGAAACCAGCGTTTCAAAGTCGAAGGAACCATCGTGACGATGCCCGTTGATGAAGAACGTCGGCGTTCCGTTCACTCCACTTCGGACACCGCCCTTGAAGTCGGCACGGACACGGGCTTCGAACGTTCGCTGCTCTAACGCCTGACGCAATGCAGTGCTCGATAGCTTGAGCTTGTCGGCGAGATCGAAATAAAGTTCTTCGCCCAAGCGGGCCTGATTTTCGTACAACTTATCGTGCATCTCCCAGAACTTGCCTTGCGCGCCGGCAAACTCCGCCACCTCGGCGGCAGCTTCGGCGTGAGGATGCATTTCGCTCAAGGGAAAATTGCGAAACACGAGCCTCAAGCGTTTTCCAAACTGCTTCTGAACTTCCTGGACGATGGGATAGGCCTGTCCGCAATACGGACACTCGTAGTCGCCGTACTCCACCAGGGTCACATCCGCGCTTGCAGGACCTTGGGCGTGGTCTTCGGCAGTGACGGGCACCTTAAGTGTGGCCATAAACTCCTCCTATTTCGGCAAGTCTTCGAGCGCCTGCAGAATGCCGTCCGCACCTGGATTGACGGCAATCGGCGAGCAATAGCTCCAGGCGATGATTCCCTTCTTGTCGATGACGAACAGAGCGCGCTCGCAGACGCCGTCCGCAGCACGGTAGGCGCCGTATTGGCGGGCGACAGCTCCCTTGGGCTCAAAATCTGCGAGCAGCGGGAAATGCAGATGACGATTCTGCGCAAAAGCATCGTGACACCAGGCCCCATCCACGGACACTCCCAGCAGTTCCGCTCCGAACTTTCGAAACTCGGGGAGGATCTCGCTGTAAAGAGCCATCTGGTCACCGCATACCGGGCTCCAGTCCGCAGGATAGAACGCCAGAATCACGGGACGCCCCAGCAAGTCGCTCAAAGTCAGGGTTTGATCGGGCGTCGCGCGCAACGTGAAATTTGGGGCCACCGCCCCTGCGGGGAGGACCCCCACACTTTGTATCGGAACTACGTGGCTTGCACTGCTCTGCGCCATTTCTTTCGTGCTCCCCCCAAACGGTATGTTCACCAATTTCTGCCCCAATGTTCGGCACCGGCAAAGCCCGTTCAATATGTTGCGGCCCCGATCGGATGCCATTGTGTGTTCGTCTCACAGCTCTATCGCCGTGTTCGGAACTTTCGCTAGATGCACACGAACAAATCGACCAGTACCGTTGCACGGCGAGTTTAGTTCTGGCTGACTTACATCGTCAGGAACAGAGCGAGATCTAGAGCGATCGGAAATTAGAACTTGGCTCGGCGTACTGTTCAATGGCACGCGCGATTAGTTCCTCCAGTTCGGATTGCAAGTAAAAGCTCTCCCCCAAGTATGCCGTTAACGCAATTTGCGTGGTTGCACCAGAGAGGTTGCGGCTTAGCTCGTAGCCGGGAATATGCAACCGTTTCGTTAGTTCGATGATTTGCGCTTTTGGGAGGTCCCCCGCCGCTAATAGCGACAACAGCACCATGAGCCCATCCGGTCCCACCAGACGTTCCAGGCTCAGACCTTCGACAATGGTCCGATTGTTGCGGAACTCTTCGCGCGCGTTGTATTGGCAAGAGCCCTCTAGCCCGTGTGCGAACGGGCCGCCTCGGTGGACAAGACGGAGACCTCCCAGACTTGACTCTCCGCGGTCGTCCTCGGAAGACAGCCACTCCACCCAGCCATTGTCAACCCTTGTGATGAGTTGATTGCACGACCCACACCGCCATCCCATAAAGTCACGCAAGTTTGTACGTTGGTCTCTGTTCATCTCACGAACTGCTCTTTCCCCGCAGGACATGTTTACTAAGCGAGCCGTGATTTCCGCGCTCTCGACTCGCAACGCATCGCCTGCGGAACAGGCGTTGCTCGGTGGGACCCGCCAATCTCGGTTTCGCTGATCTCTTGCCCATACTTGCGTGATTCTCATCTGAGAGCCCCTTCTGCATTCCTAGACCGTCCAACTTCTCCGGCCAAAACTGCTGTCCAAGATCAGCCCGAGCGTACGCAAACTGCTTTCCGCAATCGAGGCAAACCTCGTAGGTCCGACCAGACAGTGTGAAGGGCCGACTGAGTTTGAAGTGCCAGCAACCGAAAACAAACTCAAACGCTTGTAGAATCTTCTGTACCATCTCTCAGAGCTAAGCAATTTCGTTTCCCAACGCCACTCGAGGTCTCTGTCCCGGACTAGTTTTGTTCCTCCCTTTTGCGCAACAAGCGCTCGCGCATCACAACGCCTTTGCAACCTCTTTCCGGTTCCGTTTAGGATGAACGCCACGGTCGTGCCATGATGTCTCCGAAAGGTCGACCTTGTAGTGCTTTGCAGCTTTCTCGATGTTCGCAAACGCCAAAGCGCGATCGGCATCGGAGACGTCGATGACTTGATCGAACCGTGCGAGGGCGTTACGCACGTGCTGTGCATCGGTCAGCGGTTCCTTACGTTGCTTGCGAAAGGCGTAGACAGTGTCTGGCAGGTCGCTTTGCATCGTAAGCCGCCCGTGTTTCTCGTGAGGCTTCCACGTCGCTTTTGCCATTTTCTTCTCATCGTTTATTTGAATCTTTGGCTAAAGGAGGGACGCGTTCTGGCAGTCGCCGCGGATCCCTCCCGCATTAAGAAGAACCCCGAGGGGTAATGATTTGCGCTCCCTCAGGCCGCGATCTCGAGTTGGTCATCGACATCCCAGACGCCCGGGGCCGACCAAGCCGCTCTTTCAGCTTCGTCGCGCTCCGCCCAGGAGTTGACGTTGCCTTTCAGGGTCACCTTGTGGCCATCGACTTCAACATCGATGTCTTCCCCATCCAGTTCGGCAGCACGTTTCAGGGCATTTTCAATCTTCAGCTTGACGTCCGACAGGGCAGTTGCAGACTTGATAGAGATCAAATTGCTCACACCGGTTACACCCGTCAAGTTTTGAACGGCATCTTCAGCGGCTGTTTGTTGGAATTTGTAATCAACTTTTCCTTCGAGTGTGATCCAGCCTTGGGCTACTTTCACCTTGATCGCATCATTGGGCACCGAAACATCCCATTTGAGGGCATTCAGGGCTGCCTGCGCGATGTCGTGATCGTCGCGCTTATGGAACGAAGGCAAGTCGACTTTCACTTCATCGGTCACAGCCTTGACCCCGATTACCCGCTCGGTAGCTTCTGATGCCGCATATTTTTCGGCATAGTTGCTCACCTTGCCTGTGAGGGTGACGATGCCATCTTTGGCACTCACGCCGATGTTTGAGGCATCGACACTAGGTTCGAATTCAAGTTCATCCATGACATCTCGTTGCAGTTGTGTATTGGTTTTCATTGAACGTTTCTCCTTAGGAATTGTGATTGTGAATCATGCCTAGCCCCACGTCGCCATTACGCTGTATTTTGCAATGCGCCAACACCTTAAGGCTGGAAGACAGCCGGTCGTGGCGTTCGTCGCGACGCGCGCACGTCACACGACGTATGCTCGACACATGTTCAAGCGGCTTTCCCTGCTCTACTTCCTTCCTTCTGACCGAGACTGAGCAGGCGCTCGGCGTTGAGGTGCGCGATCTTTTCCTTGTCATTCACATTGATGGGCATCTGATCGAAGAATTGCCGAGCGGCCTTCATGTCGCCGTAGGGATAGTCCGTGGTGAAGACGACGCGGTCAATGCCGACTGTGTTCGCCATGCCCTGATAGGCCTGGTACGCCAAACTCCAACTCTTATCCATTGCGCCAGGCTGTTGGCCTACGTACTCACCAGCGAGGATTCCACCGTAGAAGTTCTCCCGAAGGTATTCCTTGATGGTTCGTTTTAGTCCACCGTTCTTGCCTAACGGAAATGAGTAGTCCATGCGCCATGCCGACCAACTCAATATTTCGAGATTGTGGCCGACAATGATCTGCAGCGCAGGAAACCGGTCGAACACTCCGCCCAGGATTAAACGGATGCAGTGCACTCCAACATCGATGTGCCAACCGACTCCGGCAATTGACAGAAATGCAGATATTTCGGGAGCGAAGCCGCTGTAGTAGGCATCGACCACCGGCTGGGGCGGGATTTGGGGATGCAGATAGATAGGCACGCCGAGCGATTCGGCGCATTCAAACACTGGCCAGAAGAATTTGTCGTCGAAGTAACGCCCGTTGATGTTGCTATTTATCAATGCGCCGAGAAAGCCGTGCTCACGAACGGTGCGCTCGAGTTCTCGAGCTGCAGCTGCGGGGTCGAGCATCGGTAGCGTGGCAAATCCGAGGAGCCGGTCCGGATACTTAGAGATCGTGGCCACGAGAGTGTCGTTCGCCTGCCTAGTTAGCTCCTTCGCTAGCGAAGGCTCTAGGCCCTCTGCGTTTGGCGTAGGGTACGAGAGGATCGACACATCGATACCCGCGTCATCCATAGCAGCGATCCGCCCCGCGCCCAGATCATAGATTCCTTCTGGAAACCCGGTTTTCGTCTCTTTGAACTTTCCCGCTTTTTTAAGTACGTCGTACGCCAGCGCAAGCCTATCGTTCGCCTTATGAGCGGCTTCGTATATAGCCGGCAGCCCATAGTGTTCCTCTAACGCGATAATCTTCATCGGACCTCTCCTTAAACAAATATTGTCAAATCGATCGGAACAGAGTTTCTCTCGCCCTGTGCCAGTCAGCATGCACTCGAGTTACCAAAACAAACCGACGGCTTCGACTCGCGAAAAGGCCAGTACAGGACTGAGGTTTGCGACTACACGGGTCGAGAGTGGCTCTCTTCGTTGAGAGCGCCGGGAGGCGCAGTGTCGCAGTTTAGACAAGTGACGCCCTAAAGCCTGTTGCAAGATGTCTACCGCAGTTGAGAATCGAACTGGTGAAGAAACCTCTTACTTGTCATCGGTATTCGTCCAACTCCGATTCTTTCCCTACACACATTTGGAATTCGATTTGCTTCAGGTAGTGTCAGGGTTTGTTTGAGCCAAGACCGATGGTGATGCAATGGGAGTCGAATCACAGCAATGTTTCACGCGACTCATGATATCGGCGACTTGCCGAGCGGGCACGGCCTCGTGAAGCATCACAGAATCCCGCAAAGCATTCTGCGATCCGCTCTTGCGGCGGTCATTGCCCTCTTCTACTCGAAAAACATTGTGTCTGCAATGGTCCGCATGGCGCTAGGAGCTTCTTTTTCTTGTCTTGAATATCAATGCTTGGTTCCCAGAACGAAGATTATCGGCTTGCGCGGGGTCAGAGCGCTTACAAGAGGCTTGAATGACAAACCGAAACAAGAAATCACGATTCACCGTCGCAGATAGCATTCCTGGTATGGTCTGCACACGGAATCGAGCGAGCCATTTGCTGCAAGGACTTCGCAGAGACTATCAGTTGCTCACGCCGGAGGAGCGGAATCAAGTGAAGCGATTCATATGGGGTTTCTATCCGAACGACAACCGCCGCACACAACGCCCAACATACTGAAATCGCTAGTGGAACATTAATCGAGCAGTTTCAAAAGAGTCTCATGAAAGATGAAAAGATTGGCAAAGAAGAAGTCTGGTCGGCGATTCGCTACTTGGACCCTGACGAACGAGAGAAGAACAAGGAAGTCAACATAGCCTCAATAATCGCAACATTGGCTCTTCTGCTTATCGTTGGCGGTGTTTGGGTTCTGCTTTGGCTTCGATAAGACAACCGTGATGAGCTTCACGACGGACGGCAACGAGATTGGCCGCGGCCAATGGCGAGTGGGTAAAGGGTTGGAGAGCTTCTGTGTTTCTTGATGATGAATATTGTCTTGTCATCAATCTGATCTTCTTGTCAAGTTTCGAACACGTGATCCCTGCCTTCTCTCGACTTCCTCTGACAAGATAGGCAGCGTCGAAATATCGCCGTGACGCCATATCGACCTTTGGGGCAGCACATAAATTGCATATGACACAAGTTGTCTTCCTAAGGTGTTTAAGACAAAATATTAAATTGTGAGCAGACCCGTGCAAGCGACGCCGGGCAAGGCATCGAACGTAATTCATAACGCCAGTTCCGGTCTATCGTTGACCTCATCGATGATTCGCTGATACCGCGGTCGGTATATCCCGAGCCTCTTCATCTTGGAGACTAATGTTGTACGCTTAAGCCCCAGCCGGGCAGCTGCTCCGCGCGGTCCTCCTATCATTCCCCCGGCAGCTTGCAATGTCTGCAAGATCAGAGTTGCTTCGTATTCGCGGAGTGTGCGCTGTGGGGCAAGTGTGCGGATTGTATTCGTCTGTGTTGGAGGCAGGGGATTCGGCAGCACGCCATCGTCCGATCGGATTACGGCTCGTTCAATGAGGTTTTGGAGTTCCCGTACATTGCCGGGCCAAGGATATGCAATGAATCCATCCATGGTTGTCTCCGGTATTTGTTCAATGTGCTTCCCCATCCGCCGGGCGAATACTTCGGCGAAATGAAGAACCAACTGGCGTATGTCCTCCCGGCGCTCTCGCAAGGGCGGAACCACGACCGGAAAAACGTTCAGCCGATAGTAAAGATCACTGCGGAATTCATTACGCGCAACCATCTGGGCCAGATCGCGATGGGTGGCGGCAACCAGACGCAAGTTGATGTGATGCGTGCGGCCGCTCCCCAGGCGTTCGAACTCTTGTTCCTGCAAAACGCGCAAGAGTTTCGGCTGTAGGGCCAGCGGCAAGTCCCCAATTTCGTCAAGAAAAAGAGTGCCAGTATCAGCCATTTCAAAACGGCCAAGTTTTTGTGCTACGGCCCCGGTAAAAGCACCCTTCTCGTGGCCAAACAACTCACTCTCTAAGAGATCGAAGGGTATGGCAGCGCAGTTCAGCTTTATAAATGGGCAACCGCAGCGCGGGCTCAAATTGTGAATGGCATGGGCGATCAATTCCTTTCCCGTGCCAGTTTCTCCCAGAACCAGCACAGTGGAATCAGTTGGTGCTACACGTTGCACTTCCGCGAGAGTAGATTCAAGAGCGGGACTGTTGCCGACGATGTGATCAAATTGTCGGTCTCTGTCGTCCCGCTCATCGGAGCGTAATCTCTCAACGGTGCCCACAAGTGCCTCCCACCAAGAACTATGCAATGGGCTTAAATCAGCCCTCAGTCTCCAGAGCCACTCGAACGCTATCAAGTAGAACTGCGCAGTCAAAAGGCTTGACCATAAATTTCACCGCACCGCCTCGCATGGCCTGCAGTCGCATGTCTTCGTCTCCGTGTGCAGTAATAAAAATGGTCGGAATCGGGCAGTGATCAGCATTTAACTTAGCCTGGAGGTCCAGCCCAGACATTCCCGGCATGCGAATATCGGTAATCAGACACCCGGTTTCGTGTTGTCGGCCAGAGCTTAAGAAATCCTCGGCAGAGGCGAACGATTGCACCGAAAAGCCCTCCGATTTCAGCAAACGTTGTACGGCGACTCGATACGACTCGTCGTCCTCGACAACGGCAACCATTTTCACCTTTCTCTCGCTGGCCATACAGGTACAGGATCGATCCGCAGTGCGCAAAACGCAATTATTGGTTGTCATAAGAGCGCTGATACTTATGTATAACGGAGTTCGCCGTCGTGCGGCTGGGGATAGGTCGGCGGTCGGTAGGGGCTAGGGGACGGTCGGCAGCTTGAGCCTTTCTGCCATTCTTCCTAGCTCAGCGGGCGAGTTCGCTTCCATCTTGCGCATTACATGCCCACGCTGCACAGTCACGGTGATTTCGGTCGTGCCAAGTTTCGAGGCAATCTGCTTGGTGAGCATGCCGGAAATAATAAAACGCATGACCTCGCGTTCGCGCACTGTTAATTTCGCGTAGCGTTCTTGCAATTGCGCAAGCTGACTCTGTTGTTGCCGCGCTTCTGCATTGCTCTTCAACGCCTGCTGAATCGCATCGATCAGGTCCTGATCGCGGAACGGCTTGGTCAGGAATTCCACCGCGCCAGACTTCATCGCTTTGACGGTCATGGGAATGTCCCCATGGCTGGTAATGAAAATGATGGGGATCTGAGCTCCTGTCTCGTTTAGTTTGCTTTGGACCTCAAGGCCACTCATTCCGGGAAGTCGTATGTCCAGTATTAGGCAGTTGGGAGCGTCTGGAAGATTGCGCCGCAGAAAGTCCTGTGGCGTAGCAAACGACTCAGAGTGCAACCCCACTGTCTTCAAAAGACGCTGCATGGCCGCACGCATGCGGGCATCATCATCGACAATGAATACCGTAGGGGTATCGGGGAAAGTCATGCAGCTACTGCCAATTTGCTGGGCAGGGTGAAATACAACGTCGCCCCCGGTCCGGAGTTCGGAGTCGCCCAGATCCGACCACCGTGTGATTCTACGATGGAACGGGTGATGGCCAGTCCCAACCCTGTACCTTGAGACTTCGTGGTAAAGAATGGGTTAAAAATTTGTTCTGCGTTTTCAGTGGGAAGTCCCACTCCTGTATCAGTGACCGAGATCAGCAGTTGACTATCGTCGCCCAGCTTGGACTTGATGCTGAGTTCACCGCTCGCGGGCCGGATCGCTTCGATGCCATTGAGCATGAGATTGAGCAATACCTGCTGCAACTGCACCCGATCCGCCATCACCATGGGGAGCCCTTCGGCGAGAGCGGTGCGTATGGTAACCGAATGTCGATTGGCTTCATTCTGCAGCATAACCGCCATCTCGCTAATGACTTCGTTTATCTCAATTGTCTCAAATTGTGATGAACCCTTCTGGTACAGCAATCGGAGACGGTCTATGATCTCGGCTGCCCGCCTGGCGTCTTTGGCCATTTCCAAGGCCGCCTCTCGTGCTTCCGGAAAATCGGGTTGATCGCGGTCGAGCAATCGCACACACGCGTCCGCGTTGGTTACCGCCGCCCCAATGGGTTGCTTGATCTCGTGAGCCAACGATGCGGTCAGTTCGCCAATGGTACTGACTCGGTTTAGGTGTGCGAGATTCGCCAGTTCTTGCCGCAATCTCTCGCGCTCTTCTTCCGCGTGCCTGGTTTCAGTCACGTCCATTAGCACTCCCATCAATTGTCTTACTTCTCCAGATGCGTCCAAAACGGGGTGGCCAAGGGAACGAATGTATCTGACGCCCGAGTGCGGAAGCAGAATTCGGAACTCCGCGTCGAGATCCGATTTTTGGGCTATTGCTCGATTGAATGCCTGTTCATATCTCTCCCGATCTTTCGGATGAATCCGCTGTAGCCTTTGTTTCCAGGTGGGCATGCCGTCTTTTGGATCGAAGTCTTGCAGGCGATACCATTCCTTTGAAAGATGCACGGGTTCCATTCGGACTGTGTCGAAAACCCAGCTGCCAATTTGTGCCACCCGCTGCGCCTGCGCCAAGTAGGTTTCACTCCGTTTTAACGCCTGCTCGGCATCTTTACGTTCAGTGATATCCACAACCGTGCCTAGCACTTCAACAAGCTCTCCGTCGGGACTCAATACCGGGTGGGCCAGGCCACGAATGTGTTTGACGGTTCCATCAGGCAGCACGATTCTGAACTCGGTGTCGGCATCTACCTTTTGGAGGAACATCCGATCGCTGGCCTGCCGCCTGACCTTGTCACGATCTTCTGGGTGCATTCGCTGCAGCCATTGGTCCCGCTTCGGTAAGCCCAGTTGGGGATCAAATCCGAAAATTCGGAACATTTCCTCGGACCAGTACTGGGCCTCGTGGCTTGTGCCATCGCTAGCCCAACTGCCTGTGTGGGCCAGCCTCTGCGATTCGGCTAAATACGCCTCTCGCTTACGAAGGGTCTCCTCCGTCTGCTTTTGCTCGCTCAAATCGAGAACGAACGCAACGCCCTCATCGCCGCTTTCTTTGAACAGTGCTGCCCCAATCAGCACAGGCACGCGGCCACCATCCTTCCGGAAATACTCCTTCTCGAATGGCTGAACCCTCTCAGTCGCCTTCAGTTCTGCCAGCGCGCGTTCGTCACGCTCGCGCCATTCACCTGGCGTCAGGTCTGTCCAGCGCACGCGACCCGAGACGAGATCTTCACGCTCGTATTGCACAATGCGTAGAAATGCATCGTTGGCCTCGACGATCGCACCGTCGAGATTCCATATGAAAATCCCAAGAATGTCAGCATCGACTAAGCGACGAATCCTCGCTTCACGATCTTCGAGATCGCGATAAAGGCGCGTATTTTCGAGTGAGATTGCCGCTTGCGATGCAAGCACCTTCAATAACGTGATCCGGTCAGGAGTAAAAACGTGCGGGATCAACTTGTTTTCAAGGTAGAGAATACCGCTGAGTCTGGCTTGGTTAATCAGTGGCAAACACAATATGGAACGTACGCGATGCTGAACAATGTATGCGTCGGCCGAAAACGAGTTCTCGGGAGCGGCATCGCCGAGAATAACGTCTTCGCGAGTGCGCATCACGTAACGAACGACGGACTCAGGAAACACGGTTGCGGCGACAGAGGCATTTCGCTGACACACCGAGACATCGTTTCCGCTGGTCTTGACCTCCGCCTCTATTTGCAACTCATCGCCTCGCGGAAGGATCAGGAGACCCCGTTCAGCACCCGCGTGCTCAATGGCTGCGCGCATGATCCGGTCGATCAGCTTTTCCAAAACCATCTCGCCCGAGGCTGCCTGCGAAACTTTGATCACCGTGGCCAGATCTAAGAGTTCGGCAGGCGCCAAGATGGTGCTCATCGGCGTCGATATCAACCCTTCCTTTTTCAGATGGGGATACAGATGGTCCAGCTGGGCTACTTTGCCATCAGCCCCCCAACGATGATAGCAATACCTAGCTTCGAGCAAGTACGTGTCCGCGAACTTTTGGAAACCACGTGCTGCGTAGAATCGCGCGGCAACCTCGTAGGCAACCGCTTCATTGTGAATAAAACCGTTTGCGTGCGCCGAGCGGATCGCCTTTTCATAGAGGGCTTCGGCATCTACCACCCTGTCCTCGATTCGCGCGATTTCGGCGCCGATCAGTGCGGCGCGGTTTTCAAAATTCTCTGCGCAACGCTTCGCCCACATTTCGAACATCTCGTAGTGTGCCGCGAGAGAGTCAAGATGTTCCCGCTTCTGATTATGCTGAGCACTCTCCCAACAGGCCGCGTGCGAGAGGGCACCGTAATAGTGGAGCTCCACTCGTTCGAACTGAGAAGGCGATGTCCAGGCGACTCGTTGCGCCTTGATTGAAGCCTCAACTGCGGATTCGTAATCGCCCGCGAGGAAGCAAGCCTGCGCCTTCCGGGCAAAATACCAGCACTCAGGTAGAGCAAAGACAGGGTTGGTCTTGAGATGATCCTCGAACTGGGCCTCATCGAATTCGCCGTAGTTGAAAGATCCGAAGCTGCTTGTGAGACCCCGGAGGTTCCGGACCAATGCCAACTGCACGCTTACGAGATCAACCACGAAGCCGAAGCGCCATTTCTTGGCAAACTCTAGACCTTTCTCTGCCTGGGACTGTGTCTTGTCAAGCGGATCGCCCACCGTTAAAGAATTCGAATTCAACGAATCGCAACAGTAAGCTGCGAACGTCAGATCACCCATTCGATTGGCCATGTCGAAGGCGCGCAGTATCAGATCTCGTCCGCTGCGAGCGTGTTTGGCCCAAGGGATGACCAGATTGCCGAAGGACATATATGTTCGAGCTTCATAGCGCTTCAAACCGCGCTGCTGGACAAGTTGGTATCCAAGGCTGCCAAATCGGAACCCGTCTCTGTAGTTGCCGAAGCGTGGTCCAGCGATGATCGCAAACCATACGTAGGCGAAACACGATGCATCGCTGTTTCCATGTGCCAGACTAAGATTCACCATGTGGCAAATAACTAGCGAGGATAAATTCTCGTCGGTATGCAACGCGGTGTTGACTGCCTCCGTCAAAACGTCGAGGATGTCGAGAACCTCTGTACTCGCTATCAAAGGCAAGTCTATGAGGTCCTCGATTTGCCGGTCCGCAAGTTGCAACCAGATCCGATCGTATTCGCGCCTCACTTCGTCCTTGCTGGGACGAGGAGGCCAATATGTGCCCCAACGCCTAAGATATTCAAGGCATGCTTCCACTGCGTCGCTGCTCCGATCCATAGCAGTGAATAACGTGAGCCGCAACCGCGTGACGAGCGCGACATCGTGTTCGGATTTCGCGCGCTGGGCGAGCATAGAAAGTCGCTTCTCTGCCGACCCCATATCGGCGGTCAACAACTCACACTCAGCCATTAGGAGTTCGAGTGAGAAGATCACCTCGTAATCTGTGCTCCAACTCTCTTCTGTCAATAGCTTCCGACCCGCTTTCATGTAAGAAAGCGCCGAAGCATAGGCGATCGAGAGTTTTGCCCTCCTGGCCGCGATCAAGTTCAATTCTGCGACCCGCTCACGCTCCTCTCTTGACGTAATAAGGTGAGAGCCGCGGTTGAGCTGATTAACGATATCGAAGATCGCCTCCTCCCGCTTCTCGGGAACGGTGTGCGCTACGAGCAGTCGCCCTATTCGAAGGTGCGCCTGATCACGCAGTTCCACCGGGATCAGCGAATAGGCCCCTTCCTGAACGCGATCATGGGCGAAACGGTAGCTGCCCGCCACGCGCTCCACTAACTCCTGACGGACGGTCGGATAGAGAGCTGTGTGAACCTGCTCCTCCGAAAGCCCGAGGACGATCGTAAGTATCGTGCTCTCGGCGATGTTGCCAAGACAGGCCAGCTGCTGCAACGCATTCTGAGTTTCGGCCGGCAACCGGGTGAGCTTCCCGACCATAAGATCGACCACATTGTCGGTATATCCCCTAGCGTGAATGCGATCGAGATCCCAGGACCAGCGGGCCACAGCATGATCGAAGACGAGCAATCTCTCGTCGGCCAGCGATGAAATGAACTGAATGGCGAAGAACGGATTGCCACCCGTTTTCTCGTGCACCAGTTGCGCCAGAGGCGCGGCCCGCTCCAGCTCGCAGCGAAGCGCATCCGCAGTCAACTGTCCGAGATGCTCCTCGGTGAGCGGGGCAAGCGCGATCTCCGCCACGTTTCCACCGGCGAGTTTGATGATCTCGAGCTTCCGCATCAGCGGATGGACGGCGGTGACTTCGTTGTCGCGATAGGCACCTATCAGCATGAGGTGCTGCAGATCCGACTGGGTCAACATATCCTCCAGCAGATCGAGCGTCGCGGCGTCGAGCCATTGCAAGTCGTCGAGGAAGAGAGCCAGGGGGTGCTCCGGTCGGGCGAAGACGCCGATAAATCGCCTAAACACCAGCTGGAACCGTCGTTGTGCGTCCTGTGGCGGAAGCTCGACGACGGAGGGCGGTTCTCCGATGATGAGCTTCAGCTCGGGCACGACATCGACCATAAGCCGCCCGTTTGGGCCCAGCGCGTCCAGAAGGGCGTCACGCCAGACGCGCAGCTCGGCTTCGGTCTTGCTCAGCAGCGAACGGACAAGGCTCTGAAACGCTTGCGCCAAAGTGGCATAGGGGATGTCACGCCTGTACTGGTCGAACTTGCCGGAGGCGAACAGCCCGCGCGGAGGAACAAGTACCTTGTGCAGCTCATTCACCACAGAGGATTTGCCGACGCCAGAATAACCGGACACAAGCATGAGCTCTGGTCTACGCTGCGTCACGACCCGGTCGAAGGCTGCGAGCAATGCGTCAACCTCGCGCTCGCGACCATACAGCTTTTCGGGAATCACCAGCCGGTCTGGAATGTCCTGCTCGCCAAGAACGAATTCGTCGATGGAGTGCCGCGTCTCCCACTCGTCAAGACAACGACGAAGATCACGCTCCAGGCCGGCTGCTGTTTGGTACCGCTCTTCAGCGGTTTTGGCGAGTAGCTTCATGATGATGGCCGAAAGCACCCCCGGAATGCCCTTCAGCTGCACGTCGGGTGGCGCGGGCTGCCGAGCAATATGGCAGTACACCCATTCCATCGAATCGGAAGCGGTGAAGGGAAGGCCGCCGGTCAGCATTTCGTAAAATGTGATGCCAAGGGAATAAAGATCACTACGCGAATCGACGGCACGATTGATGCGTCCGGTCTGTTCCGGCGCCATGTAGGGCAAGGTTCCAGAGATGAACTCGGGTGCCCTGGGGGACTGTCTTTCGCGTGAAAGACGTGTGGCTATTCCAAAACCAGTGAGCCAAGCATGGCCGGTAGCGGTGTCGACCAGGAGATTCGAGGGTTTTAGATTTTTGTGGATCACCGACCGACTGTGTAACTCGCCGAGTGCAGTTGAAAGGCCAATGGCGATGCGCAAAAACTGCATTATTTCCATTGGGCCTTGAATCAGACGATGGAGAAACTCACCACCGGGATCCTCGAGTACTAGCGCTTTCTGTCCATTGAACTCAGATAGAGCAACGGGGCGAACTGCCCATGTCGTGTCGAAATCATGGCAAAGCGAATATTCGTGCTCTATCTTCTTGAGGCTTTCCAATCGGGGGTGTATTGAAGCAGGGGTCAGCAGAAGAACAGAAGGCACTTCTGGTGCGCCTGTGCGTGCCCGGTACAGGATGAATTCCTCATCCTCACGGACACATTCCCGCACATAGTCTGACTTCTCCACAATGCCTGGTCTCCGCTCCGCGTCCTCGGGCACTCTGCGGGAACTGGAAGTGAAACGCCGCAACCTGCAAAATTGCTGGCAGCGCGCCCCACGTTGAAGGAGATTCTAGGCGTCATTCGGATAGGAATCAACAATTGAGGATCGTCCAGGTACGAGAAATTGCCTGAAGCGCACGGTCACACCGGACGCAGCCTCCGCTCACCATCTGCGCGCACGAGCGCCAATCTTTGAGCGCGAAGCCGAATCCGAGCGACAGTCATTTGGTAGCGATTGCCGTCAGGACTGCGCCCCTCACGTTTTCGCCGGATTCTCTTTCCCATCACTTCTCTAAGTCTCACGCGAGCTCTGGCGAGCCGTGCTTTGACAGTTCCTGCGGGCACTCCGAGGAGATCCGCTGTTTCGCGAATGCTCAAGCCATCGACGGCGCGCAATCGAAAAGTTGTGCGCAGAGTAGGCGATAGCCGCGAGGTTGCAAGAACTAGTGTTTCTAAAGTTTCTCGCTCGCAATATGCCTCTTCCGGTCCCGGCCGCCTATCCGACACAATGTCCTCCAGGAGGTCCTGTTGCGCATCGGTTTTATCCAAAGCCGATTGCGCCGACGCAGAGCGCTGACGCAGCTTCATCCGAGCAGAATTGATTACGATCGTCGTGAGCCACGTGGACATCTTCGCATGTCCCCTGAACTGGTGAACATGTGTCAAGGCCGAGAGCAAAGCATCCTGCACAGCATCCTCAGCGTCGGCAAGGTTGCTCAGATGGCCCAGCGCGATTCGGCGGTAGCGAGCCGAGTAGCGGTTAATAACCTCGGTCAATTCCTGAACTTTACTCTGATAGCGCTCGACTGCAACCGGTTCTTGACTTGGTTGTAGAGCTGTAGCTGCCATAGAAGAAACTCCTCGCGATCTTCGAGTTTCAGTGCAAGCCGGGTTCCAATTCCTGTTGAGCAGTTTTCTTCCGTAGCAATTCGCCAGATACGCCTCCACTTTAGCTGCGACATTTTGCAGAGGTCTGGAATTGATACGCAATCGCCAAAGCCGATTGCGGTTTTCTTCCACATTCCCGATGCGCTGCGCGTTGCTATCGCGACAGGGCGAAATAGCGACGCCAGTCAGTTAATCA
>Ga0210385_10000736_pt1 | contig 21362 bp, 17 predicted proteins | sample IncBWH26OmetaG_FD_160107 | JGI IMG/M metagenome (GOLD analysis project Ga0210385, IMG submission 160107) | Forest soil microbial communities from Barre Woods Harvard Forest LTER site, Petersham, Massachusetts, United States - Inc-BW-H-26-O ...
AGTGCCCGGCGACCCGCGCGACAATTACATTGCGCGCCTGGAGTGGGCCGGAAATTCCAGCGAACTCGCCATTGAGCACCTGAATCGAGTGCAGAATACCAACGATGTGTTGCTCGCCGATGCCTCCACCGGCGCCGTTCGCCAGATATTCCGTGATCAGGATTCTGCCTGGGTTGACGTGATGGACGAAATTCGTTGGGTCCACAACGGCCAGGAATTGTTGTGGTTGAGCGAGCGCGACGGCTGGCGCCACGCGTATCTTGTTTCGCGTGATGGCAAGCGCGTGCAGCTCATTACCCCGGGCGCGTACGACGTGATCGAACTTGGCAGCGTGGACGAAAAAGCCGGCCAGCTTTATTTCATCGCCTCTCCGGAAAATGCCACTCAGCGTTATTTGTACCGCTCGCCTCTGGACGGTTCGCAAAACGCCCAGCGCGTCAGTCCCGCCACTGCACCTGGAAGTCACCGTTACGACATGTCTCCCGATGCGCACTGGGCCTTCCACTATTATTCGCGCGCCGATGTTACACCCATAGCTGATCTCGTAGAACTTCCCGCGCATCGCTCAGCGCGTGTGCTCGAAGACAACTCCGCGCTGCGCGCAAATGTCGCACCGCTGCTTGCTTCGCCCACGGAATTCTTCAAGGTAGACATCGGCGACGGCACCACGCTTGACGCCTCGATGCTGAGGCCCCCCCATTTCGACCCTGCCAAGAAATATCCGGTGCTCGTTTACGTGTACGGAGAACCTGCGGCGCAGACCGTGCTGGACGAGTGGAGCGCGTGGAACAACGATTTCAATCGCGCCGCCGCGCAGGCTGGTTACATCGTCGTCAGCTTTGACAATCGCGGCACGCCCGCACCGAAAGGCCGCGCCTGGCGAAAAGTTGTGTACGGCGCGATTCATCCCGTGATCGTTCACGACCAGAGCGCCGCGTTGAAGGTTTTCCTGCAATCACATCCGTTTGCGGATTCGTCGCGCGTTGCCGTGTGGGGATGGAGTGGCGGAGGCTCCAGCACGCTGAATCTGATGTTCCGTTCACCGGACCTGTATCAAGTGGGAATGTCGGTCGCGCCGGTGCCGGATCTGCGCCTGTACGATACGATTTACCAGGAACGCTACATGGGCTTGCCGCTGCAGAACGTAGAGGGCTATCGCAGCAGCTCCGCCATCAACTTCGCCGAAGGTTTGCGTGGGCATTTGCTGGTGGTGCATGGCTCAGGCGACGACAACGTGCATTACGCGGGCACCGAGCTGCTGCTCAATCGCCTGATCGAGCTGGATAAGCCGGTTGACTTCATGGAGTATCCGAATCGCACTCACGCGATCAACGAAGGTTCCGGCACCACGCTGCATTTGTACAGCTTGCTGCTGCGTTATCTTGAGGAGCATTTGCCGCCGAACGCAGCCGCGGCGCAGTAATTTGGTTTCCGCGGTCTTTGGGACTTGAAGCGAAGGAGCCGCGCAGCGCTTCGCGATGCGGCGGCTTTTTTCCACGGCTTAACGCACAAACTTACTTATGGTGCCGGTTGTGGGACTCGAACCCACGACCTAGGGATTATGAGACCCTCGCTCTACCTCTGAGCTAAACCGGCCCAAACACAATCCTCGATGCTAAAGGTTCGCTGCGCGCAGTGTCAAGATGCCAGTCGCGCGCACGCGATCTCTTCGCGTCAACTCGGTCCTGGAACACCAAGGTCGGGGTATATCTTACAGGCGAGAAACTCGTGCACTTCATGGTGGCGGGGCACCGTCGAAGTAAATCCCTTGTGCGGGTTCCAATACACGGAATGGCGTGCGCCCTCGCGCAAGAGCTCGCAGCCGTTGTCCACGAGGTGTCAAATCAAATCCCGGCGCTTCGTCGCTGAAGAACTCAGACGCGAACAGTAATCGATTCACGCTTAGCCTGCTGGGAACGCTCTTTGAGGGCGATGGATCGGTTGGATTCCACGATCAATTGAATACACTCTTTGAGATTACGCCGGAGTTCGACCAGCGTGCGGCCTTGGGAATTGACGCCGGGAATTTCCTCGACCGTGCCGATGTACCAACGGCCTTTCTTCTCGATAATGGCTGTGAATTCACGATCCATCGTTTTCATTGGGACCATTTTACCATACTCGATCTGCCGCAATTTCATTGTGGGGCCTTGTGATGCTTGTGAGGCCTGGGAATGTTCAGTTGGACGACGTTCTGGCCGAATTCTTCTTCGACCTGCGGTAGCAGGTCCGGGAGGCCGGTCAGCACTCCTGCGCCCCTGCTGTACGCCAGATCGAACTGCAACATTTCGAGGAGATTTTCGGTGAACTCTTCTCCCCAGGCGTGTTCGACATCCAGCGCGACTGCGTACGAAGTGTATTTCTCCAGAGTCTCCGGCGTCTGACCGGGTTCATTCTCGTGGTTCAGGCGGCTGGCGTCTGCGCGCCCGAGAAATTCACGAAATCCATCGAGTTTGACGAGCAGGCCACGACCCGCATTGGTTGGAGCTTCCAGCAGGCCTTTGAATATTACATTCACGAAGAAGAGGCTGGTGAGCAGCAGCGCGAATCTGAGGGAAGTGAGAGCGCCGAGAAAGCCAAAACCCAATAGCGACGACGCGGTTAGGACTATCGGCGGCAAATCGGCGAAGTCGAGCGCGCGAGCGGGGCGGCCATCGCGGCGAAAAAACGACGCAATCTTCCAGAGAGTCGGCGGCCATGCGCGCACCGCGGCGACGAAGGCCGAGCTGCCAATAATAATGAAAATGCTGAGGTACAGGACAGAAGCCGGCGAGGCGATTGAACTGAAGACCGGAGCTGACTGAAAAAGGTACGCGAGCGCCAGTACGGTATAGATGATCCCGCTGATCCATACGAACGAGTGCGCGGACATCAGCGAAGGCTGGGCAATTTCATCCATGGTTTTGCTGAATTTGTCGTACGTCCGCGACAGCCACGTGCATTCGCGAGAGTTGAACTTGTAGGTGTGGATGCTGGGCGGATAGAAAAGCGTCGTAAGGATTGTGGATTCTTCTGGCGGAAGCGACGAATCGGCCTCACGTAATCTTTCCAGAGTGAACCAGTCTTTATGCTGCCGGATTCGGAGGTGACCTTTGGAAGCGAGCGATACGAGGGCGGCAGCAAAGGCCCGCTCGCATCTTCCGTTTTCGCGCAGATAAGCAGATAAGGCCGGTGAAACTCCTTGCGGTGGATCGTATTGAGTCACCGTGCTTTTCGTTGGGGTCCAGCGGAGCGCGATTACGGTACTCAGGTAGAAAATCAGAAGGAGCCCGATGCAGACCCCAGCCGACGAGTACGTCATAGTGGGATGTTGCCGTGCTTTTTTCGGGGGTTGGTGTCGCGTTTATTTTCGAGGGAACGTAAGGCTGTGATTAGTTCGGCGCGGGTGTGGGCTGGCTCGATTACCGCGTCAATGTAGCCACGCTCGGCGGCTACGTAGGGGTTGGCGAATCGCTCGCGGAAGTCGGCGATTTTTTCCTGGCGGAGGTTTTCGCGTTCGGATTCGGGAGCGCGATCGAGTTCGCGTCTGTACACGATGTTGACGGCGCCTTCGGGGCCCATCACCGCGATTTCGGCAGTTGGCCATGCGAAATTGATGTCGGTGCGAATGTGTTTGGAAGCCATAACGCAGTAGGCGCCGCCGTACGCTTTGCGGGTGATGACAGTGATTTTCGGGACCGTGGCTTCGGCGAACGCGAAGAGCAGTTTTGCGCCGTGGCGGATGATGCCGCCGAATTCCTGCTGCGTGCCGGGGAGAAAGCCAGGCACATCCTCGAAAGTGATCAGTGGGATGTTGAAGCAGTCGCAGAAACGCACGAAGCGGGCGGCTTTTACGGAGGCGTTGATGTCCAGAACTCCCGCAAGGAAGGCGGGCTGGTTCGCGACGATGCCCACGGAGCGGCCATCGAAGCGCGCGAAGCCGACCACGATATTTTTCGCGTAGTGCTCGTGCACTTCGAAGAATTCGGAGTCGTCGGCGAGCGCGTGAATTACGTCCTTGATGTCGTAGGGCTGCTGCGGATTCTCCGGGACCATCGAATTCAAAGAAGGTGTGACCCGGTCCCAGGGATCGCTGGTGGGTTTTCGCGGCGCGTCGTCCAGATTATTGGACGGCAGATAGCTGAAAAGCTCGCGGATCATGGCCAGACATTCGGCGTCGTCGCGGGAAATGAAATGCGCGACGCCGCTGGTGGCGTTGTGGGTCATGGCGCCACCCAACTCCTGCTTGGTGACCTCTTCGTGCGTGACGGTCTTAATGACGTCCGGGCCGGTGACGAACATGTAGGACGTGTCGCGGGTCATGAAAATAAAATCGGTGATCGCCGGGGAATACACGGCGCCGCCCGCGCAGGGGCCCATGATGGCGCTTATCTGAGGGATCACGCCGCTGGCCAGCGTATTGCGCAGAAAAATTTCCGCGTATCCGGCCAAGGATTTGACGCCTTCCTGAATGCGTGCGCCGCCGGAATCGTTCAGACCAATCAGAGGTGCGCCGGCGCGCATGGCCAAATCCATGATTTTGATAATTTTCGAGGCGTTAGCTTCGGAAAGCGAGCCGCCAAACACGGTGAAGTCCTGCGCGAAGACGTACACGAGGCGGCCGCCGATGCGGCCGTAGCCGGTGATGAATCCGTCGCCGGGCGGGCGCTGTGATTCCATGCCGAAATCGTGGGATTGGTGGCGGACGAATTTGTCTAGCTCTTCGAAGCTGCCTTCGTCGAGAAGCAGGTCCACGCGTTCCCGGGCGCTGAGTTTGCCTTGTTTGTGCTCGCGCTCACGGCGTTCGGCGCCGCCGCCGGCTTCGGCTTCAGCGTTGAGCTTGCGAAGCTCTTCAAGGCGATCGTGGTGTTTACGATGGGTGGTCATGGGAGGGGTTGGTGAAGAGTGATTGGTGAGTAGTGGTTCGGGAAATGGGCAGAAAAACTAGCGATTAGAAAATGTTTTCTCGTTTGTTGTGAGCAAGTTACGTGGATTTCTAATATTTGACGACTAGCGATTAGACAGGCATGACTGGTGCGCTGTGATTGGTGATTCGTGGAACGCAAAACGGTTGGAACTTGTGAGGAGCGGAGGGGCGGCTGGTTCATTCCGTGAGTCGTTCGCGAATTTAGTTGCTGAACCACAGGACACGGTAGCACGTTGCCCGAGAAAATGCGAACGGTGCTGTGTGTACATTCGGGCGGTACGATAAGCGGCGGGTCTGAGACCCGCCGCTACGAACTCAAAGTCCACAGCACGGGCAAATTGGCCGAACTCTACTGCGGTGCGCAGGCGTCGGCGGTGGGTGCGTCGTGAGAGGCGCTGGTTATGGACATGACGGTCGCAGTCGGAAGGGCGGCCAGACCGGACTTCGCGATGATTGTGTTGGCGGTGGGGACGGCTTGGGAGTCCAGGTCGTGCCAAGCAGTCAGGTTCTTGTTTAGTTGAGTGCAGGATTCTTCCAGGACGGCTTGGGCGGTTTGGCTGGGGGCGGCGTCACCGGATTGGATGAAGAAGCTGGTGCGGGCCAGGTCGCGGTTGATGGGGCCTACGCCGGGGGCTTCGAAGGTTCCTTCCAGGATTGCGTCGGCTTTCTTGTCCAAATCTCTGAGGGCTTCGGCGGATGCTTTGGTTTCCGGGCTCGCGGCTGCGACTTTCGCCTCGTTAGCTTTTTCTTCCGCGGATTTTTCTTTGGACTCGCCGGGCTGCGCGCCGAATCTGGAGGCAGGCTTCTCTTCGAGCGGAACGCCAAGAGTTTTCAGGCGGTCGGCGATGGCGGCGCGCAGGTTGGTGATGGACTGGAAGGCTTTCGTGCTGGCAGCCAGGCCGGAATCAATGCGTTTTCCGGCCAGGAACTGCGCTTCGAGATCTGCTTGCGACACATGGACGCGCGGATCGAGCGTGATGGTGAGCGGCTGCTTCATCACCGTGCCGTTGCCTATAAAGAAGACTTCGTACTGGCCGGGAACGGCGAGCGGGCCGAGACTTTGTTCGCGCGGGGTATCGGCGGGGAGCGCATGATCGGAGATGGTGTACTCGATGTAGTCGAGCAGGCCGCCGTAATAGCTGAAATTCAAGGCCTGCGGCGGATCGTAACGCAAATCCCACACGAAACGATTCAGCCCGGCATCTTTTGAAAGATGCGCAGGGGGACCGAACCAATAATCCGGAACGTTTTTGGGCGTGGAATCCACCGGAGGGGTGAGGCTGTTGAAGCGGCGGACTACTTTTCCCTGGGCGTCGTGGATTTCGAGTGTGAGCGGATTGCTGGGAACGGATTTCAAATAGTAATCAATGATCGCGCCATCAGGCGGGTTTTTCGCTGTGGGTTCCTCGGGGGGCAGCGGAGTTTCCTGGTCGTTGTCGTAACGGGTGCGGACAACGGTTGCGGGCTTCAGCAGATATGCGTTGGAATTAGCGATTTCCGGGCCAGCCTGTCGGAGCGGCGTGAGGTCATCGAGGATCCAGAGGGCGCGACCGTAGGTGGCAGCGACGAGGTCGTCACCGTGCACGGCGAGATCGCGAACGTCCGACGCCGGGAAATTTAGCTGCAGGGATTGCCAGTGGTCGCCATCGTCGAAGGAAACATACAGGGCGTTTTCGGTTCCGGCGTAGAGCAAGCCTTTGCGCACGGGATCTTCACGGATCACGCGGGCGATCCAATCGGGCTGCAAGCCAGCGGTGATTTTCTGCCATGACTTTCCGGCATCGCGCGTGCGGAAAATGTAAGGCTGCAGATTCTGGCGCGCGTTCAGAACGACGTACGCGGTGCCGGCGTCGTAGTGCGAGGCTTCTATGGCTTCGATCTCGCTCTCCTTGGGCAAAGCAGCGGGCGTAACGTCCTGCCAGGATTGCGAGGCGTCGCGTGTGATTTGGACCAAGCCGTTGGTGCTGCCGGACCAGAGAACGGCTGCGCTGACGGGCGAGGGAGTGAGGACCGTTAGAGAAGTGCGTCGCGGGCGCTGGCCTGTTTCGAAATCGTCTTTTCCGCCAGCGTTGCGTTCTTCCAGGTCCACAGCTTCTTCTTCTTCATTCAGAGGGGAGTGCGTGTTCGCCGATGGCGCGGGCGCCACGGGATTCGGCGGCACGATATTTTGCGCATGCGGCTGAGCGGCCGGCGCGCCGGGAGCGGCGGCGGGCACAGTGAGGTCGGGGCTGATTTGCGTCCAGTTAGCTCCACCGTTGGTGGTTTTCAAGACGTATTGCGCGCCGAGATAGAGCGTGTGCGGATCCTGCGGCGAAAAGACCAGCGGAGGCATCTGCGACATGCGTTCTTTCGTGCTGCGGACAAAAACGTGCACGATTTGTCCGGTGGTTTTGTCCCAGCGCAGGGTGCTGCCGTACCACCCGCCGGAATAAACGATGCCGGGATTCAAAGGATCGGGGGCGATGTAACAAAATTCGAAGCCGCCGATGGAAAACCAATCGCGGTAGCTGATTTCTCCGTAGTCGCTGCGATTGGGAACGGCGGCGGTGCCGCTATCCTGCTGCGGCGCGTACGAGACGTAGGGGAACTGATTGTCGGTGATGACGTGATAGAACTGCCCGGTTGGTTGATTGTACCAACTGCTCCAGGTGAGGCCGGCGTCGAGTGAGATGGTGGCGCCCTGGTCCACGCCGAGAATCATGCGGTTAGAATTTTGCGGGTCAATCCAGAGGACGTGGTAATCATCGCCGCCGGGTGCGCCTTTATAGGCTGTGAAATTCTGGCCGCCATCGGTGGAGCGGTAGGTGGTGGTCTGCATAACGAAAACCATGTCTGGATTTTTCGGGTCAACGTACACCCGGCAGATATAAATATTTCCAGTGATGCGTGGATCTTTGGTGATCTGGCGCCAGTGGGCGCCGCCATCGTCGGAGCGGAAGAGGCCGGGATCCATGATGGCAAAAACTCTTTGACCTTTGGTGCCGGGAGCTACGGCGAGACCGACGCGGCCGCGCGGCGTGGAGGGCAGGCCGTCTTCGGAGACGGGCTTCCAGGTGGCGCCTTCGTCGGTGGATTTGTAAATCCAGGAATCCTGTCCGGGAGTTTCGGGAGGACCGGTGCGGAAATCGAAAGGTTTCCAGAGCGCGGCGTAGAGGATGCGCGGATTGTCGGGATCGGCGGCCATGTTGGAGACGCCGGCCATGTCGTCTCTGTAGAGAGTTTTGGTCCAGGTCTTGCCGCCGTCGGTGGTTTTGTACACGCCGCGATTTTCGCTGGGGGCGGCGACACCGAGGATGGGATGTCCGAGAACTCCGGCGAGGATGATGCTGGGATTGCGCGGGTCAATTATAACTGTGGCGATGAAGCGGGAATCTTTCAGGCCGATGTTTCTCCACGTAGCGCCGGCATCGGTAGAGCGATAGACGCCGTCGCCGGCGGTTTGTTCACCGGTGCCGACGATGATGATTTTGGAATCGGAGGGGGCGATGGCGATGTCGCCGATGGAGGCCACGTGCTGGTCGTCGAAGATTGGTTTCCAAGTGGTGCCGCCGCTCGTGGTTTTCCAGACGCCGCCGCCCGGAGTGCCCATGTAGTAGGTGGAGGCGTCGCCGGGGACGCCTGCCACGGCGGAGACGCGACCGGCGCGGTAGGGGCCGATCAGGCGCCAGCGCAGGGCGGAGTAGAGGCTGGGATCTACTGCGGGCGTTTGTGTTGCTGCCGCGGAATTTTGCTGGGCGTAGAGAGAAGTGGCGGCCGCAACAGCAAGGATGAGCAAAGCTGCGGCGAGATGGCGTTGAAAGCGGCGCAAGCGAATCCTCCGGCGAACACGAAAGTTTACCATTGCGCGATAGCTTTCGTGGGTTTCGTGATGCGTTAGTGCAGGCCCGACCAATCGTCGGCGAGGAGGATGGAATTGCTGGGATTGGAGGGGTCGTATTTTACGCTGGCGGTTTGGCCGGCCGCTACGCGGCCCAGGTGCTTGGCTTCTTCCAGGCCGGTGATATCTTGCGCGGTTTCGTAAGTTACGCCGGAGATTGAATACGTGTAGTAGAGGAGTTTTTGCGTGCCGTTGGTGAAGGCGGAGGGGGCGGCGCGTTTCTGAAACATGCCGGGGGATTTCGCGGCGGGGTCGTTCGCGTCGCGAGCGTGTTCGACGATTTCCAGGACTTGGCCTTCGACGATGCGGCCGACCTTGTTGAGGTAGGCGCGGCGCTGGCGTTCGACATCACCGGCATCTTCGGGCTTGCGGCGGAGCCAGAGGACGAGGCCGACGAGGACGACCACGGCGACTCCGGCGAGCGGAAGCCAATCGTGCCAATCATTCAGGAGTTCTTTCAACGCTTGCCTTTTTTTGTGGGTTAATCGTGCGCGGCGATGACGGGATTTCTTAGCGTGCCGATTCCGCCGACGCTGACTTCGACGACATCGCCGGGGACTAGCGGGCCCACACCCGAGGGCGTGCCGGTGGCGATTACGTCGCCCGGCTCGAGCGTCATCACCTGCGCGATGAAGCGGATTATAACATCAACGGAAAAGATCATTTCCGAAGTGTGTCCAGACTGTTTCCTGATTCCATTCACGAAGGTTTCGACGCTCACCCCGGCGGGACTGATTTGGGTTTCGAGGATGGGGCCGAAGGGGCAGAAGGTGTCAAAGCTTTTGGCGCGGGTGAACTGGACGTCGAGTTTTTGCAGGTCGCGGGCGGTGACGTCGTTGAGGCAGGTGTAGCCGAGGATGTAGGGGGCGACACTTTCATTTGCGTGCAAATGATAACAGCGGCGGGCGATGATTACGGCGAGCTCGCCTTCGTAGTCCACGCGCTGAGAGATGCGCGGGTGGACGATGGGTTCTTCGGGGGCGATGACTGCGGACGGAGGCTTCAGAAAGATCAGGGGCTGTGCAGGCGCGTCGTTGCCTAGCTCTTTGGCGTGATCGAGGTAATTGCGGCCCACGCAGACAATTTTGCTGGGGGCGGATGGCGGAAGGAATTTTATCTGGTCGAGGGGCCAGCTTTTGCCGGCGCGTTCGCGCGTGCCGTTTAGTTCACCCTGAATTTCGTGGACTTTATCGCCTTCGATGATTCCGGCGCGCGGATTGGGATGGGATTCGCGCGTGGTGCGGCTGAGTTCGTGCGCGTCGAATTCCTGGGGTTGAAATCGGCAGAGCTTCATTCGTTTGGCTGCGCGTTTGCAGGAACTGCGGCCGGGTCCTCGACAGGCGCTGCGACCGGCACTTCGCCGGAGGCGGCTGCGCTGGCGGGGCCTTCGTTGCCGACGCGATCCACTGCCGTGACTTTGTAGAAATAGCGGTGGCCCGGTACGACATTCATATCGCGAAATGCGGGAGTACGCAACAGCTCCGGATTTTGTTTCTGGCCAGCGGCGCTTTCCTGCTCACTTCGATAAATGTTGTAACCGGCGATATCGTTTTCCGCACTGATGGACCAGGAGAGGTCGAGATAGCCGGGCGCGGCGCCTTGCGCGGGGACCAGCACGACGACAAGGCCTTGGGGCGCGGCAGGGGGGAAAGTGTCTAGCGGAGTGACTTCGATGGCGGGCGAATCGAGCGATTCGACTTGCAGGTCTGGATATTGGGCGACGCTGCGAACGGTGTAGCGGTACGTCTTGCCGAATTGAATTTGGGTGTCGCGGAATGGCGGCGCGGGAATTTCGTCAATCGGAACGCCGGGGTTTGGCGCGTGGGAGGGTAGCGCACCGGGGGTGGGCGCGGGCGCGGTGGCTTGCGAAACTTCGCGGCGGAAGATCTTATAGAGCGCGATCGGTGGCGCAGGGCCGACGGCTGTTTTTTGCGGCGGCGTCCAAGTGAGAATGATGCCTTGGTGAGTGACCTCGGCTTTCAGGTCCGCGATCGGATCGGGGGCGGGCGCGACGCGTAGCGCGGCCGCATTGGAATCTGCCGAGACCTTCTTTGGCGAGGTGCGCGTGCGCACGATGTAAACGGCCTTCGTGTTGGGATGCTGCGTGAAATCTTCGGGCTGCAGCGCGTCTTCGTAGTGGATTTGGCGGCGGGTATCGTATTGATCCACCATCGCTGACGGAATTGTCACGAGTAGAGTGGGAGCTTTGGGAATGGCGGCAGGTGACGCGGATGTGGAACTGGCGGGAACGGGTTGGAAATCTCGGAAGATTTCGATGGCGGGCGGCTGCTTGAGCTCGCGACCCTCGACTGAATCCTTGGGAAAGGTGAAGGTGAGGATCACGTTGTCGCCTTGCTGGGCGGCCGCAAGGTCAGTGACCGCAGTGGGGATCGGCGCTTTGCGCTCGGTGGGTTCACCGGGAACGCCGCAGCCGGCGAGCAGGGCCAACGAAGCGAAAATGGAAAAGAGGAAAAGGAAAAAGTAAGGCCGCGCGTTCGCACGCTGCGAGTGTTGCGTGGCCAGGACCGGTTGGAAGTTTTCCATTTCTCGATGAATTGCCGAAAAGCAGATCCCTCACCGGCTGCCGCAGGTTCGGGATGACGTCCAAACACAATTCTGTGCCGACGAGCTAGAGAATATAACGGCTGAGGTCCTGGTCCTTCACGATATTTGCCAGCTGCTTCTGCACGTAGGCCGCGTCCACTTTAAAGGATTTCTTTTTCATTTCCGGGGCTTCGAAGGAAATGTCTTCCAGAACTTTTTCCAGGATGGTGTGCAGGCGGCGCGCGCCGATATTCTCGGTATGTTCGTTCACCTTGGCGGCGAATTTTGCGATGGAGGCGATGGCGTCGTCAGTGAAAGTCAGTTTGAAGGGTTCGGTATCGAGCAACGCGATATATTGCTTGATGAGCGCGTTCTTGGGCTCGGTGAGGATACGAATGAAATCGGCTTCGGTGAGCGAGGTGAGCTCGACGCGAATGGGGAAGCGGCCTTGCAGCTCGGGGATCAGGTCCGAAGGCTTGGTGGTGTGAAACGCGCCAGCGGCGATAAATAAAATATGGTCGGTGCGGACCATGCCGTAGCGCGTATTGACGGTGGTACCTTCGACGATCGGTAGAATGTCGCGCTGCACGCCTTCGCGAGAGACATCTGGACCGTGGCCCGACTCGCGGCCGGCAATTTTGTCCACTTCGTCAATGAAGAGGATTCCCATTTGCTCGACGCGGTCCACGGCGATGCGCGTGACCTGGTCCATATCAATCAAGCGGTTTTCTTCTTCCTGGATGAGGTAGTCGAAGGCTTCGGCGACCGTCATTTTGCGTTTCTTTTTTTGCTGGCCGAACATGCCGGAGAGCATGTCCTTCACGTTGATGTCCATTTCCTCGACGCCCTGATTGGTGATTATTTCGAAGGAGGGCATCTGGCGTTCGCGGACTTCGACTTCGACCATGCGTTGATCGAGCTTGCCTTCCCGCAACTGGGCGCGGAGTTTTTCTCGTGTGCGGGCCACTTGCTCGCGGCGCTGTATTTCTGTGGGGGGTGTGGTATCTGCGGGGATCGGCGAAGGCGGTAGGAGCAGATCGAGCAGACGGTCTTCGGCGGATTGCTCGGCGCGCTCGGCGACTTCGTCCAGTTTTTCCTCGCGGACCATATCAATCGCGGTCTCGACAAGATCGCGGACCATGGACTCCACGTCGCGGCCGACGTAGCCGACTTCGGTGTACTTGGAGGCTTCCACCTTTACGAATGGGCAGCCGGCGAGGCGGGCGAGGCGGCGGGCAATTTCCGTCTTGCCGACGCCGGTGGGACCAATCATCAGAATATTCTTGGGCAGAATATCTTCGGCCAGCTCGGGCGGAAGTTTCTGGCGGCGAACGCGATTGCGCAGGGCGATGGCGACGGCTTTCTTTGCGAGATTCTGGCCGACGATATATTTATCGAGCTCGACCACGATTTCGCGCGGGGTAAGCTCGTCGAATGACGGGAGCGGTTCCGGCTCGGGCGCCTGAGATTCGTTTCCGGATAGGTAAATGACCATGTCTTTCTCCGATTTCTCCGTCATAGCTCTTCCACGCTGAACGTGTCGTTCGTATAGATGCAGATTTCGCTGGCGATGCGCATGGCTTCGGCGGCGATGTCCTTGGCGCTGAGCTTGGTGAATTTGGAAAGAGCGCGCGCGGCGGCCAGCGCGTAGGAGCCGCCGGAGCCAATCGCACAGATGCCGTCGTCCGGTTCGATCACATCGCCATTTCCTGAAAGCAGGAATGTGGATTTAGAGTCGGCGACGATGAGCAGCGCGTCCAGGTGGCGCAGGGAGCGGTCGGTGCGCCATTCCTTGGCGAGCTCGACGGCGGCGCGCGCGAGATTGCCGTGAAATTCCTGTAATTTTCCCTCGAAGCGGCCGAAAAGCGAGAGCGCGTCGGCGGTGCTGCCGGCGAAGCCCGCGATAATTTTATCGTTGTAGAGGCGGCGGGTCTTGCGCGCGCTGTGCTTGATCACGCCGTCGCCCAGGGTGACCTGGCCGTCGGCGGTGAGCACGACTTTATTGTCTTTGCGCACGCACAGCACCGTAGTGCCGTGCATCTGTTCGCTTTTGTGCGTTATTGGCATCCGACGATTATACCGCGCTCGCGCGACAATGGGCCACTGAGACGCGGGCTCGGTGGAATAAGGCCAAGAAACGCGATGGAGGTACCGAGACACAGGGAAAAGCGAGAGAGATCCTTCGGCCGTCTTGAAGCAAAGGCGCCGGCCTCAGCATGACGATGCTCGCCGCATCGTCAGTTTTTGTCGTTGTTATTGTTGTTGGGAGCGTTCTTAGGCGGTTTTTCTTTTTTGCCGATTTTTGCCCAGCGCTCTTCGAGGGATTCCTTGGTGAAGAAGGAGTCGGCGATATTGGTGTTGTATTCGTATTTATCGAAGAAGACCTGATAGACCTTGATGCCGTTGCGTTCGCGGGTGATCTGAAACGGGGTTTGGATGCCATTGATGGGGTGATAGTTCGAGTAGTATTCGATTTCCTCGTTGCGCATGCGGGTGTTGGCGTTGCGCGTGTCCACGACTTTACGAACGGGCAGGTGGGTGCTGCGGGAGATGGCGATGCGGAAGGTGCGATTGTCGCTATCCACCAGCTCAACCCAATCGGATTCCTGGTAATCAACGACGTCGAGGCCACCGTAACGGAAAATCATTCCGGGTTCGTGGATGCGGCTGCGCAGAATATTGTCTATGTCTTTCTTGATGTCTTCCTGATTCGTCGCCAGGTCGGTGATGGTTGCTTCGGAGACGCCGCCACGATCGAGTTCCCAGCCTTTATCGCCGTTGAAGACGGAGATGATGTTGCGCTTGGGAAGGTTTTCGGTGCGGTCTTTGAATGGCGGCTGAGCGTAGTCTTCGAAATGTCCGAAGCCGTTGAGTTCGCCGGAGTGCCCGAATTGGCTGATGCGTCCAATGCAGGTGACATCGTGGACATTGAGGTACGTGGGGCCGCCGAGCGCGTCAATAGTCTGTTGCAGGATCGCCTTGGCTTTCGCGGCGCTTTGCTCTGGGAGCAGGACAGTATCGTCTTGCGCGAGGATGCGCGGCGCGGCGGACAGGCACGCGGCGGCGAAGAACAGCGACAATACGACGGCGCGAATCAGAGCAGCGCGAGCAATCATGCGGTGCGAGTTCCTTCCGTGCGAAATCGTGCGTGGAGAAATCAGCCGCAAAGCACCGAACCTCCATTTACGTTGATCACTTCTCCGGTGATAAAGGTTGCCAGGTCGGACGCGGCGAACAGAATAGGGCCGGCAATTTCTTCAGCGGTGCCCACGCGCTTCAGCGGGATGGGCACAAGCGCGGATTTCAGGCCGTTCTTGGTGCGCAGGACGGAAGCGGACATGTCCGTATCCACCCAACCCGGCGCGACGCAATTGACGATGATATTGTAGCGGCCCAGTTCGCTGGCGAGGCCCTTTACAAAGCTGATGATGGCGCCTTTTGTGGCTCCGTAATGGGTGTGGAACGCTTCGCCGCGCTGCCCGGCGGTGGAGCTAATGGCCACGATCCTGCCGCTCTTCTGCGCGATCATGTGCGGCACGGAATAGTGGATCACGGAGTAAACGCTTTTCAAATTGACCTGAACCATTTCGTCCCATTCCCGCTCGGTCATTTTTTCGATGGGCGCGTCTTGTTCGTTCCAGATGCCGGCGTTGGCTACGAGAATGTCGAGTCGGCCGAGGCGCTCGCGGGTGAAGTCCACGAGTTTTTTGGCGTCGGCCATTTTGCCCAGATCGGCTTTCAGGGATTCGATGCGCGTACCGTGTTTGCGGGCCTCCTGTTCCACTTGCGCGGCGGCTTCCTTGCTACGATGGTAATTGAAGACGACGTCCGCGCCGGCTTGCGCGAAGAGTTTTACGGTGGCGGCCCCGATGCCGCGGGAGCCTCCGGTAACCAGTGCGGCCTTGCCTGCGAGCGAAATCATTTTTCCCCCGGTGAATGGCGAGTTGAGATCAGTTCAGAGTTAAGAGTTCACAGTTTAAAAATTTGAAGCTGAAAATCCTCGCCCCGATTGAAGGTAGATTCGCCGCGACCTAGCTTGCTGTTGTGCCGCGCGCCTGCCGCTACGAATGTACTGGTGCTTTGCGCGCTACAGCTGCCGCGGCCAACTCGCGAAACAGCGACTGTGCGAAATCGTCGGTTGCGACCATGCGTTCGGGATGCCACTGCACGCCGACGATCCAGTTCGCGTCGCCCGTCCATTCGACTGCTTCGATCACTCCGTCGGGCGCGTGGCCCACGACGCGCAGATTTCTGCCCGGGCGGAGCACGGATTGGTGATGCGAGCTATTTACGCGGGCTCGATTTGCGCCCGCCATTTGCGCGAGGCGGGAACTCGCTTCGAACGTGACATCGTGATGCGGTTCGGGGCCTTCATGACCGGTCCAGGCATGCTGAATCTCAGTGTGAATTTCGCTGGGGATATCCTGCACCAGCGGACCGCCGAGGAAAACGTTCAGGCTCTGTACGCCGTAACATATTGCGAGGACCGGTTTTTGTTCGGTGATGGCGTGATCGAGCAACGCGAAATCGGTGCGCTCGCGAGCGGCGTCGGGATCGGCGGTTTTCGGATTGCGTACGGCGTGAAAGAGCGACGGTTCGACGTCGGCAGGGCTGCCGGTAAGGACGACTGCATCGAGAGTGAGCGCGAGATCCTGCAAATCTTCGGGAGTGAGGCCGAGCGAGATCTCGACGGGCTCAGCGCCGTGCGCTGCGACGGCTTCCACATACTTGTCATAGGCATCGCGCTTGTTGCTAAGTTCTTCTTTTTTAGTGCGATAAGGGATGCCTACACGAATTTTGGCGGCTGGGGCGGGGCTCATGAAGTGTCATCCTACCATTGAGTGGCGGGTGCGGCAATCCTCTGATCCCAGCGGAAGCGGCGAAAGGTTTTGCGGGAGCAGCGATCGCAATAAACGTAAACGCCCCGCCGGCACATTGCCGACGGGGCGTGGCTGGGTGGCTGGGCTGAGTTCAGGATATCGGTAGCTGTTCCATGCTGAATACAGTCCCGCCGGTGCTGGCATTCAGGTACAGCGTGGCGTTGAGTGCTTCCACGTATACCGCTTCGAGCCTGCGGCCTTCGTTTGACTTGTGCAGGAGCAAGGCGCTTTGGGTGGCTGCGCGATTCGCGGAAACTTGGTGCACGCGCATCGTCATGCTCTGGCCGGCGCTTTCGAGCGTGACCACGCGGCTGGTTCCCTGAGATTTCACGGAAAGCAGATACTGTCCTGCCTTCAGATTCTTGGCGCCGCACTGCACGTCGAAGGGCAGTGAGACTTTGCCCTCGAAATTGGCATTAGCTACTCTTGCGGAGGCGAGTCGCGCTGGCTGCGCAGCGGGGGTGGCTTGCGGCGCTTCGAATGGAAATTCGTCGGCGTTAGGCATTGCGTCGGCTTGGGCGTGCGCGGCGGGCGCCAGCATGGAGAAAAATCCCAGTGTTGCGGCAAATATCGAGGCCTTAACGAGAGTCGTCATTTTCATCGTCGTCTCCTTTTTCGCTTGAAACTTTGAGTCCGAATTACTTGTTTTGTTTTTCATGTCGCGTGCAGTTTCGTCCCAAACCGCAATTCGTTCAATGCAAGGAGGGTCCTTTGTAGGTATAACGAAGGTAAAGCCGTAACGGACTGATGCAGCGCGACTTAGGTGCTGAAGGGCGTGAAGGCTTGAGTTCGCCACGTGCGCGGAGTAATATCCGGCGACTAGCTACTGCTATGCGCGACGATTTTCCGTCCGATGGTGGGCTGCGCTTCGACGCCTACCAAGTTGACCTCCGCACCGGCGAGCTGCGTAAGCACGGTCGGAAGATTCGGCTTGCCGGACGGCCCTTCCAGATTCTCGCGCTGCTGCTGGAACGCCCAGGCGAACTGCTCACACGAAAGGAATTGCAGGAACGCCTGTGGTCTGCCGATACGTTCGTGGATTTCGAGCACGGCGTGAACGCGGCGATCCAGACCCTGCGGCGCGCGCTCTGCGATTCGCACAAGAAACCGCGATTTATCGAAACGCTTCCGCGCAGGGGTTACCGGTTCATCGCTGCCGTGGAGGGGATGCAACCGAACGCGGCGATGGCAGCCGCAGCTGTCGAGCACCGCGAGGCGCGCGCTGCCGCCACGTCGGGCGTATTGTCGGGCGGGGCGTCTGGCGCAGCAGCCGGGGCGGCGCGATCTGAATGGGTTGGGCAGATTGCCACTATTCGCGACGAGACCGGCGGGAACTTCGTGCTGCTCCCCGCCAGCGAGGAAATTTTTCACGAAATGCGCGCGTGCGAAAAGGCCAAGGACGACTTGGGGATTTCACTCCTGGTGGCCGCCGAGAAACTTCTATTGATCAACTGTGGGACGAGGGCGCAAATCCTCGATGCGAGCAACGCGGACCTGGGCTGCAAGGTCCGAATCCTCAGTGGGCAGTTCGTCGGCGAAAAAGCGTTCGCGCCGCGCGCCTATCTTGCGGAACTTCTGTAGCATGACGCCGCGACGACGGTAACGGATCGCTACGAAGGAATTTGGGGTCCGCTAGTTTCCGGTGCGATCGGGTTACTGGTTTGCGCGCGCCGTCGCCGGCGTGCAGAAGCGATCGAATGCGCGGGTTAGGTCGGCGGCGATGGCTTGCGCGTCGCGGCTTTCGATGCTGGAGCGCTCCATCATGAAGACCAGCTTGCCATCGCGTAGCAGGGCGATGGAGGGGGACGACGGGGCGTAGCCGGTGAAATAGCCGCGGGCGCGTTCGGTCGCGGCGAGATCTTGTCCGGCGAAAACAGTGGTGAGAACTTCGGGGCGCGCCTGATTCGCAAGGGCCATGGCGATCGCGGGACGAGCCTTGCCTGCGGCGCAACCGCAGACGGAGTTGACGACCACGAGTACGGAGCGTTTTTCTTGCTGTAGGGCTGCGTCAACCGCCTGCGGCGTCCGCAACTCTTGAAAACCTACGCGGGTGAGTTCTTCGCGCATGGGCTTAACGAATTCATCAGGGAACATTGCAACTCCTTCACCGATAATTGCGTGCAAATTCTGAACAGAGCGATGCGTCGCGGCGCCGCTTTACCTGGCACCGTCCCACGCGATGTTGCTTATGCGCCGGCTGCCGCGGCTTGAGCGCGCTCTTCGGGCTTCACGAAAGCTTTGCTGGCCAGTTCGATGACTTGCTTCAGATGCCACCACTCGCGCTCGGACATCATATGACCATCGTTGCTCGAAAAATAAATCGAGACGTAGCCATCCGACGACAACGGCACGCGGATGATTAAATTGTTCTTCTGTTCTGCAATCTGATTTTCCGCCACGGCAATCCTCCCCCGTCTTAGGCTGGGTACAGCTAAGAGCCGAACACCACAGCGTGGTTCATTCTCTCGCGTTGGCCGAGCAGGGGCAAGGGCTACGAAGGAATTGGGGCGACGGATGCAGGAGGGGACGGCGAAGCGTATGGCGCGGTCGAGCCGCGCTGGAACGTGACGATACGCTTCGCCGCTTGCTGCTAGCAGATGCCGGCGGACATGGTGACCAGGCCCGAAGAAATTCCCGGAGCGCGCGATGTTGACGGGCGGCGGCGCGGCGGATGCGTCTTGAGCCAGGTCTCATAGTTCTGGCGCATTTGCTCGATGTGATGGGGGATATGCCGTTCCTGCAGATCCACCCAGCGATCGAGGCTGATGGCACCATCGCGCGGATGGTTGACGGTGCCGTCCCAAACTTCCTCGGGCAGAGCGATTAGCAATTGATACGTCATTTTCCTGAGGCGGCGGATAATTTCCAGGGCTTCGCGCGTGCTCTGATGAAAATAGCCGAGCGAACCGGCCCAGCGCGAGGCGTTGAATTTTGCGGCATCGCCGGCGGCAGGCTCGGCGATGTAAGCGCGGCAACGCACGTAGGCGCTGGCTTCGCTATCCGCGAGATGCAGGATAATTTCGTGGATGCTCCAGCGCTCATTGGCCGGTTTATAAATCCACATTTTTTTGGGAAATTGACGGAGCGCGGCCGACAATAAAGCGGGCGCACGGCCGAAAGATTCCAGTTTTTGCCTTCTTGAATCTTGCCTCATAGGACCCTCCCCACTAATTGTGCTTAGACGTACGAGCCGCGAATTTGCTTCGCGTTGACAGATAGATAAACGAAGAAAATGAGCGACTTGTTCAGGAAAACGCCAATTTTCTGAAGGGCAAAAAATCAGGCGTGCGCGCGTGGGAATCCGTGTTCGACGGTGGGACGTCAGGGGTGTTCGCAATTGGAAACGGTGGGCGTTCTTGGGAGTGCGCATAATTCGGAGGAAGCATGGCCGCATTTTTTGGGAGATTGTTACAGATTACTGGAGCGGGCTACGCGGTTCGGGAGAAAACTACAAGCTCACGGAGAACGAACTGCCGCCGGCGTCAGGAGTTTGCTTCCCGACGCGTTTGCTCCAGTAGGCGCGCAATTCGCCCACCAGGTACAGCGATCCAGTCACGAACACCGCGTCGTGCGGACCGGCCAATTGCAGGGCCGCTTCCAGGGCCTCGCCGGGATCGCGGACGACGATCGTATCTTGGGCGTCGTGGCTGGTCATTTCGGCGAGCAGCGGTGCGGATATGGCTCGTGGCTGGCTAGGCTCGGTGAGTACGACAGCGGCAGCGTGAGGGAAAAGCAGGCCGGAGATTTCGTCCACGGCTTTGTCGCGCATCGCTCCGTACACCAGAAAAATGCGGCGGCCGGCGTAATTCTCCTGCCAAAATTTCAATAACTCGCGGGCGCCTGCGGGATTGTGCGCACCATCGAGGTAAAGATCGGGCCGGGTGGCGAGGCGCTCCAGGCGGCCCGGCCAATTTGTGTTGGCGATACCTTGCTCGATGGCGGCGTCTGGGATCGGGAAACCACGTTCTGTCAGCAAGCGAGCGGCAATGGCGGCGGTGAGCGCGTTGCGAATCTGAAAGCGGCCGGGCAAGGACGGGGCGAGGTTGAGCTGCTTACGCGAATGCGTGAATGCCGCGACGGCGCGATACAGGCCGCCATCGTCTCGCATGTCGTCCACCTGCGCTGCGGCATCCACTTCCATCAGGCGCGCGTCCATTTCGGTGCAGCGCCGGGCAATCACTGCGCGAGCTTCCAGGCGTTCGCTGGCGCTGACCACCCACGCGCCGGGCTTGATGATGCCAGCTTTCTCCGCGGCGATTTCTTCGATCGAATGGCCGAGAAAATTTTCGTGATCGAAATCAATCGGCGTGATGACCGCGACTTCCGGTTCGACGATATTGGTGGCGTCGAGGCGGCCGCCGAGGCCGACTTCGTAAATGGCAAAATCCACGAGGTGCTGTGCGAAAGCAAGAAAGGCCAAAGCCGTAACGCACTCGAAGAAAGTTGGATGCGCAGTGAGCTTTCCACAGGCCATCAGCGATTCGATGGAGGAATGAACGCGAGACCAGGCCGCGGCGAACTCATGGTCCGAAATATTTTCGCCGTTGATGCGGATGCGTTCACTGATGCTCTCCAGGTGCGGCGAGGTGTACAGGCCGGTGCGCAGCCCGGCGGCGCGCAGGATGGATTCGAGCATCGCGGCTGTGGAACCTTTGCCGTTGGTCCCGGCGATGTGCACGCAGGGTGAGGACCGCTGCGGCTGGCCCAGATCTTCGGAGAGGATCGTGATATTCGCGAGGCCGAATTTCTGGACGCGAGCCTGTTGCGGAGCGGCGAGTTCCCTTCCTAGCGAAAATAGCGCGCGGACGGATTCTTCGTATGTCATTGGGGCTAGCCGACGAAGAAGTCGAGGGCCTGGGCGATGTAGGGCTTCAGTTCCTTGCGCGGGACGACGGCGTCGAGGAAGCCGTGTTCGAGGAGAAATTCGGCGGTCTGAAATCCTTCGGGCAATTTCTGGCGGATGGTTTGTTCGATCACGCGCGGACCGGCAAAGCCGATCAGGGCACCAGGCTCGGCAATATTCAAATCGCCGAGCATCGCGTAGCTGGCGGTAACGCCGCCGGTGGTGGGATCGGTGAGGATGGAAATGAAAGGGAGCTTGGCTTCGTCCATGCGCCCGAGGGCTGCGGAAACTTTCGCGAGCTGCATCAGGCTG
>Ga0210385_10000737_pt1 | contig 21339 bp, 15 predicted proteins | sample IncBWH26OmetaG_FD_160107 | JGI IMG/M metagenome (GOLD analysis project Ga0210385, IMG submission 160107) | Forest soil microbial communities from Barre Woods Harvard Forest LTER site, Petersham, Massachusetts, United States - Inc-BW-H-26-O ...
TAGACACGAATAGCGTCTACGCTGCGGTCACGAACGATGCCGGCTTCTACGCGGTGCCCAATTTGCCACCGGGGCACTATGAACTGAAGATTTCGTTCAAGGGTTTTGCGAATTACACGCAGACCGGCATCGTTTTCACCGTCGGCCAGAGCGCGACCATCAACGTAAGCCTGAAAGTAGCGGCGCGTGGGGAGCAGATTGTCGTCTCTACTGAAACACCCGAGATTGAGCCCACCAAGACGGAAATCAGCCAGGTCATCGACACGCAGCAAATTGCGTCTCTGCCGATCTCAAGCCGTGTATTTACGGATTTTGCTTTGTTGACTCCCGGAGTTGCTTCCAGCCGTACGAGTCTCGGCACTACATTTACGGAGTTTGAGGTAACCCAAATCTCTTTCGGCGGCCAGCGTTCATTCAGCAATGAAATCACGGTGGACGGAGCGGATTTCGTCAACTCGGTCAGCGGCGTGCAGCGCGCTACGCCGCCCCAGGATTCCGTGCAGGAATTCCGCGTGGTGAACAATAGCTTCGGCGCAGAATACGGCCGTGCGCTTGGCGGCATCGTCAACATCGTTACGAAGTCGGGCGGGAATGATTTTCACGGATCGGTCTATGATTATTTCCAAAACAGCGCCACCGATGCCCGCTCCCTGCTACAGCCTGCACCGCTTCCCCACGAATTGAGGCAAAATCAATTCGGAGCCACACTTGGCGGGCCCGTCAAAAAAGACAAAGCCTTTTTCTTCGTGAACTATGAGGGCCAGCGTAGTGCCCAATCTCCGACCTATGCGCCCGATCTCGCAAATAACATCGATGTGATCGATTTGGCCAAGGCCTACCTGGGGCTTTCACCCGAAGGTTGTTTTAAGCCGCTCGCGGCCTGCACCGGGACTCCCGAAGGGTATCTCAACGGTTATCTGAAAACAGCGAACCACGACTTTGGGTTTGCCAGATTCGACGATCAAATCAGTACCAACAATCGCTTAGCGATTCGTTATCTGGTGGAGGATGTGAGGAACACGGGAGAACTGGTCGGGCAAACTCTGGATGGCGGCGGGATTGGCACTCCGAGCGGCGGACGCAATCTTTTCGTACGCGATCAATCTTTGGTGACCACTCTAAGCTCCGTTCTGTCTCCGAACGTGGTCAACACCGCCCTGGTGCAGTATGCAAGGCGGCACTACAACTTCCCTGGGGCTACCGGCGAACCCGACTTGAGCGTGTCGAACGATCTGGAGTTCGGACACAACTTCGGAACCTACGATGCCATTTACGAAAGCCGCTTGGAAGGTGGAGACTCAATATCTTGGGTCAAGGGGAACCACGTCATCAAATTTGGGGCCGATTTGAATTACGTTTGGTCCGCCAACAACTACCCTGGCTTCACGCCCGAGAGGCTTCTGTTCCCGAACTTGAACTGCGTCGTTGACTTTGCAAACTTTGTGGATTTTGGCGGTGGTCCGCCGATTGGGCAGATTCCTACTCCGACTCAGGCCTGTCCTCTGGCGCCGCAAGCCGACGGCGTGGGTTTTATGTACTGGGGGACTGCACTGCCGAGAGCCAATTGTCCGAACCTTGCTCCTTGCGCTAACGGCTTTTTCAACGGTTACAGTCCGCTACCGGCAACCGGCTCCGGATTCGGGACTGGCTGGCCGAACGCATTTCCGACGAATCAGTTTGGAAACTATCAATACACGTTGAACCATGGCTACTTTGGTTTTTATGCGCAAGATCAGTGGCGTCTGCCCCCCAAGTTAACCGTGAATTACGGCCTGCGATGGGACTTCGAATCGGGCCTGGGACAAGTGATCGACCCGGACTATAGGGCTTGGCAACCGCGCATTGGGTTTGCCTACTCTCCAGACAGCAAGACCGTCATTCGATCAGGGTTCGGAATATTCTTTGACCGCAACAACATGACTTTCTTTTTCACCACGGGAAACCAGAAGGCGCTCCCAGGATACTTCTGCAATCCACCGGGTGCGGACCCCAGTTGCGCGGCAAACGGCATCGGCCCTGTGAAGGTTCCCATGATCCGGCAGGGTGCAGCGAGCGCCGGATGGCAACTCAACGCACAGCCGGGGTTTCCAGGAGTACCAGTGCCAGGCGGAGCACCTGGGTCAACAGCAAGCTTGGCCGAAAGCATACTCGCCGGTAATCCGTATCCAGGTGTGACTCTAACGGGCGTTTGCGCTCTCGGAATGTTTGGTCCAGGGGGCGAATGCGGCGTGGGTGCCGGAGGTATTCAGAGGAATGGCCGGCTTCCGTATGCCGAACAGGCCAGTTTGGAAATTGATCGCGAAATTGGAAAAGGATTCGCGATTAACGTCGGGTATCTTTGGGTTAGCGCGCACAAGTTGGTACGCGGGAACAACCTTAACGTGCCCTGCCCGCTCGGCACGGACAAACCTGGAAATCCCTACTATGCACAAGGGTGGCTCGATCCTAGTGGCTCGCTTACCCCGTGTCAGGGAACTCCTACTCTCGGACCGCTCGGTTTAGGTCCGATTTTCTCCACCTTAAACAATCCTGCTGGGCTGGAATTTACCACTCCTGCCCCCCCTGGCAGTCCGTCGGCTGGTCTTCCAACCATTGGCGCTGGCCTGCTCGACTATAACAACAACGTTGCTAACACCGCTTACAACGGCCTGACGGTCACCGCGATCGAAAGGTGGGGCCGGTATGTCAACCTGACGGCCAACTACACTTATTCGCACACTATCGACAACGGAAATTTCACCACCTTCATCAATTTGCCTCCGAACCAGTTTGACTACGCATCGGAGCGAGGTAACTCAAACCAGGACGTTCGCCACCGCTTTGTGACGAACTTCACACTCAGCGCACCACAGCACAGCTTTCTACGGAACTTTGAATTCAGCAGCATCGTCACACTCCAGGCCGGACGCCCGTTCACCCTCTACGCCGGGAACAATGTTCTCGGCGACTTAGCTGGACCCAATACAGACCGTGTAGGAGGGCCGCCTGTTGTATCCAGTGCGTGCATCACCGTGACTGACTGTTCGACATTGATCGGAAGGAACACTTACGTTGGTGATCCTTTGTATGCTTGGGACCTTCGCATCTCACGGTACTTCATGATCACAGAGCGCATGAAGCTCGATTTGATGTTCGATGCTTTCAACGCTTTGAACCGGCCAAACGTGGACGAGATCACCACGGTGTACGGCTCACCTGCGTTTTGCGGTACCAACCCGGTCATACCAAGCCACTACCGGGATGCTGCGAGCACCGCGATCGAGCAAGGTGCAGTTTCCTGCGCCTCGCAACAAATTGCTGCGGCCCCGCCAAACTGGCTTGCGATCGGCGCAATACCTGTCTCGATTCCAAACGCGCCGAATCAAACTTTCGGATTGCCGCGGACCATGCTGAACCCGCGCCTGCTCCAGTTCTCGGCAAAGTTTTCATTCTGACACTCCCGTAGGCGAGGATAGCGTCAGAGTACGCGGCCGCTGATGACGGCTGATTAGAACGCGTGCGCTCTTTCGCTTGGACCGCGTCAGAACCATCAGCTTCGACGACAAATTTGTGCGGCCGGTGCCTGCTGGTATCATTCTGGACGCATGGATTCGATCCAAACCAATGTCAGATCACGGACGCCGGTCGAGCGGGTTCGTAGGGTACGCCTGCGGACTTCCGGGGCCTCTGTCACCAAAATGGCCAACGGTTCGATCCTGGTCCGACCGGATGAGGAGCTTGGCCCGTACCCCAAAGTTCTCACCGATCGAGTGGCTCATTGGGCGGAAGTTGCCCCCAACCGAATCTGCGCGGCCAAGCGAGATGATTCCGGAGGGTGGCGTCAACTAACCTACGCGCGGGTGCTGGCTGCGACGCGAAGCATCGGCCAAGCCCTGCTCGATCGGGGTCTCTCGGCCGACCGGCCCGCGGTAATCCTTTCAGAAAACGATCTGGAGCATCTGCTCCTGATGCTCGCCGGACAGCATGTCGGAATTCCTACCGCGCACATTTCACCCGTATATTCGTTGGTCTCAAATGATTTGGCCCAACTGCGCCATTGCTTCAGCCTTTTGACGCCCGGCTTGGTATTCGTTTCGAACGGTGAGAGGTATCGTCGCGCCATCGAAGTTGCGCTCGCGGATGATATGGAACTAGTTGTCACGAGCGCGCCCCCGGAATTCCGCAAAGCGACGCTCTTCTCCGAACTCCTAGCCACGCCCCCAACGTCAGCCGTCGATGCGGCGCACAGTGGAATCGATCCGGACGAACCTGCTAAGTTTCTCTTCACCTCCGGTTCCACGGGCTCACCGAAAGCCGTTATCAACACGCATCGCATGCTCTGCTCCAACCAGCAGATGATTGCTCAGATCTTTTGCTTCCTGCAGGATGAGCCCCCAGTTCTGTTGGATTGGCTTCCCTGGAATCACACCTTCGGCGGAAATCACAATATCGGCATCGCCCTCTACAATGGTGGAACTTTCTACATCGATGGCGGCAAGCCCGGCCCCGGATTCATCGAAGAGACAGTTCGTAACCTGCGCGAAATAGCTCCCACGGTTTACTTCAATGTTCCAAAGGGCTATGAGGATTTGCTGCCGGCCTTCCGCACAGATAGCCCGCTTCGCGAAAAATTCTTCAGCCGGTTGCAGCTCTTGTTTTACGCCGCAGCCGGTTTGTCGCAACCAGTTTGGGATGCCTATCGCGCGCTCGCACTCGAAACTTGTGGTGAGCGGGTAATCATGGTCACCGGACTCGGCGCTACCGAAACGGCACCCATGGCTGTCCAAGCCACTTGGGAAACCGATCGCGCGGGCCATATCGGGATTCCCATTCCCGGCGTTGAGCTCAAGCTCGTTCCGCGCGAAGGCAAATTGGAAGCGCGCGTTCGAGGTCCGAACATCATGCCGGGCTATTGGCGCCAGCCGGAACCTACGCAAGCGGCTTTCGACGAGGAAGGCTTTTACAAATTCGGTGATGCGGTGCGTTTTGTTGATCCCGCCAACGTCAATCAAGGTTTTGTCTTCGATGGTCGCTTTTCCGAGGACTTCAAACTTGCCACCGGCACTTGGGTCAGTGTTGGCCCGCTCCGCGCAAGGATTCTCAACCATTTCGCGCCATTCATTCGTGACGTAGTGATCACGGGGCGCGACCGAGAGGATGTCGGGATGATGATCTTCGCGGACCTCCATGCTTGTTGCTCTCTGCATCCGTCGCTATCTCCCGGTTTGCCGCCGGCCCAAATTCTAGGACATGAATCGGTCCGCACACGGATTTATGAGTTGTTGCAGAGTTTCGCTACGGAATCTACAGGCAGCTCCAAGCGAATTGTGCGCGCCATATTCCTGGAAGAGCCGCCGTCGCTGGATGCGCGCGAAATCACTGACAAAGGTTCGCTGAATCAACATGAGGTGCTGTCCCACCGCGCTCAGCTGGTCGACCGCCTATACAGTTCGGAATCATCCCCACTTATTCTGCGGCTTGCGGAAAAGTAGCGAGCGTCGGCACTTTCGCCTGATGAATCTTTAGTCTTTGGAAAAAAACTCCGCGTGAATCGAAGTAAGGAATCAGCTAACTCGGGACTTTCGCACTAAAAGGATTGAGCATGCACATGCCGCCAGAGAAGTCCGCGACAATCCCGGAACAGCCTTTCGTTCGCTTCGGCCTGGGACTCGCCAGCTGGAGCGAGCGTTGGTTTCCGGATTCAATGGTCTTTGCGCTGCTAGGAATCGTGGTTGTTTTTTTGGTGGGACTGTTGCTGCACCAGAGCCCTTCGCAGCTGGCGATTCAAGGCGGCAAAGGCTTTTGGTCGCTGGTCCCCTTTACTATGCAGATGGTAATGATCATGATTGGCGGGTACCTAGTCGCCTCGACGCCGATTGTGCATCGCGCTATCCGGGCGTTGGCCGGAATTCCAAAGACGCCGCGAGGCGCGATTGCCATGATCGGACTTTTTTCCATGCTTACTTCCCTGGTCTCCTGGGGCGTGAGCCTGGTTTTCAGCGGACTCTTTGCCCGGGAACTAGCTCATCGCGTGAAAGGAGTGGATTATCGCGCGGCCGGCGCCGCCGCCTATCTCGGATCGGGAGCTGTCTGGGCCATGGGTCTATCATCGTCCGCCGCCATGTTAATGGCGACAAAATCCGCGATGCCGCCTTCCTTGTTCAGTATTAGTGGACTGATCCCGCTCACTCAAACCATTTTCTTGTGGCAAAGCATTTTGTTCACGGTGATTCTGATCGTGATGTCAGTGCTGATCGCTTACTTGTCCGCTCCTTCTTCGCAGAATGCCAAAACCATCGAATCTTTCGGCATTCAATACCAGCCCATGGACCACGCCGTTGAGCCCAGGAGCAAACCCGGGGAATGGTTGGAGTACAGTCCCTTGCTGAACATTTTGGTCGCGCTGCTGTTGTGCTGGTATTTGGTTGACGTGTTCCGCACCTCACCGCAAGGCGCACTGGCTGCGCTGGACCTCAACACCTACAACCTGATCTTCATCACGCTTGCGCTCTTAATGCACGGAACCCCAAAACGCTTTATGCGCGCCGTAGGCGAGTGCATCCCAGCCACCGGCGGCGTGCTGATTCAATTTCCTTTTTACGCGGTGATCTTCGGCATGATCGTGGGAACCGGAATCGGAGACGCGCTAGCCAAGCTCTTTGCTGGAATGAGCACGCACAGCACCTATCCGTTGCTTGTGGCCATGTATTCCGTCGTCCTTGGCCTCTTCATTCCTTCCGGCGGCGGAAAGTGGATTGTCGAAGCGCCCTACGTTTTACAAGTCGCGAATCTCCATCACGTGCATCTTGGCTGGGTGGTTCAAATCTACAACGCATCCGAAGCGCTGCCCAATCTCATCAATCCGTTCTGGATGCTTCCTCTGGTGAGCATATTGGGATTGAGGCCCAGGGACATCGCCGGATACGGAGTGCTTCAGTTGATCTTGCACATCCCGGTAGTGTTCTTTTTGTGCTGGCTCTTCGCGCAGTACATTCCCTACGTGCCTCCGGTAAGATAGCAGCGCCTGCCTCAGAGCCGTGACAATCTTCGCAACCGTGCTCGTTCGAACAGGCCGAAGCCAGCGTTCTGCGCCTGCTGCTCTGATGAATTCCGGCCAATTGGGCCGCAAAATACCGGTTTCCGTCAAACTGAAAAGGGATAGAGAGGAATATCAAGACTGGCTGGCGGAGGGGGTGGGATTCGAACCCACGAGACCCTTTCGGGCCTAACGGTTTTCAAGACCGCCGGAGTCAACCGCTTTCCTACCCCTCCGTATGACTTTGAGTTTAACTGGCAAGTCCCCGCGTGCCAACTAGTGGAATCCAAAATAAACGAAATACGACAGTTCGATGCGATACTACGCTGGAAATCAATGCCTGCTGGAACTACTTTCACCTACCCCGATGCTAATGCGGCCACTGGTGCGAGCTACAACCCGCTAGAAATCTTCTGTCATTTGTCTTACTGGAATCTTCTCGCTGCTTTGTCACTGGGTCTTGCTGTACGGCTCTTTTTCATTATTCATTTTCCATTTTATGCCGGCGACACGAAATTTTACGACGAACTCGCGCGGAATCTGCTGGATCACCGAGTCTACGGACTTTTTGTTCACGGCCAACTTACGCCGGTTGACATGCGCATGCCGGGATATCCGGTGTTTCTTGCTGGACTATATGCAACATTCGGGCGGTCGATTAGAGCGGTGATGGTCGTTCAAGCCTGCATCGATCTGATCACTTGTGTTTTGACCGCCCTGATAGCAGCCATGATCGCGCCGGTTAACAGTAAAACCCGCGTGGCGACTATCGCGTTGTGGATAGCCGCGCTTTGCCCATTCACGGCGAATTATACTGCTGCAGTTCTTACGGAGGTGCTCGCGACTTTTCTCACAACCCTAGCCGTGTTGGCTATCGTAATTGCCTTCGAACGCGCATCCACGAATTCTTCAAACGAGTCAGTTCCCCATCGGCTCTTATATTCGGAAACAGCGGCGTGGCTCTTAACAGGAATCATCGTCGGACTAGGAACCCTGGTGCGGCCTGAAACTCCTCTTCTGCTTTTTGCCGCCGGTCTGGTCCTTACGGTCTACTGGCGGCATCGTGTTGACTGGTCGAAATTATTCCTAGCAGTCTCCTGGATATCGCTGGGGCTGATCTTGGCTTTAACGCCTTGGGCGGCGAGGAACGCTAGAACATTGGGGCGCATTGAGTTTCTCGCACCGCGTTACGCGCAAACTTACGGTGACTTCATCCCGCGCGGTTTTTACGCCTGGACCGGAACTTGGATGGTTCGGTTTAAAGACGCTTACCTTGTAACCTGGAAATTGGGCCAAGGCCCGATTCGGATTGAAGATTTGCCCGCCTCGGCGTTCGATTCGAGTTCCGAACGCGCGCGTGTCACAGCGCTGATTGACCGCTACAACGATGACTTGCAGATGTCGCCCGTTCTAGACCGCGAATTCGCAACGCTCGCGCACGAGCGAAAGTTACGCCGGCCGATCAGATCCTACATCGAGATCCCCTTAGCTCGTACGACGACCATATGGTTTTCCCCGCGCATCGCTCTACTTCCGTACTCGGGAGAGTTATGGCCACCCGCTAAATACTGGCAAAACAATCGAATAGACTTCGGGGTCACAGGTGCGTTCGGCGTCTTGAACTTTCTATACGTTGGTATGGCGTTTGTGGGGGCGGTGCGTTTCCGGAAGCAACCAACGGTCGCGTTCCTGATTCTCATGGTTGCGATCCGCACGGTCTTCTTGACACAGCTACAGACTGTGGAGCCCCGCTACGTGATCGTCTGTTACCCGGTAATTCTGGCCCTTGGCGCGCTTGCATGGTCGGGACGTCCCTCGGGAAGTGAATTAGCCGCCGACTCGGCATAGGGGTACCGTAAGTGTTCCGACAACTGGCGATCAGTGCGAGTTTCATGTGGTAGGATTTGTCATAAGCGTTGGCGCTTAAGTTTTTGGTTGTGGAGGCTGGACATGCGAAAGGCAATCTCTGCAGCGGTAATGTTGTTGATCGCAATCACAGGCTTCGGTTTTGGCCTGGCATATGCGCAGAACGCGTCTCAGGCAGACGGAAAGTCAGCTGCTCAGGCCAAGATCCCAGCGGCGGATATCCCCGCTTATCACGCGAGCGCTTCAAAGGAACCTTTGCCCGAGACGCTCGATCCGTCGCAATTTTCCGACCTGCAGACTCAGAATGTTTATGCGTTGGCTGCAAAAGTGAAAAGTGTGCTTTATCAGCAGCCCTGCTACTGCCGCTGCGACAAAGAACACGGCCACACGAGCTTGCTGAGTTGCTACACCGATCGCCATGCGTCTGTCTGCGCGCTATGCCAGAAGGAAGCGGTTTTTAGCTACTCTGAATCTAAGAAAGGAAAGACTGCGGCGGAGATTCGCAAGGAAATCATCGACGGGAAATGGAAAGACGTGGATCTGTCGCTGTACGAGAAACCTGCAACCGGGAACTAAGAGCGTTTGGTATGGCCTTTGGGCGAGCTACAAATCAATGTTCAACTTGAATCCGACGACCCCCAAATTTAATGCACGGGATGAGATGAAGGCCCGGCCGGCCAGTCCTGCGGAGTGAAATCGACTCCCCAGAAATGCGGACTTGGTGAAAGAAATTCGACGCCGACCCGTGTGCCTTTTTCAGACGTATCGCCGAGATAAACCACTCGGCATTCTTGCTCTTCCTCGGTTACGGGATTGATCAGCACCAAATCTGCGCCCATGGCCAGCTCTTCCTGCAGATAGAGCAACCCTCCGTGAGCGTTGATCACGATCGTTTGGCTGTTTTCGCGAAACTTGCGGCCTTGAATGCTCTTTCCCGACGCGCGCACGGGTATTCGAGTAAAAACGCGTGAACTCCGGCGTTGACGGCTGCCCTGTTCGTTAACCTGAGCTTCGTTCATGTTATTTGATATCGTGCATGGCGAACGACCGGGAGTCAACAACACTCGCTTCACGGAGTGCTCAAAAACGCAGTCAGGCTAAAAAGCTTGCTGAAATATAGGAAGGTTCGTAGAATTACGAGTCCATACGCAAGAATCCAGCCGATTGCAGAGAAAGTGTTGTCACGGCGTCAGGAGCAGGCATGAAATTGATTGAGTACATTGACTCGCGGCGTGACGAGAATTTAAGCGAGCTCAAAGAATTTCTTCGCATCCCCAGTGTCAGCACAAAAAGCGAACACAAGCCTGACATCGAGCGAGCGGCGCGTTGGGTAGCGGACAAATTGCGCGCTGCGGGCCTGGAAAATATTGAGATCGCCCAGACAAAGATGCATCCACTGGTATACGGCGAGTCGCTGCATGCCCCCGGGAAGCCTACCGTGCTCTTTTACGGACATTACGATGTGCAGCCGGCGGAGCCCTTGGATTTGTGGACTACTCCTGCATTCGAACCATCCGTGCGGGATGGGAAACTCTTCGGCCGCGGAACAGCCGATGATAAGGGTCAGGTTCATATCCATTTGAAGGCGCTGGAAGCGCTGAAAAACACCACCGGAAAACTTCCTCTCAACTTTAAGGTGATGATCGAAGGAGAAGAGGAGGTTGGAAGCGTGAGTTTGTGGGATTTTGTACAGAAGAATCGCGAACGCTTGAAGGCTGATGCCTTAGTGGTGTCAGATACTTCGATGCTGGCAAAAGGCGTGCCATCGATTACCTACGGGCTGCGAGGACTGAACTACTACCAAATAGAACTCACCGGGCCGGCCCAAGATTTGCACTCGGGAGTCTTTGGCGGCGCGGTGCCAAATCCCATCACAATTCTCGCAGAACTGATTGCAAAGCTTCACGACAAGAACTTCCGGGTGACGGTACCAGGCTTCTATGACGACGTCGCAACGGTATCGCACCGCGAGCGGGCAGCGCTGAATTCTCTGCCCTGGAAAGAGAAAGATTTTCGCAAAACGGTTGGCGCTCCGGGGCTATTTGGTGAAAAGGGATTTTCCATCATCGAACGGCTGTGGATCAGGCCGACGCTCGAATTAAATGGAATATGGGGCGGTTATATGGGCGAAGGCGCCAAAACCGTGATTCCTTCGAAAGTGTGGGCGAAACTTTCTACACGGCTGGTGCCCAATCAAGATCCCGCCAAAATCGCGAAGTTAGTGGAAAGACATATTCGAAAACTCCTGCCGAAAGAAGTTACCTGCAATTTTGAAGTCCTCAGCATGGGAAAACCCTGGGTCGCGCCTTATTCGCACCCGATTTTCCAGAAGGCGATTCGTGCGTTGGAAAACGGCTTTGGGAAAAAAGCTGTGTTTATTCGCGAAGGCGGTTCGATTCCATTTGTGACCCAGATGCACGATACGTTCAAGGTTCCTTGCGTCCTGCTGGGTTTTGGTTTGCCGGACGAGAACGCCCACGCACCGGACGAACACATCGAGCTGGAGAATTATTTCGGCGGAATTAAATCTGTCGCGCTATTTTATAACGAACTCGCGTCGTAATCATTCCTGCACCTGAATCACCAGCCGAAGAAAAGGCCATTTTTCGGGCTTTTTTTAAGGATTTCCTTGCGTTCCTCGGATAGTGCGGCTATAGTCCGCAAGGCATCCGGAACCGCCGGGCCCAAAAAGAAATTACAACGAGGAGGAAAAAGTAACGCGATGGCAAATCCGCTGAGCAAGTCTAAGATCATTGCGCACATGGCAGAAAAGGTCAGCACGCCTGAAAAGCCTGTGTCCAAAAAGCAGGTCGCGTCTTTCTTTGACGAATTTTTCAAACTAGCTGTGAAAGAAACAAAGGGAGCGGGCAAATTCGTAATTCCGGGTCTCGGCCGCTCGGTGAAGGCGCATCGCAAGGCGCGCATGGGCCGCAATCCGGCAACTGGTGAAGCTATCAAGATCAAGGCCAAGACTGTCGTGCGTTTGCGCGCTGCAAAAGCGTTTAAAGACGCCGTACTGAAGTAGTCAGACTCGGCGCAGAGATTCGCGGCAAAACCCTCAGACATCCCGTCTTCAAAACACGGCGGAGTTTGGGGGTTTTGTCTTTTCATCTGACGTCAAAACCCGAAGCGCCTGGCGCGGTCTGCGCCATGGCCGATAATCCTCCGAAGCTATAGCGGATAATGAAATATGGTTGAACATTCAGGCCTGTTAACCGATCTTTATGAATTGACGATGGCGGCGGGATATTTGCAAACCCGTTTTGACGCCACCGCTACCTTTGAGTTGTTTGTCCGCCATCTCCCGCCCAAGAGAAATTTTCTGGTTGCCGCCGGACTCGAACAGGCCTTGGACTTTTTGGAACATGTTCATTTTACGGCGGACGAGATTTCCTATCTTCGCAACCACCCAGTCTTTTGCAACATCCGCGACGAATTCTTCGACTATCTGAAGACATTTCGTTTCAGCGGCGATGTCTGGGCCATGCCGGAAGGAAGCCTGGTATTTCCAGGTGAACCGCTCCTGCGAGTCGTGGCGCCGATTATCGAAGGCCAAATAATGGAAACTTATTTACTCGCGACGCTGAGCTATCAGACGATGATCGCGAGTAAGGCGGCTCGGGTTGTCACCGCAGCGCAGGGCCGCCAAATCGTTGAATTTGGCGCAAGACGCGCTCATGGCAGCCAAGCCAGCCTGCTCGCCGCTCGTGCAGCAGCAATCGGCGGGTGTGAAGGAACGTCAAACGTTCTCGCCGGGCAGCAATTCGGCATGAGCACTTATGGAACCCAAGCGCATTCCTGGGTTATGGCGCATGAAAATGAAAAAGAAGCGTTCAGCCATTTTCTGGATGCTTTCCCAGCTCACTCGGTCCTCCTGCTTGACACATACGATGTACGCGCTGCGCTGAAGACGATCATTGGTATGGGACGCAAGCCGGCCGGTGTTCGATTGGATAGCGGCGACTTGGCTAAAGATAGCCGCTGGGTTAGGCGAGAGCTGGATCGTGCGGGATGGAAGGACGTCAAGATTTTTGCCTCCGGCGACCTCGACGAATACAGAATCAAAAAACTATTATCGAAAGGCGCGGCCATTGATGCCTTTGGCGTCGGCACATCGTTAGCCACACCGGGCGACGCTCCCCACTTGAATTTGGTTTATAAACTCGTTGAAGTGGAGCGCGCCGGGACGGTCTTGGAAGCGGCAAAGTTGAGCGCAGCAAAAGTCACTTATCCGGGGCGCAAACAGGTCTTACGGCATTCAAATAGCAAAGAGCAATACACCGGCGACAAAATCGCCCTGGAAGGCGAATCGGCTAACGGCGGCGAATCGATGCTAATCGCGGTGATGCGTGGCGGCCGGCGCGTGGCACCTGCAGAATCGATTAGCGTTTTGCGCGGGCGGTGTATTAGCGGTCTGGCTCGACTTCCTCAAAAGTTTCTGCGAATCAATCGGGCTGAAGTTTATCCCGTCCGCTATAGCCGGCAATTGAAAAAAATGCTGGAACAAGTGCGACGACGAATTCGCGGCTCTGCGCTAAAATAGCTTCGACCGCTGGGAATACATTCCATGCAAAAAGGGCGAATCGTCTTCTGGGAAGTGGACACTCAGCAGGATTTTATGCTGCCGGGAGGCAAGCTCTACGTTCCGGGCGCGGAAAAAATCATCCCAAACATAGCGCGATTAGTGAACGTGGCACGCGAAGGACGTGTGTTGCTGATTTCCAGCGCCTGCCGCCATCTGGCCGATGATCCGGAATTCAAAAACTTTCCGCCACATTGCGTTCGCGGAACGCCAGGAGAGCGCATCATTCCCCAAGCGCTGGCGGACAAAGTCCATTCCGTTCCGAACGACGGGACTGCCAAGCTCCCGGAATCCATTTTCGATATTCAGCAGCTCGTTATCGAAAAGCAAACTCTGGATGTTTTCGGCAATCCTCACACGCAAACAATTGTTAATCGACTTGGCAAAGGCACTGAATACATAGTATTCGGTGTGGTTGTCGAACACTGCGTTTACCTGGCCGCGAAAGGCTTGCTGGATCGCGGCCACAAAGTATCCATTGTGAAAGACGCGGTCGAGACCTTAAAAGGCGCCGATGGGCGCCGTTCGCTCGACGAACTCAAAGCGCTCGGTACACAATTCGTTTCCACCGATCAGGCTATTGCGGCTGCCGGCGAGAAGTCGGCGCGTTAAATTTGCGTCCACCACCATAAAAATGTCACGCGACCTATTGCAACAAGCCTGGGAGCTTCTTCAAGAGGCTTATCGGGCGCAAATGCAGGGCGACTACGATCAGGCGATCGAGCTGTACACAGAATCTCTTCAGACTTTTCCCACGGCGGAAGCGCATACATTCCTTGGCTGGACTTATCATTTTCAGGGGAAAGTGGATGAAGCCATTGCAGAGTGCAAGCGCGCTATCGAAGTGGATCCGGAATTCGGCAATCCTTACAACGACATCGGCTCGTACCTGATCGAGCAAGGACGTTTCGACGAGGCCGTCCCCTGGTTGGAACGTGCAATTGCGGCGCCGCGTTACGACCCGCGTCACTATCCGTACTTCAATCTCGGCCGCGTTTGCTACGCAAAAGGCATGATCACAAAGGCCCGCGAGTTTTTTCAGGAAGCGCTGCGCATCGAGCCGCAGTACGCCTTGGCCCGCCAAGCCATTGAAAATCTTCGCCGAATGGTCAACTAATTCGGTTGGGCCGAAGCTTGGCTCGGTTTCAGAATTTTGTCGTACAACCAGGTTAGACTCGCGGTTACAACTCCGATCGCAGATACAATCCACCACATTTGCTGCGGCCTGTGAACCACTTCACCGTAATAGTGCACCAAGTATCCGCCTAACGGCCCGGCGATAAAATACCCGATAGCGATGGGAAGGAATGCGTAGCCCATATAGAGTCCTTGTTGCCCGGGCGGCGCAAGACGCGAAACGTATTCATAATATCGAGACGCTTGCGTGATCTCTCCGATGGCTACGCCTACCAGCGTCGCGACTAACATGGGAACCGTCGGATGAATCGCCAGCAGCATCCATGAGAGGCCGGTAATCAAGAAACCAAGCGCCATGGCCCTAACTGCCGGCATTCTCCGCGTTAGGTATGCCGTCAAAATCTGGAAGCAGATTACGATTATAGGATCCACCGACAGAATCAAATCGAAATTTGCGTTTGGATCCACATAATGGCGGATGAAGAGCGGAACAGAAATATATTGCTGCCAGAATACGATGTAAAACCCGGAAGAGATCAGAAGAAAAAGCACAAACCGCAGGTTGCCGAGCACAACGAACATGTTCGTCAATGCGGTAAGAACGCTGGCAACTTTCGCTTCACCGGAACGCCCTGGTTCCCGATAGAAAAATAGCGTAGTCCAAAACATCAGAAAAACGCTCAGCGCGGCCACCCGAAACACACTTTCGATTCCCCATCCCAGTTGTTTTCGCACAAGCCAGGCAACGATAGGCCCCAGCGCGCCGCCGATATTCACCAGCGTGTAATAAATCGAATATCCTAACGAGCGAACATTTTCGCTTGATGCGCGAGCAGTTGTTCCCGCCACGCACGGTTTCACCACGCCCGGACCCAACGCTGGGATCATCAGTATCGCGAGCACCAACCACTTATCCCCCATGGCATGGCGCAAAGACTCCATCCACGGCGCTGAGAGCGAGCCAAGGAGAAAATAGCCAACGGTCATCACAAGGTAGGCAAACATCAGTGCCCGGCGAAAGCCGAAGCGGTCTGCCAGTGTTCCGCCAAGAATCGGCAGAAACCATACGACCAGCCCAAATGTGCCGACGAGCCAGCCAGTCAATTCGCTTGAGAAGTGCAGTTGTTCGCTCAAGTAAATGGCAAGGACGGCTGTCGTTGCGTAATATGCAACGCGTTCGAAAATCTCGGTGAGATTCGCGATCCAGAAGGCGGGTTCAAAACCAGAGCGAATTTCGCGCAGGCGCTGTGTGAAGCTCAACTGTCCTCCGAAGCCGTGCAGGCGGAGCGCGGCGCGTCAAACTTGAAGCTGGAGCGGCCGCGATTGTAACGGAACGGCCGCCCGTCCGCTCTCGATTTTTGCGCCACGGGATATGTTAAGATTATTCGTTTGGTCTGGAGCATAGTTTTCAAGCAACGATGCCTATTGCAACGATGAAAGCTTTGCGTAAGATGCGCCCCGAGCGGGGTGCCCAACTGGAATCAGTCCCCATTCCCACCCCTGGCCCGACCGAAGTGCTTGTCCACGTTGATGCAGCTTCGATTTGCGGGACCGACCTGCACATATATGGCTGGGATCGCTGGTCTGCCTCCCGCATTCACCCACCGATGACCTTCGGCCATGAGTTCTGCGGCACAGTGGAAAAGGTGGGATCGGAAGTAACTTCAGTCCATCCGGGTGATTTTGTCAGCGCGGAGATGCACATAAATTGCGGACATTGCCGCCCGTGCCGGATGGGCCAGCCGCACGTTTGCCAAAATGTGAAGATCATCGGCATCGATGCGGACGGTTGCTTCGCCGAATTCGTACGCATCCCTGTGCGCAACATCTGGAAAGTGGACCCCGCAATTCCAAAGCATTATGCCGCAATACTTGATCCGCTGGGGAACGCGGTCCACACCGTGCTGGCCGGGGAAATCGCAGCTCGGAACGTACTCGTAACCGGCGCCGGGCCAATTGGACTAATGGCAATAGCCGTGGCGCGCGCTTGTGGCAGCGCAATGATTTTTGCCACAGAGGTGAACGCCCACCGCCGCGAGCTCGCCAAGAAAATGGGCGCGGACGAAGCTCTGGATCCGAGCCAAGGCGACGTCGTCGCGCGTGTGCTCGAGGCGACCGATGGCGCGGGCGTTGACGTTCTGTTGGAAATGAGCGGACATCCGACAGCGATTCACCAAGGCTTTCAAATGCTGCGGCCCGGCGGGCGCGCTTCGCTTCTCGGGATTCCGAAAGACCCGGTCACTTTCGACCTGGTAAACGATGTGATCTTTAAAGGCGCAACCGTGCAGGGAATTTACGGACGCAGGATGTTTGAGACTTGGGTCCAAATGACCGAGCTTTTGAAGCATGGAAGGCTAAATCTTGAGCCTTTGTTCAACGAGCGATTGCCCCTTGAAAAGTTTGCTCACGCATTTTCGCTTCTGGAATCAGGCCAGGCCGGCAAAATACTGTTTTACCCCAACGGATCGCTAAAATAGTTTTGTCCGCACCGGCTCTAAGGGTCGGGACACTTTCGGCCGCGCCAGCTCGTAAATTTGCGCTTACAATAAGACCTCATCATCGTTAGCATTGATTAAATTTATCGGAGAAATCATGAGCACTACAACCACGCGTCCCCAACTTAAGTATTTGCATGGCGCTCTCGAAGATTTAAAGGCTCGGCATCTCTATTTTCGTCTGAAGATCCTGGAAGGAGAGCAAAAACCTGTCGCAAATTTCGACGGTAAGGAAGTAATCAATCTTAGCTCGAATAATTACCTCGGGTTGACCACTCATCCGAAGCTGCGCCGAGCAGCCATCGAGGCCGTCCGGGAATTTGGTGTGGGTTCCGGAGCGGTTCGCACTATTGCCGGAACGATGGAAATGCACATGCGTTTGGAAGAACAAATAGCGCGCTTTAAACAAGTGGAAGCTTGCGTGGTTTTCCAATCCGGATTTGCCGCAAACGCCGGAACCGTTTCAGCCATCCTGGGCAAAGAAGACTTGATTATTTCCGACGAATTAAATCATGCATCGATTATCGATGGCGCACGGCTATCGAAAGCGACCATAAAGGTGTTCAAACACAAAGACACCGCCGATTGCGAGCGCATTTTAAAAGAAACGGAAAACTGGAATGGCAAGAAGCTCTTAATCACGGACGGAGTTTTTTCCATGGACGGCGACATCGCCAACTTGCCGGCGCTCTGCGATCTGGCCGAAAAATACAACTGCATCATGATGGTGGACGACGCGCACTCCTCTGGCGTGCTGGGAAACCGCGGGCGCGGAACGATCGATCACCTGGGATGCCACGGCCGCGTTGATATTCAGGTCGGCACGTTAAGCAAGGCTATCGGATCCATTGGAGGGTACGTGTGCGGTTCGCGCGACCTGATCGATTTCCTATATCAGCGCGCGAGGCCATTTCTCTTTTCCACTTCGCATCCGCCATCAGTTACCGCCACATGCCAGACTGCATTTACCCTTTTGGATTCCGATGCCGGCGAGCGGCTGATAAAGAGGCTTTGGTCCAACACGAAATTCTTTAAACGCGGACTGAAGAAGCTCGGTTTCAACACAGGTAAGAGCGAGACCCCCATTACTCCCATTATGGTAGGCGACGCCGAAAAGGCTTTTCAGTTTTCGCGGGAACTTTTCGCGGAGGGCGTATTCTGCGTCGCTCTCGGGTTTCCCACGGTGCCAGAAGGCAAGGCACGGCTACGCACAATCGTCACCGCAACCCACAAGCGAAGTGATCTGGAACGTGCGCTTGAAATCATCGCCCGGGTTGGTAAGACACTTCGAATCAGCGAGTAATGACAGGCTCGATTCGTAGCTATTAATTGATAACGATTATCCGAGCACAACGTCCAAACGTCCGACAGGGTGACCCTAGGCTCGGTGGCTGCTGTGGCCACAGGTGACAGGCCACAGTCGCACGTACCGAAATAGCTTGATAATTCCACGGATGGTAAATTTTGTTAAAATTCTTCCGAACCCGAAGCTCTGAGGGTTTTCGGGTTTGCTAGGAGACACGAGGAGGACGGCAAATGAAGCGTTATGCCATTTTAATAGTTCCTGTACTTTTGGCGCTGGCGGTCTATAGCGGCAGCCAAACCGCATCTGCAGGTCAAGCTAACGCACCGGCGCCATCGGAACCGGCCAAAACGATAACAGTGCCCGGCGACACGTCAGTGCTTGGAAGATTGCTTACCAATCTGGACGCAGCACAGGCGAAAGTTGGCGATCCTGTAGAAATTCAAATTTTAGAAGATATCAAGTCGGGTCACGAGGTTCCGGTGAAGAAGGGGTCTACTCTCAACGGTCACATCACTTCCATTCAGGTGTTTACGACGAAAGACTCGCAGTGCGTTATTGCCGTTCTTTTTGATCGCGTCACACTTAAGAACAACGAGCAACTTGGTCTCAACCTAGCCATTCAAGCCGTTGCTCCTCCAATGGACGTTAAAATGGACACGCTGATGGGCGGCCGAGGTTTTGCCCAGACGGGGAATGACGCTGCTGTCGCCGGCCGAACGGATGCGATGACAGGAAGCGTGGACGGCTTAAGTCACAAAAGCACCGGGGCCTACGCGCTCCCAGGCGTCTCGCTTGCTACTCAGACAGAGAAGGGAAAACACATTTCTTTGGTGGTTTCCACATCGGGCAACATTCACCTGAAAAAGGGAACACAAATAGTCATGCAGTCCGTTAGCTGAGCCGCTTGTAAGACTAGACGCTGCCGAATCAAAAATAAATGACGCAGAAATAATTTCCCGACACAACGTGCAAGCGCGAGGAGTTCCGATGGCACGGAATACAACTCTGATTGTTATCTTTCTTCTATTCATGGCATCCGCACAGGCTAATCCAAACACTGCAGAGCAATCCGCAAATTCAAGTTCGCAGACGGTGGGCGCGGACACTTCCCTTCAGCCGTTTAGTTTTCCAAAAGACGTTTCAGTACTTGCCAAGCTGTTGACGGACGTCGATGCCTCAAGTGCAAAACCGGGCGACGCCGTTAGGGCGGAAGTGATCGAAGACTTGAAATCGGGACATCAGCTTTTGCTTCAGAAGGGGAGTCTTCTAAGTGGTCATGTTGTCGATGTTGAGCAATTCTCTTCCGAGAGCCCAAAATCCACTGTAGTTATCCTGTTCGATCAAGTTACCTTGAAAAATGGAGAACAACGCTCGAGCAACACCGGCATCCAGGCGATCGCCCCGGCCGAGGGCACCAGAACCGATGCTGAGGTAAATCCGTCGATTCATGTCCACGACATCAAAGGAACAGTCGGGCCTCTAGATCACAAGAGTGTCGGCGCGTACGGGATGCCGGGAGTTTCACTAGCGTACGTTGCTACGAAGAAAAAAGGGAACGCCTCGTTAATAAAATTTGCGGCCGGCAATGTCCGCTTGAAGAAAGGAATGCAGCTCGTCTTCAGCACAATGGGACAAACTGAACCGAGCTAAGGTTCCTGGCTATGGTCGGGCGAAGCCGATTGCTAAACGAGTTTGGACATCTCACCAACCGCAATCGGCGAATCAAACTTAACGTTCAGACCGCGGGTACCAACTGAGGTCGCATATAGCGATACAGCGCGAGCACCATAGCGCCAATTCCCCAGGGGATCACGACGAAAAATATAATCAAGCCTCCGATATGCGGCAGCATATGCACAGCCCGGAGTATCAAAAGACCTAGCGCAAGCCGTCCAAGCGCGGGACCTACTCCGATGCCTTCACCTAGTATCCTTTCTCCCAACCACGAGCCCACGAAGACCTGCGCCGCATAAATGGCGATTATCCAAAGCAATAAAGTCGAGATTCCGACGCCCAGCCCTACGATCGTGATGCAAACTATTATCGCGACGATCGGAGTGGCGAAGAAAAACAGTAAGCCCAAGCCGATTGATTGTGCCGCCTTCTTGCAGGCCCGATCCGCATCGAAGAAAAATCCAGGCGCCAGCAAGAGCACTACAAGCCCGAACACGAAACTTGCACCCCACAGCAGCGTCTGGTGCCAGTAAAATCTGGCGGAAGTATAGTCCGTTTCATGGCTGCGCTTCTTCATCGTAAATTGCACGGGACTTCCCAATTTCGCGCCGGACGAGACCTCTGCTTCGCGTGACCCTTCGAACTTCGTCTGGCCCGTGATTTCAGCGTTGGCCCCAATCGAAAGCGTATCGGCGTGAACCTTCGCGTCATGGCCCAGTACACCGTTGATATCAAAATTCCCGCCAAAGCCTAACAGGTCTCCCGCAACGTGGCCGCTTAACGCCGTATCGCCGGTGAAGAGAGTAATGGTGCCGCCCACATTGGCCGTGTCCCGAAGGTTCATTTCTCCTCCGAACACCATCACATTTTTCCCGACGTTGCTATTGACTATGACCGTCTGAGCAAACGCGCGCACGTTACCATCAACAGGACCGTTTACGGAGAGTTCTCCTGCGAACGCGAGGATGTCGCCCGTTATATGGCCATTTACGGTAACGCTATGCGAGAAGACAATTAGGTCGCCGTCAACGTCACCGTTAATCTGAGTGCGGTCAGCAGCAACAAAGAGATCCGTTTTTACGACCTCGCCGGCGGACAAAGTGTAATTGGGGTCGCCATGTTTCGTCTCTGCAGCGGAAGCAGCCGGGGGGATGGCCAGCGAACAAATCATCGCGCCTAAGACCACCGCAATTGTCGGGAAACTCCGCCAGCGACGGCGCAGCAGCCACATCACTAAAACCCCAAGAGTCGCCAGTGCCATACA
>Ga0210385_10000738_pt1 | contig 21303 bp, 18 predicted proteins | sample IncBWH26OmetaG_FD_160107 | JGI IMG/M metagenome (GOLD analysis project Ga0210385, IMG submission 160107) | Forest soil microbial communities from Barre Woods Harvard Forest LTER site, Petersham, Massachusetts, United States - Inc-BW-H-26-O ...
GCCCCGCCAGCATGCAGCAGTTCGACGCGCTCAGTCAGCTTGCCTCCCAGGGCCTTATCCCCGGCGTCTCCTCCATCCCCACCCCTGCCACCATCCCCATCCCTTTTCGCGACTATCTCGGCTCCGTGCGTTTCGACCTGGCTCAGTCACCCAGGTCTCACTGGTTCCTCCGCACCTCCGAAGACTCCTACCTCACCCGCAACGCACTCGTCGAGCAGGGAACTCTGCCCTCCACGGGACTGCTCACCCACAATAACTACTGGAACGCCGTCCTCAGCAACGCGTACACCTTCGGCCCCACGTGGATCGGCAACCTCGTCCTCGACTCCAGCCTTCTTCACCTCACCCAAACGCGTAACTCGGACCTTGGCTTCGCCCTGGCCTTTCCCTTCAGCTCGACCGCGCTCACTATCTCCGGATTCGAGACCTTTGGCGACAATCAGTTCGCTACTCCCATCACGCTCTTTCCCGATCTGCGCAATCAGGATAAGTACCAGGCGCGTTATGACCTGACTCACGCCATCGGCAACCACGCCATCCGATTCGGCGTCGATTTCATCCACGAGCCCGTCCTCGGCGGCGCTTTCGCATCGACCGCCGAACAGTTCATCCAGTATCCGTCCAACCCCGACTGCTACACCGGCACGCCTGGCGCCGATTGCGGCGGCATCACCGCCCCACTGCCGTTCTACGATGTCCCGGCCTCCGCCCAGTGCACACCCCCGCCCAGCACGGATTCCGGCATCACCTGCACCTATACTCCCCCTGGCGATGGCAGCTTCTCGCAGAATGTGCAGCGCCTCGCCTTCTACGCCGAAGACTCCTGGCGCGCCTTCCATCGCCTCACCCTCAACTACGGCCTGCGCTACCAGAGCACCTTCGGCCTCTTCGACGCCTCCGGCCGATCCCAGCTCGAGAACAGCGCCTACATCACCCTCCACGCGCTCCGGATTCCTACCGTCCCCGCAGTGCCGCACGACGATCACACCCAGTTCGCCCCGCGCATCGGCCTCGCCTTCTCGCCCCGCGGCAGTGAGAACACCGTCCTCCGTGCCGGCTTCGGTCTCTACTACGACGACCTCGCCCAGAATGGATGGGCGACCGCATTACAGGGAGTCAACAACACCAACGCCACCACCGGAGCATGCGCCCTCACCGGAGCTCCCGGAAGTTACGCGCTCACCGGTCTGGGCTGTCTCCAGGGCGGCGCCGGCGCTGGCGGCAACCTCATCGGCTCTCCCTATAAAACTCCGTACGCCATCCACATCACCGGCGGAGCCGAGCACGCCTTCAGTCAGCACTGGCTCGCCAGCGCCGACTACGTCCACGAGCAGGGCAACCACGGCTACCGCGCCTTCCCTTACACCAGCGCCGCCAACCTCTTCACCCCGCTCATTCCTGCATCCGATCCCGACTACGCCACCGACCAGGCCAACGTCGTCCCCAACGTCAACGTCTTTCAATCCGACAACCGCTCCAGCTATAACGCGCTCATGCTCCACGTGCAGGGGAATATGCGCGCCTTCAGCCTGGTCGCGAACTACCAGCTTTCGAAAGCCCAGACCTGGGGCTGCCTCCTTGGCGAACTCTTCGATTACGTCGACGGCGTCTGCACGCTTCAAAGCGGCCCCCAGGCCGGTCAGCTCGATGCCTTCGGGCCCGGCGATTACGGCCCCTCCGGCGAAGATGTCCGCCATCGCTTCGTCCTCGCCGGCACCGTTCATGTTCCTGGCGGCTTTGCGCTCAGCACCATCTCGCAGCTCGAAAGCGCTCGCCCCATCACGATCACCAACGCCGACAATACCGGCCGCATCTGGGTCAACGGCGTCTACACCAGCCTCGACGAGTTCCGCGGGACCCCGTACCTCCAGTCCGACCTTCGCGTCACTCGCCCCTTCAGAATTGGCGACCGCTGGCAGATCGACCCCTTCGTTGAGTTCTTCAACATCTTCAACCGCAACAACCCCGGCGCGAACTTTGCCGTCAACGTCGTCCAGCTCCCCATTCCTGCTGCCCAAATGCAGCCTAACCAGGCCGGCATCACCAACGTGACCGAGCTCTGCACCGTTACCGACTGCTCCCAGACTGAACCCATCACCAGCTTGAAGCAGCTCGAGGTTCCCGAAGGTGCTTTGGGAGATTTCTTCGGCCCCGGCACAACCGTCGGCATTCCCTTCGCTGCTCAGCTCGGGGTGCGCGCGACATTCTGATTTGGTAACCAGAGACTCGCCTCCCATTGCGGTAACCAGCTTCCCGTCGAAGAGTTCTCAAGGAGTGCATCATCGCCGAGTATCAAATCGAACGCTCACTCGGATTCCCATCAACTCGATGAGCGCTAAGGCCTGGGGTCAACAGTTGAGGCGAGGATCGGTAAAGGGAAGCCGACCTATGGATACTCATCGTGGTTCACGAGACGGTAGCTTCGGGTTGCACAGTCAAGCGCCGTTCAACACCGGCAGTGCGGATGCCGTTTCGCGTCAGAGCAGGCCGCGGTGGCCAGTGTAGTTTTCGTTGCTGTCCAGACCATGCTCCTTGATGACCTCCGCAGCAGCAGCCAGCGCTGTTGCGATGGCAGGATAGCCAACGTAGGGCAGCGCCTGGATGAGGACTTCCTCGATTTCTTTCAAGGTGAGGCCGTTATTGAGCCCTGCCCCCATGTGGATGGCGAATTCGTGGGGCTGACGCATGGCAATCATGACGGACATCGAAACCAGGCTGCGGGAGCGCCTGTCCAGACCGGGACGAGTCCAGATATCCGCAAAGACCTGGTCGACCGCGTAGGCAGCGATCGGAGCACCGAAGGTGTTTGAGTCAGCGGAAGCGCTGAGTTTTGCGGCCGCCTGGTCGCCCATCATTTCGCGGACTACATTGATTCCGGCCTCTCTGTTCGTCATGATTGAGTCCTCCTGCAAAGCTCAAGTGACTCCTCCACCCCAAGACTACCCGAACGGCTCAGGACACATGAGTACGGCAAGACGGGCATCGCGCGAGCCCTCGGCGATTCAGCGGGCCTCAGAGTTCCGGGAAGTGGCCGATTTTCGGTAGAGATCCCGGTTCAATTCGTGCATCATCGCCAATGCACTCATCGAGCATCGATCCGTATTCGCAGGTCGCCTCGCGTGCAGGGATTTTCCGCAGCGCGATGCATTTCCCCGGACAACGCCCTGCCCTCCGCCCTCCGAACTTAGCCAAACTACCCCTTCCCGCCCCCTATTCCCACCTACAGAATTTCATTGTCAATCCTTACGCAAGTAACTCCGCCCCTAACTGCCTTCCCTGCACTGCCAAAATCCCAAATAACCCAAACAAATAACGATGGTTTCAACAAGAAGGACGTGGACGCTGTGATGACGGTCTACGCGCCGGACGTTTTCGTGTTCGATGTGGTCCCGCCGCGTCAATACGTGGGTTGGGACGCTTATAAAAAGGACTGGCAGGACGTGTTTGCGAGCATGCCAGGGCCGGTGACCAACACGGTCGTCGACCTCGATGTCACGGTGGTGGGTTCAGTGGCGTACACGCATTACATCAACGACGGCACGATGACGGACAAGGACGGAAAGCAAGTGCACATGGTGGCGCGGAGCACCGATGTGCTGCGCAAGAAAGACGGAAAGTGGCTGATCGTGGAGGAGCACAACTCGCTCCTTCGGAATTCAGAATTTTTGGGGGGACTTTTGGGGAGTGGCGCGAGACTACGTCGCCCCGCCACGCTTGTCAACCACTGCGCCCCATCCGCTACACTGTCCCGCATCCCCTGAAAACCGACTGCCACGCCGCGGAGCCAGCGCACCATGCCGAACGATCTGCCCATCAAAATCGCCGCTCTCAAAGAAACCGACCTTGCCGAAGCCCTGCGCATCACCCGCCTCGCCTTCGGAACCTTCCTCGGCCTGCCCGATCCCATGGCCTTCATGGGCGACCGCGACCTGGTCACCCCACGCTTTCGCTCCAGTCACGTCAAAACCGTCGCTGCGCGCCTCGACGGCCGCCTCATCGGATTCAACCTGATCACCCGCTGGGGATCGTTCGCCTTCTTCGGACCGCTCGTGGTTCTGCCCGAATTTTGGGACAAAGGCGTCGCGCAGCGGCTTCTCGCTGCCACCGTGAAGATCCTCGACCGCTGGCCCCTCCGCTGCTCCGCGCTCTTCACCTTCGCCAGCAGCGCCAAACACGTCGGCCTCTATCAGAAATTCGGCTACTGGCCCGAATATCTCACCGCGCTCATGAACCGTACCCCCGACCCGGCTGCAGCCTCATCGGAGCCGCCAACACTGTTCTCCACCATGCATCGCACACAACGCGAGCCATTCATCCTCGCCTGCGCCAGGCTCACGAACCGCATCGACAGGGGACTCGACCTGACCGGCGAAATCCGCGCCATCCTCGCCCAGCGCGCCGGCGACGTTGTCCTCGCCCATACGCGCAGCATCGTCGACGGCTTCGCAATCTGCTGCACGGGACCCGGTTCCGAAGGCGGCACGAAAACCTGCTATATCAAGTTCGCCGCGGCCCGCCACGGAACCGGCTTCGACCGGCTTCTCGCCGCCTGCGATGCCTTCGCCGCCGCACGCGGCCTCACCATCGAAGCCGGAACTAACCTGGCTCGGGAAGATGCCTTCCGCCGCATGCGCGCCCACGGCTATCGGCCCATGACCCAGGGCGTCGCCATGCTGCGCCCCCACGTCCAGGGTTTCAACCGGCCCGATGTTTATGTCATCGACGACTGGCGCTGACCCAGGCCGGAATCGCAGCGTTGCTCGCCACAATTCCGGCCAGGCACTATTCCTGGCGCTGCGGCTTCGGCGCAGCCGAACCTTGCGGATTCGAAGGCGGAGGCACCGGTGCAGATCCGGAGGGCGGAGTCGTGGCTCCCTTCGGCGCCGCTCCTGCCGGAGGACTTTCAGGCCGATGCGGCATCACCGCCGGCCCTGGCGGCGTTTTCATGCACTCCTGCTGCGGAGGCACGCCCTCACGCGGATTGCTCTGGCTCACCGCTTGCACGTCGAAGATCAGCTCCGCCTTCGGCGGAATCGGACCCCTGCCGTTCTCGCCATAGGCCAGCTCGTAGGGGATGATGAGCCGCCGTTCGCCGCCCATGTGCATGCCTTCAAAACCGGTGTCCCATCCGGGAATCACCTGATGGGCGCCATACAGAAACTCGATAGGCTGATTGCCCGGCCGATCGTGCGAAGAATCGAACTTTGTCCCGTTCGCAAGATAGCCCGTGTACTGCACGGCCAGACATTTGTGCGGCTGCACCAGATCGCCATCTCCAACCTTCGTCTCCACGTAGTTCAGCGAGAAGGTCGACGCACCGCTGCCGAGTTCTTCCCTCACCGGCTCGCTTACCAGCGGCGAAGCGTAATCGAGCTTCATGTCAGGAAGCCGCGTCACCGTGTAAAGCGTCCTGGGGCACGGCGCCGAAGTCGGCAGCGCCGGAATCTTTGGCGACAGGGGAGGCAACGTCACGCATCCTGCCGCCGAGCGGTGGGCGCTGGTCGCCGTCGCCGGCCGATGCGTCGAGGCTGCTGGGGTGGTTTGCGCTGCCAGCGGCAAAGCCACCGCAGCTGCGGCAAAGAGAAAGGAGCAAAGCAGAGGTTTCCTGGTCATCGTTCCCTAGTTTATGCGATGCCGGGGTCATACGCCGCCCCTCAGCGGGAACCGCCTGGAATCCGGCTCTCGCAATGTACAATTCCCGCGGAATCATGAGGAGGTAAATCCAGGCATGAAGATCCGCCCCTGTTCCCTGCTGCTCGCAGTCAGTGCCCTGTTTGCCGTTCTCCCCGCTGCCCACTCCCTCGACAACGGCGTGGCCCGCACCCCGCCCATGGGCTGGAATAGCTGGAACAAGTTCGCCTGCAAGGGCCTGAATGAACAGGTCGTGCGCGCCACCGCCGACGCAATGGTCGCCAACGGAATGAAAGATGCCGGCTATCAGTTCGTCAATCTCGACGACTGCTGGCAAACCGGCCGCGATGCCAATGGCAACATCATCGTCGATCAGGAGAAATTTCCCTCCGGCATCAAAGCCCTCGCCGACTACATCCACGGCAAGGGCCTGAAATTTGGCGTTTACACCGACGTCGGCACCAAAACCTGCGCCGGCCGTCCAGGCAGCATCGGCCACGAATATCAGGATGCGAGGCAGTACGCCGCATGGGGCGTCGACTACGTGAAGGAAGACTGGTGCAACACGCTGCCGGGTCAGAACGCCGAGTCGTCGTACACTCTGATGCGCGATGCACTGGCGGCTACCGGCCGGCCCATCGTCTTCAGCCTCTGCGAATGGGGGTCGAACAAGCCCTGGCTCTGGGCCAGTCCGGTCGGCAACCTGTGGCGAGCCACCGGCGATATCCAGGATTGCTGGGATTGCAAAAAACCGTGGGGTGGCAACGGCCTTGTGCAGATTATTGAGCTGATGGCCGCGCCCGGCGTCGAGAGCTATGCGGGACCCGGTCACTGGAACGATCCGGACATGCTGGAGATCGGTAACGGCGGCATGACCACAGAGGAATACCGCACCCACTTCAGCATGTGGGCGATGTTCGCCGCGCCTCTGCTCACCGGAACCGACGTCGCCAACATGTCGGCCGACACCAGATCGATCCTGCTGAACCGCGCCGTCATCGCCGTCGATCAGGACCCGCTGGGCCAGGCGGGAACCCGCGTTAAGAAGGACGGCGAGATTGAGGTGTGGTCCAGGCAGCTGGCCGATGGCAGCCGCGCCGTCGCGCTTCTCAATCTCAGCCCCACGCCCATCTCCATCGGCGTCGGCTGGACCGACATCGGCTATCCCTCATCGCTGCGCGCAACCGTCCGTGATCTGTGGTCCGACAAGGAAATCAAAGACCAGACCGATCACTACGCCGCGCAGGTGCCGGCGCACGGCGTCGTGCTGGTTACCATAAAACCGCACGAATAAGCCATCACGGCAGTAACATTTTCGACCGCACAACCGAGACACCCGCCCCGGCTATCTCCCGCCTTTGCGTCGGGCGGTCATGGTCGCCCGCCCTTTTGTCCTCCGCGAGCCGAATCTCGTAACCACCTCGTAATCTGCTGCGCGGATCATGCTGCGGCTTGCGCAGTAATAGTGCGGCCCATTTCCAAATGATGGGCCTCTCATTACGCATATGGAATTGTTTACCGGGCTGCCGACAGGCAGAATCACCAAACAGTGAACGAAGCGCATCACGATTCACGAGGCGCAGGAAGCTGAGGACAAATCCAAATGAGCCGTCCCACGCAGTGGTTGAACCGTTGGCTGCACAAGGATCGCGCGGACCTGGTCGAGTATGTCCTGCTGCTTTCCGTTCTCCTGCTCAGCGCCGTAGCCACAGGCTCTGCGCTGACTCACAAGATTGGAAATGAAATCAACATGATCACCAACAGGATTTGAGTTCACCGTCTCCTTGCCTGCACCACTGCTGTACTTGCCAAACTTTCTGCTACCGTTCTCCCGCAGTTTTACCGATCGGCGCGGTTATCTTCTTTGCCGGCCAGCAAGAGAAGAGCAGCTCCGCCGATCGGGAAAAACTTCGAGTCATCACGATCTCGGACAGCGGGCATTGTTCTCGATTCAACCGGAGTGGTCAGCCACTCAGAAGGGGTTCGCATATGTTTCTCATCGCAGCACTTGCCGGTACATCGCTCCTCGTGGCGCTCATGGGATTCATTCTCCCGCTCGCCGCCGCCGTCAAAGGCAACTAAACCGCGAGCCGGATCGGATCCGGCACGTTTGCACCGGGGTCTCAAGTATGTGGACACGCACGGCGTATGGTCCCGAATCGGCTAACGGATGGGCCCGTCCATCGATTCAAAAATGTGTCCCATTTTTTCCTGCTTTACGCGGAGGTACTGCTCGAAGCTATCCTCCGCGGGCACTTCCGCCGAAACGCGCTCGATCACGTGAACCCCGGCTGACTCCAGCGCGGCCACTTTTTCGGGGTTATTTGTAATCAGCCGCACCGACGTCACGCCCATCTGCCGCAGGATTTCCGCCGGCAGCTCGAATTCACGGCAGTCGGCCTCGAATCCCAGGCGAAGATTCGCCTCCACCGTGTCCAGACCCTGATCCTGCAGTTCGTAGGCGCGCAGCTTCGCCATCAGCCCAATGCCGCGTCCCTCCTGTTGCTCGTAGAGCAGGATCCCCACGCCGGCATCGGCAATCTTGCGCAGTGCCAGCTCCAGCTGCAGCCGGCAGTCGCAGCGCAGCGAATGAAACACATCTCCGGTCAGGCACTGCGAATGGATCCGCACCAGCGGCGGCGCGGCATGAATATCGCCCATGACCAGCGCTACAGCTTCTTCCTTCTCCGCCGTCTGTCCACAACGCGCGGGATCGTCGTCCGTATACACGCCCTCAAAGCCCACGATGCGAAAATGCCCCCACCGCGTGGGGAAGTCGGCATCGGCGACTTTGCGCACTGAAGCGATTGCCATACTTTCGATTATAGAAGTCCCGCGTTTTCCTGAACGCTGAACGCCGAACGCTGTACGCTGAATTGGTGCTCGACTCGCGCATCATCCTCATCACCCTGCTCATCAAGCTGGGTGTGGCCGCGGCCGTCTCTTCCGCGCTCGGGCGCTCCCGCGAGTTTCAGAACCTGCTCTTCCGAGAAGACCGCACCCTCCCGCAAACCCTGGGCCTGGTCGCTTTCATCTGCGTTCCCCTTGGCCTCGGCGTCTGGGTTCGCGTTGCTGTCCCTAACTTCTACGCTGCCGACATCTCCTTCGAAACCACCATCCTGATCGGCATCCTCATCGGCCCCGGCGCTGCCCTCATCGGAGCGACGGTCCTGGCGCTTCCGGCCGTCCTCCACGGCGAATTCCTCGCCCTTCCCTTTCTGCTTGCCGTCGCCATCACCGCCGGGATTTACGGACGCTTCGTCGACAAAGAGGAGGTTTGGTCCTTCTCTCCCTTCGTCGACCTCAGCCTCTATCGCTGGGTTCGCCGCACCCTGCTTCGTCCCCGCATCGACCGCCAGATTCTCCTGCTTGTCCTCATCGTCGCCATGGAAATCCTCCGCGAATGGACCTCGCGCCTGTCGCACCGGCTGTTCGCGCTCGTTTCCGACAGCTGGATCATCCGCATCGCAATCTGGACCTGCGCGGCCATGGTGGTCGGCATCCCCCTGAAGATCTGGAACGCCATCCGCATCGAGCAATCGCTCGAGGAACAAAAGCGCCTTCTCCTCGAAGCGCGCCTGGACGCGCTCCAGCGCCAGATCAATCCGCACTTCCTTTTCAACACCCTCAACTCCATCGCGTCGCTGGTGCGCTTTCGCCCCGAGCAGGCCCGCGAGCTGATCGTCAAGCTCGCCAACATCCTCCGCAAAATGCTCCACGAACACGATGCGTTTGTCCCGTTCCGCGACGAGCTCGCCACCACCGGCGACTACCTCTCCATCGAGATTGCCCGCTTCGGTGCGGAGAAGCTCTCCGTGGCACGGGAGATCGATCCGGAAACACTGGAAATCCCCGTTCCCAGCATGCTGCTGCAGCCGCTGGTGGAAAACAGCATCAAGCATGGGCTGGAACCGCGCATCGCGGGCGGTGTGATCACGCTGCGCAGCCGCATCGAGCGCGGCAAATTAGTGATCGAAGTGGAGGATGACGGCGTCGGTATCGCTCCCGGCCGCGCACACACCAGTGGCGTACTCCAGGGGACGGGCATCGGCATGAAAAATGTTCGCGAGCGCCTGCAGGTGCTCTATGGCGACGCGGCGCTCTTCGATATCACCAGCCGCCCCGGACGCGGCACCAAAGTGACCCTGATCTTTCCGGCACAATTTCCCGACGCCAGCCACCCCGCCACACGCGCCACGCTCACCGCCGAGCCCAGACGCTAGCGTTGAGCTTTTCGGGCCGTCAGGCCTGGACGGCTAGTTCTCCCACGCACCCAGCATCCGCCGCAGCAGCACAATCTGTCCCAGGTGATAACTCGTGTGCTGCCCCGCCAGCAGCACTTCCCGCAGCAGCGTCTGCCCGTCGCCCCACGGAATCGTGGCGTACAAATTCGACTCCGGATCGCCCACCAGCTTCTCGAAATCCGCGATGTCCTTCTTCAGCGCGCGCACCGACTTATCCCACGCCGCGCTATCCTCCGGCGCAGCTTCTTTCGGCCAATAGTCGTCGGGCCACTTCATCGCCTCATAATGCGAGTTCGTCGAAAAATCCAGCAGGTCATGCAGCGCCAGCCGAATGTGCTCCAGCTGCTGCCACGCCGAATGCTCTGCCCCCTTCGGCACCACCCCGCGCGCCTTTACCGGGAAATCATCCAGCACTGCCTTCAGGTCCGCGTGCGCCTCGCCGCCTCGCAAAAACTTCACCAGCTGTTCGCGCAGTGCGCGATCCTCCGCGTTTGCCATCGCAACTCTCCTCTTTCTTCTTGTGATGCACCACCGCGGCCTTTGTATTTCCCGAACGCCGCACCCTGAACGCTGTTCTACAGCGCGGCCAGCTCAGGCTCGCGCTTCTCCTGGAACACATTGCCCATGCGCCGGATCTGCGCGCCCACTCCGCGCAGCTTCTCTTCAATGTGCTCGTAGCCGCGATCGATGTTGTACACACGATCCAGAATTGACTCGCCCTCCGCCACCAGGCCGGCCAGCACCAGCGATGCCGACGCCCGCAGGTCTGAGCACATCACCGCTGCGGCCGACAGCGGCGTTCGTCCGCGCACGGTTGCGGTTCGCCCCTCCACGCGAATGTTGGCGCCCATCCGTACCAGCTCCTGCACATGCATGAACCGGTTCTCGAAGATGTTCTCCTTCACCAGCGACGTTCCTTCCGCCTGCGTGGCGAGGGCCATGTACTGCGCCTGCATGTCGGTTGGATAGCCAGGGTACTCCTCGGTTGAAATGTCCGCTGCCTTCAGGGCGCCCTCGCTGCGTACGCGAATCTGGTCTTTGCTGAGCACATCGATGCGGACCCCGCACTCCTGCAGCTTCCCCACGACCGCCGTCAGGTGCGATGGATTGCAGTTCGCGACGCACAAGTCGCCACCGGTGATCGCGCCCGCCACCAGGAACGTTCCTGCCTCAATGCGATCAGGATTGATCCGGTGCTTCGCGCCGCGCAGCCTGGCCACGCCCTTCACCTGAATTGTCGAAGTCCCGGCGCCATGGATCTGAGCCCCCATGGCGGTCAGCATCGCCGCCAGGTCGGTCACTTCTGGTTCGCGCGCGCAGTTCTCCATGACGGTCTCGCCGTCGGCCAGCACCGCAGCCATCAGCAGGTCTTCGGTTCCCGTCACCGTAATCTTGTCGAAGACGATATGAGCGCCTTTCAGCCGCTCCGCGCGCGCCTCGATGTACCCGTGCTCATAGCCGATATTTGCGCCCAGCATCTCCAGACCCTTCGTGTGCAGATCGATGGGCCGCGCCCCGATCGCGCATCCACCCGGCATCGACACGCGTGCCACACCCATCCGGGCCACCAGCGGCCCCAGCACCAGCGACGACGCCCGCATCGTCTTCACAATCTCGTACGGCGCGGTCGGATCCTTGATCGTCCGGCAGCTGATCGTCGTCCGATGCTGCGCGCGCCCATACCCCAGCTCTACCTCGGCGCCCATCGATACCAGCAGCTTCCGTTCCGTCTCGATGTCCCGCACCTGGGGAATGTTCTCCAGCACCACTTCGTCTTCCGTCAGCAGAGCCGCGGCCATGCACGGCAGGGCGGAGTTTTTCGAGCCGCTGACTCGGATGGTGCCAAGGAGCGGATTGCCGCCGCGGATGACAAATTTGTCCATACTCTCTTCAGATTAAATGCGAATTCTCAGAAAAAGATGCAGCCGGCGATCCCCAGGCCAGTCACGGCCCCAGGGTTCCAGGATACGGGAGAGGCGAATCGCGCTTACTGCTTCGGCTGAGCCGGCGCCGGGTTTCCCTGCGGACCGTCTTCGGTCCAGATCACTTCGCCGGGCCGCGCATAGTGCAGCCGGTCCCGCGCCTCACGCTCAATCGCGTCCGGATCCGTCCTGAGCGCCTTCACGTGCTGCGCCAGCCGCGCGTTCTCCTGCCGGAGCTCGGCAATCCGCTTCTGCACGGCCCGATCCTCCGCGCGCCTCTGCTGGTACACACTGAGACCGTTTTCGCCAAAGATGGCGTGATACCCAAACACCAGTGCGGCCACAATTACCGCGGCTGTCGCGATGCGCCGCCGCATCCGGTAAAGCACCTGCGCCGCCCGCTCGACCAATCCTGTCTGCTTCTGTTCCCCGCTCACATCCGCCGCCTGTTCCACGAACCACCGATCACTGCAAAACCCAATCCTTCGCCGCCTGGCTCAGCGGTCCCTTATCGCTTTCTTTGCGAGCTTCGGAATAAACCCGCACCACTGGCTCGGTTCCGCTCAGCCGATAGCACACCCACGAGCCATCTGCCAGGATCAGCTTCAGTCCGTCGATCCGGACCGCCTGCACAACCTTCCGCCCGCCCAGCTCGTGCGGATCAGTCTTGATCTTCTCAGTGAACTTAGACTTGACCTCGGGAGTCAAGCGGAAATTCTCCCGATTTGGATAGAAGGAACCAACCCTGGCAAATATCTTCTTCAATTGTTCGCCCAGGCTGGCGCCGCGGACCGCTACCATCTCTGCCGCCAGCAGTCCGGCAATCACGCCGTCCTTTTCCGGAACATGCCCGCGAATCGTCAACCCAGCGCTCTCCTCGCCCCCAATGGCAATCTTGTCCTCGTTAATCAGCTCCCCGATGTACTTGAAGCCGACAGGCGTTTCGTAGAGAGGAACCTTGAACTCATCCGCCAGCGCGTTGATCAGATTGGTCGTCGCTACCGACTTTGCGACCCCGTTTCTCCAGCCTCGCGTGTCCACCAGATAATCGAACAGCAGCGCGATGATGTAATTCGGCTGGATGAACGTTCCGTCGCGATCCACGATTCCGAACCGGTCCGCATCGCCATCGGTCGCAATGCCGATCGCTGCGCCGGTCTCCTTCATCTTCTCCCGGCAGGCATTCAGCAGCTCGCCATCCGGCTCCGGCGCGTGGCCGCCGAACAGAACATCACGATAATCGTGGACCGTCGCCGTCTCCACACCATGCTCGCGCAGAATGTGGCAGCTGTACCCCCGCGCCGCACCCCAGAACGGATCGAAGACCACCTTCATTCCCGACTTCTGAATCGCCTTCAGGTCGACCAGCTCGGCCAGCCGCTTCAGATAATCCGGCTTGACATCGACCTGCTCGTACTTCGCTCCTGTATCCGCCGGTGAAGGCACCTCGTCCAGCGCCTTCACGTTCGCTTCGATCTGGTGGGTCACCTCCGGCAGTGCCGGCGCGCCGTCCGGCGTCGAATACTTGATGCCGTTGTATTCCGGCGGATTGTGCGACGCCGTAAAGTTGATCGATCCGCCTGTCTTCAACCGTCGCACCGCGTAGGCAATCGCGGGCGTCGGCGCCGGCTCCGGAATGATGAGCGGGGTCACGCCATGGGCCGCAAGCACCTTCGCCGCATCGGCGACAAACATCTCCCCCAGAAATCGCGGATCGCGCCCCACCAGAACCGTCCTCGGCCCATTTTGCGACGCCACATACTGGGCGATCCCGGCCACCGCTCTCCGGATATTCGCCATGGTGAACTCATCCGCGACGACCGCGCGCCAACCCGACGTTCCAAACTTAATCTCGGCGTTCATGCTTCTCCCATGCGCGTTTGACCTTTATGATGCTGCCAACCGCACTGCTGGTCGTGAGCCAACCGATGATTGTACCCGCCGCCGATGTACGCCTCGTCCTCACCACCGCAGGCTCGCAGGAAGAAGCCGAGAACATCGCCCGCTCCCTTGTCGACGAGCGCCTCGCGGCCTGTGTCAACATCGTGCCCGGCCTCACCTCCATCTATCGCTGGAAAGGCGAACTGGAAAGGGCGGCCGAGTTTCTGCTCCTGATCAAATCCACTGCCGCCCATCTCGATCGCCTCGAAGCCGCCGTCCGTCGCCTCCACTCCTACGAGGTCCCGGAATTGCTGGTGCTCACGCCCGACGCGGCGGGCAAACGCTATCTCGACTGGCTTCTCCAGGAATCTGCAGGCCCTCTCTAGGTCCACCTTTCCTTCAGGTGATTTGCTCCGCCGTCTTTGCCGCCATCGTTCTCAAGAACCGTCGCGCCGGCATCCCAGCGGTTCGAAAGAATTTCAACAGGCCGCCCAACCTCCGGTTACCTTTTGGTTACTGAATAGGGAGTGAAATGCGCGGCAGTTTGCCCTCACTATAGGGAAGCAACTTCGCACGCACTGGCACGAATCAACATTGCAGCGCACGCGCGCTGTGCGCTCCCATCAACTGCCTTGGGGGACTTATGAAAATCGCAGCCCTGCATGGGAGAATCTCCCTTGCCGTCGCATCTCTCTGCCTGCTCGTTCTGACTTTCCAGACCCTTGCTCCTGCTGCCCACGCTCAAACCGTCGTCGCCACCATCCCGACCCCGAACCCTCCTGGATCTCCGGATGTCGACCCCGCCGCCGGACGCCTTTACATTCCCTTCCAAAACCAAATCGATGTCGTCGATGAAAATACGAATCAGGTTCTTCGCACCATCACCCTTGGCGAAGAGATCAAAGCCGTTGCCGTCAACCCGCTGACCTCCCGTCTTTACGCCGCTGACGCGTTTCAGGGAGCCCTTTACATCATCGATACCAGGACCTTCGCCACGGTTGCGACGATCGACATTCCCTACGCCCGCAATGTCGTGGTCAATCCCCTCACCAACCGGATTTACGTCTCCAACTCCTTTTATGTTTTTGTTATTGACGGTTCAACTGACCTGATCCTGTCTCAGGTTTCACTCGACGGAGCTGAGGGTCTCGGCGTTAACCCCATCACTAACAAGATCTACGTCGCTCAGGATGTATACCCCGGCGCAGTCGATGTCCTCGATGGAGCCACGAATACCATCAGCGCCGCGATTCCCACCGGCGATGATGCCACTTTTGCCGTTGCCGTCGACTTCTTCCACAACCATGTGTACGCAACAAACAACTCCAGTATCACGGTGATCAACGGCGCCAACAACACCGTTACGACATCGATTGCCGACGATGGCCAGCCGGGGGGAATCGTCGTTGATCCCGTCACCAACGCTGCCTATATCAATAATGAAATCCCGAACGAGGTCGAGATCGTTAATACCACCACAAATCAGGCTGTGGGCACCATCAACACCGGTACCTTCCCACTCTTTTCGGCCCTCGATCTCTATCGCGGCTCGATCTTCGTCAGCGAGGATGGCACCCCGAACGGCGACGGTACCTTCACTGGATCTGGCGTCTCCGTGATCGAGTTGCCGGCCCCGCTGAACATCGCTCCTGGACGCGTTCGCACACCGATCGCCGACGCCAGTCCCCGCGTGGCAGGGACCCTCTAGCACTCCGTCCAGACCATGGATCGTCCCTGGCTCAGGGGCAATTCAGTCCTAAAACACCAGGGGTGCGAGTACTCTCATCCCCGCACCCTTTTCTCTTTGCCCCTCGTCCTTATGCTTCGCTTGCTCCGTGGCACTTCTTGTATTTCTTCCCCGACCCGCACGGACAAGGGTCGTTGCGCCCCACCTTTTCTCCCACGCGCCGCTGCGCCGGAGCGGATCCATCGCCGCCGCCCGCCATCCGCGCGTGCTCCAGCTCCTTCTGCTTCTTCCGCTGGAATTCCTTCTCAATATCGTCGATGGTGGTGGACGGCGCCCTGCTGGGAGCCAGCGGTATCGGCGGAGCGTTGGAATCCCTGTGCCCGTTACCGTCTGCCGACGGCACGCTGGGAGCCGCAGGAATCGCGGGCCGCGGTCGCGCTGGAATCTCGACCGGCTGCCCATCCGGCCCCACGATCCTCATCAGGAAGAGGAAGCGCACCGTATCTTCCTGGAACCGCTCCATCATTCCCTCGAACATCTCGAAGGATTCCTTCTTGTAGGCCACCAGCGGATCCTGCTGCGCATACCCGCGCAGGCCGATGCCTTCCTTCAGGTGGTCCATGTTGAGCAGGTGGTCCTTCCACAGCCCATCGATCACACTCAGCATGATCATCCGCTCGTGGAAGCGCATCTGCACGTCGCCGATCAGCTGCTGCTTGGCGTCGTACTTCGCCTTCAGCCGCTCGAAAATCGTCTCGCCCAGTTCGTGCCGCGTCATCTGCTTCGCGTCCATGCCTTCGGCTTCGAGGTCGAACCCGAAATGCTGACCCAGCTTCTCGCGCAGACCCTTCACATCCCACTGATCCGGATGCACGCGCTCGCTGGCAAACTCATCCAGCAACCCACTCAGGATGTTGGGCACGTAATCTTCGACGATCAGCTCCTTCTGATCGAGCCCTTCCAGCAGCTGCCGCCGCAACCCATAGACGGCCTCACGCTGCTTGTTCATCACATCGTCGTACTCGAGCAGATGTTTGCGCGCTTCGAAGTTCTGCCCTTCCACCGCCTTCTGCGCCGCCTCGATGCGGTTGGAGATCATGCGCGACTCAATGGGCATGCCCTCTTCCATCCCCATCTTTTGCAGCAGCGTCGAAACCCACTCGCGCGCAAAGATCCGCATCAGGTCGTCTTCGAGCGAGAGATAAAAGCGCGAAGCTCCCGGATCCCCCTGGCGTCCGGAGCGGCCGCGCAGCTGGTTATCGATGCGCCGCGACTCGTGCCGTTCTGTGCCCAGGATAAACAGGCCGCCCGCCGCGATCACCTGCTCGTGCTCGCCGCCTGCGGTGGCCGCGTGTCCCTCGTACACGCGATCCCAGTTCTCCTGGCTGGTCTCGTACTCCTGGCCCTGGTAATAGAAGCGCAGCATGCCGGCCGGCGCGGTCGGATTGATCGCGCCCTCGGCCACTGAAATCGATCGCGCCATCGCCTTCTTCACCAGCTCCTGGCGTGCCACAAAATCCGGATTGCCGCCGAGCAAAATATCGGTGCCGCGTCCGGCCATGTTGGTGGCGATCGTCACCATGCCCAGCCGGCCGGCCTGGGCCACGATCTCCGCCTCGCGCTCGTGATACTTGGCGTTCAGCACCACGTGCCGCACGCCCTTGCGCGCCAGAATCTGCGACAGGACCTCGCTCTTCTCGATGGACGTGGTGCCCACCAGCACCGGTTGCTGATTCTCGTGCAGCTTCGCAATCTCGTCCGCAACCGCGTAGTACTTTTCCTTCGCCGTCCGGAACACCACATCGGCGTTCTCGATGCGCCGCATCGGCTTATTCGTGGGAATCACAACAATGTCCAGCTTGTAGATGTTGTCGAACTCCGACGCCTCGGTTTCCGCGGTGCCCGTCATGCCGGCCAGCTTCTTGTAGAGGCGGAAATAATTCTGGAAGGTGATGGTCGCGAGCGTCTGATCCTCGCGCCGAATATTCACGCCTTCCTTGGCTTCGACCGCCTGATGCAGGCCATCGGACCAGCGCCGCCCTGGCATCATGCGTCCGGTGAACTCGTCGACGATGATCACCTCACCGTCTTTCACCACGTACTGCACGTCCTTCTTGTACAGCGAGTGCGCCTTGATGGCGGTCTCAACGTGGTGCTTCAGATCCCAGTTTTCCGGGTCGGCAATGTTGCCAATCCCCAGCAGGCCCTCGATCTTCTCCCATCCTTCGTCGGTCACCGCGATGGTCTTGTGCTTCTCATCGACGACGTAATCGCCGGTCAGAATCTTCTCTTCCGGACTCTTCTCGATCTCCTCGCCCAGCTCCAGGGAAGGAATAATCCGGTTCACCCGCGCGTACTTATCGGTTGTCTGATCCGTTGGTCCGGAAATGATCAGCGGCGTCCGCGCCTCGTCGATCAGGATGGAGTCCACCTCGTCCACGATCGAGTAGTAGTGCCCGCGCTGCACGCAGTCGGCCAACTCGAACTTCATGTTGTCGCGCAGGTAGTCGAAGCCGAATTCGTTGTTCGTCCCGTAGGTGATGTCGGACCCGTACGCCTTGCGCCGCTGGTTGTCGTCGAGGTCGTGGACGATGACCCCCACCGTCAACCCGAGAAATTCGTAAATCTTCCCCATCCACTCGGCGTCGCGCTTGGCCAGATAATCGTTGACCGTGACCACGTGCACGCCATGACCGGCCAGCGCATTCAGATAGCACGGCAGAGTGGCCACCAGTGTCTTGCCCTCGCCGGTCTTCATCTCGGCGATTTTGCCCTGGTGGAGCACCATGCCGCCGACCAGCTGGACATCGAAATGCCGCATGGTTACGGCGCGCCATCCGGCCTCGCGCACCACCGCGAAGGCCTCCGGCAAAATGTCGTCCAGTGCCTGCTTCTCCGCCGCGACCCGCGCCTCTTCGTCGGTGATGCCTTCCAGAGCCGCGGCAATCCGGGCCCTGAACTCCGTCGTCTTCGCGCGCAGCTGCTCATCGCTCAGAGCCCTGGTCTGCGGCTCGAGCGCGTTGATCTCCGTCACGCGCGGCAGCAGGCGCTTCACCGCCCGCTCGTTGCTGGTCCCAAAAACCTTGTTGAGAACTTTAGTCCCGATCAAGTCTGAATCCTTCGGCGGTCTGTCTCGACGCCTGCCGCGTCCACTGTTTCGATACCGCCTCGCCCGCTGGAGAACTTCAGGGGCCCACTTTCATTTTAAGGTACCCCTCCGATTCATGCCGCCGCTCCCTCCGCTGTCGCTCCCAGCTATCTGCTACAGGCTACCGGCTACCGGCTGCTTCTATAGAGTCTTCAGATAGGCCTTCGCCCGCTCCAGTTCCGGAAACAGCTTCTCTTCCGCCTGGAAGGCCGCCGAATGCACGCAGCGCCGGCCGTTCTTCTGCTTCACGGGATGCTTCAGGTGCAGCATCTCGTGGTACATCAGATATTCGATGGCATAACGCGGGGTTCCCCTGCGATCGAAAACCCGGCTGACCATGATGGTATTGTGCGCCGGATCGTAATGCCCCAGCAGCCGCCGCGCCGTGACCTCGCTCCATGTGAGCAGCGGCCGGCCCATCAGCCCGTGAAAGAACTGCCGGTTCAGGGTTTCGAAAACTTCATCGAGATCGTAATGCTGGCCCTGCGCGGACAGGATCTTTTTCCGCCCGCGCGTCTGCCGGATGCGCTCGCTCTGCCGCACCACCGCCTCGCTCGAGGTAAATCGCCGGTATCGCCGCGCCTGCCCCGGATCGATCGGCCTGCGATACAACTTCGCCAGCAGGATGTGGGCAATGGCCCGCAGCACTGGCTCCGGCGCACCCTCCAGCAGATCGGAAAGGCTGACGCGGATCCGCCCCTCGCGCAGCCGGATGGTGGTGTTCAGCGAGGTGAACCGGTAGAAACGCACTTCCATGGAAGGCATCGGAGCTCGCGGCCGAATCGCGCGATACTCCTCGGCGAACAGTTCAGCAAGATGGGGAGTCACTACGATCCCGAATCTCGCACAGCGCGGTGTAGAAATCAAGATGGGCCGCGCTGCAACCTGTGCCCTGTCACCTGTAACCTGTTCCTATGCACGCTGTTGCCACCGAACGTATTATCCAGCCCGCCCGCACCGTCGAGGGCAGCCTGCGCCTGCCCGGCGACAAAAGTATCAGTCACCGTTACGCATTGCTGGGAGGCCTCGCCGCGGGCACTACCCGCCTGACCAATTTTTCCACGGGAGCCGACTGTGCCTCGTCTCTCGCCTGCGTCGAAGCTCTCGGCGCACGCGTGCACCGCAGCGAAAATTCGGTCGAGATCGCAGGCGTCAGCGGCCGCCTCCGTCCCTCCGCCTCGCCTCTCGACTGCGGCAACTCGGGCTCGACAATGCGCATGCTCTCCGGCCTCCTCGCCCCACAAGCCGGTACCTTCACCCTCATCGGCGACGCCTCTCTGAGCCGCCGCCCGATGGAGCGTATTCGCAAGCCGCTTGCCCTGATGGGCGCCCGCCTCGACCTCACCGACGGCCACGCGCCGATCACCATCGACGGCGCGCCCCTCACGGCCATCGACTACACCACGCCCATCCCCAGCGCCCAGGTGAAAACCGCGCTGCTGTTCGCCGGACTGCAGGCTGAGGGCATCACCACGGTTCGCGAATCGGTCCGCACCCGCGACCACGGCGAGCTGGCCCTGCGGGCCTTCGGCGCCACGGTCGACCGCGCCAAAGATTCCGTTTCGATCGCCGGCGGCCAGCAGCTCCGCGCCATCGACGCCGCCGTTCCCGGCGACATCTCCTCGGCTGCGTTCTTCCTGTGCGCCGCCGCGCTCTTCCCTGGCTCGAACCTCATCTTTGACGACCTCGGGCTCAATCCCACGCGCGCCACGCTGCTCGACGTACTCACTGCGCTGGGTGCGCACATCGGTGTGCTCAATCTCGAAACCAAAAACGATGAACTGGTGGGCACCGTGCAGGTCAACGCACCGCCCAACGGGCTCACCGGCACTACGATCGCGGGCGCGCTCTCGGCGCAGCTGATCGACGAGCTGCCGGTGCTGGCGGCCATCGGCCCGTACACGCAAACCGGCATCCGCATCCGCGACGCCAGGGAACTGCGCGTCAAAGAATCGGATCGCATCGCTCTGGTGGCCGCGAATCTTCGCGCCATGGGCGCCGAAGTGGAGGAGTTCGACGACGGCCTCGACGTGCCCGGCGGTCAAACGCTGTATGGCGCTGCCATCGATTCCGGCGGTGATCACCGCATCGCCATGGCCTTCTCGGTCGCCGCTCTCCGCGCGACGGGAGATACCCTGATTCGGGGCGCCGAATCCGCGGCCATTTCTTTCCCTGAGTTTTTCGACTTACTCGACCGCGTGACAGAACGATAACTACATTCTGTTTGGTTTTCGGATCAGCCTAGTCGGCGAAGGCGTGGAGGCGGGCTGGGGGGTTGTCCACCGCCAGGTGGTGGCCGCAGTAGACGCAGTAGAGATCCGTGATGCGGGCGGTACGGTGGCAATTGCCGCAGCAGGGGGCGATCTGGTAGGCACACTGGGGACAGAAGTGGTAATCCGCCTCGATGCGGGCGTTGCAGGCGGGGCAGATGGAGAGCGCGGGCAGGCGGAGGAGGAAATAGAGGACCGCACCGATACCGCTGGGAATCACGACGCACACCACCATCCAGAGAGGGGTACTCATGCCGCGGCGGGGTGAGTCGCGGCTGATGTAGCCGATCATGAGCACGTACAGGGCGGCGAGGGCGCCGATGCTGAGATCGATATAGAAGCGGAACCAGAAGGGCATGTTGGGGGGATGGTGGCGATGGGCGGGCACCACAACCCACATGAGGTACTGCATGATCGCAAAGGCGATGATGGCGCCGACGACAGACCAGAGAGGAATGAGCCGGAGCTCACTCGAGAAACCGTCGGAGGGTATCTCGATACGGTGATCGTTGTTCATGGA
>Ga0210385_10000739_pt1 | contig 21297 bp, 15 predicted proteins | sample IncBWH26OmetaG_FD_160107 | JGI IMG/M metagenome (GOLD analysis project Ga0210385, IMG submission 160107) | Forest soil microbial communities from Barre Woods Harvard Forest LTER site, Petersham, Massachusetts, United States - Inc-BW-H-26-O ...
CAGACTGCGGCGCCAACTGGGCGCAAATGACGAACGGCATTCCCTCGGATCAGACGGTCTACGCCGTGCGTATCGACCCACGCGAGCCTCGCGTGATGTTCGCTGGAACGCGCAGCCGCGTCTACGTCAGCCTCAACGGCGGCGCGTCGTGGCAATCCCTCGCGCTCAATCTGCCGCCGGTTGAAGTCCGCGACCTCGCAATCAACGCACGCGAGGGCGAAGTTGCGATTGCGACGCACGGCCGTTCGTTCTGGATACTCGATCATCTGCAGCAGGTCGAAGATCTTGCGCGCGAATCGGCGCTCTCGACATCCTCAGCGCAAGTCTTCGCGCCCGAAACGGCGTGGCTGACGCACGCGTACGGCGGCGGTAGCTACGGTCCGTCAGGCGACAATCCCGACTACGGCGCGAGCGTCTTCTTCAACCTCCCGTCCAACTACAACGGACGCACGCCGGTGACGCTATCTTTCCAAGATGCAAACGGCAAAACGATTCGCACGTTCACCCTGCATCTCAAGAATAAGAAAGCGAAGAAGTACTCGGGCGACGAGCTGACCGCAATGGACGCGATTAGCGTTGCGAACTATCATCTTTCGCGCGAGACGGCGGTTGAGGCAGGGATGAACAAGTTCGTCTGGGATCTGCGCTACGCCGGTGCGACCGAGATCGTCGGTCAACACCTCGTCCCAACGGATGACTTCCGCGACGACCTACCCGGTCCGACGACACTCCCGGGCGACTACACCGTCGTCTTGAGCTACGGCGGGACCGTTACTAAGGCGGCGTTCAAACTGCAACTCGATCCGCGCTTCAACCCTGGCGCCGACGAGCTGCCGTCGCGTTTAGCCCTTGCAACCGAACTCTCGAACAAGATCAATGAGCTCGACACGACGGTCAACGCCGCGCAGAACAAGATGGCGTCGTTGCCGCCGGCACAGCGCTCAGCCGTCGAGAGCGCGGTCACGGCGGTCTACGAACCGCGTTACCGCTCGTCTGAGGCGGACATCATGTTCCCCTCGAAGCTGCGCGATCACCTCGCGTTTCTGATGAACTCTCTGGATCTGTCGTACTCGGCACCAACCGCTGCTGAAATGGATGCAGCTAAGGTGCTCGAGGGTCAGGCTGACGCCGGTATCGCACAAATCAAAGCAGCCGCCGGTATGTAGGAGCGTCGTCAGTAAGGCAAACTACTTCTTCGGAAGCGGTTTGGCGGGGTTGCCGGCGACGCGTTCGCCGGCCGCGACGTCCTTCGTTACCACTGATCCAGCGCCCGTAAGTGCGCCGTCGCCGATCGTGCGCGGCGCGACGATCGACGTGTTGGAACCGATCGAGACATTCTTACCGATCGTCGTCTTGTTCTTGCGCTGACCGTCGAAGTTGCAGGTGATCGTCCCGGCGCCGATATTGGAATCCTCGCCAATCGTCGTGTCACCGAGATACGAGAGATGGGCCGACTTAGCGCCACGTGCGTACTGCGAGTTCTTGATTTCGACAAAGTTGCCGACGCGATTGTGGCCTGCGAGCTTGGCATGGCCGCGGATGTGCGCGAATGGTCCAACCTTGGAGTCGTCGCCGATCTCGCTTTGCACCACCACGCTCTCGCAGACCTCGACGTCGTTCCCGATACGCGAATCGGAGATCCGCGTGTTCGGGCCGATCGCGCAGTTCTCGCCGATGGCGCTAAGCAGCGAGATCGTGGTGTTCGGATAGATCACCGTGTCGCGTCCGATCGTGAGCTCGGGTTCGAGGTAGGTGGTGGCCGGATCGAGGATCGTCACGCCGTCGCGCATGTGCGCAGCGCAAATGCGCGCGTTCATCTCGCGCCGTGCAATCGCCAGTTCGACACGATCGTTGATACCAAGCGTGTTCAGGTGATCGCCGGCGGGAACTGGACGCACGCGCTTGCCCTGGCGTACGAAATGCTCGACCGTGTCGGTCAGATAGTATTCCTGTTGCGCGTTGTCGTTCTTGAGCGCCGCGACTGCTTCGCGTAGCGCGGACTCATCGAAGGCATAGATGCCGGCGTTCATCTCGTCGATCGCCAGCTCGGCCGGCGTTGCATCGCGAACTTCCACGATCCGCTCGACGTCCTCACCACGGCGCACGATGCGCCCAAAGTTTGAGGGCAGCGGCATCTTGACCGTCACCAGCGACATCGCCGCCGGCGAGCCGCCATCGAGCGCAGCAACGATACGCGCAAAGAGCTCGTGCGGGACGAGCGGCATATCGCCGTACGCGATGACGATCCGCGAGCCGCTGCGCGGCGGCGTCGCGTCGAGCGCGGTCTTGACCGCGTGGCCCGTGCCGAGCTGTTCACGCTGGACGATCCCCGCCACGTCAAACTCGCCGATGCGCGCTTGTAGCTCGTCGTTGGTCACGACGACAATATCATCGATGCCGGCGGCACGTAGTTCGCGCAGCGTGTACCATAACATCGGACGCCCGCTTACGGCATGCAGCACCTTCGGGATCCGGCTCTTCATCCGCGTGCCTTTGCCGGCGGCTAGGACGATCGCGCGTACGCTCATCTAATGCAATGCCTCCAGCGCGTTTTCCAGCCGGCGCAGCGACTCTTGCTTCCCTAAGATCTCCACATCGTCGAAGAGCGGCAAGGCGGTCGGGCTTCCGGTGATTGCAATGTAAAACAGCCGCGCAACATCTTTGAACTTCATATCCAACGCCACCGCGGCAGCTTTGAACTTCTCGCCGATCTGTGCCTGGTCCCAGTGCCCGTCTTCGAGCGAAAGCAAGGCGTCGATGCCCGAGCGCAACGCACTTCGCGCCTCGTCCTGCGAGAGCTTGGGCAGTTCAAGGTCGCGGCGCGCGATCTCCGGCCTATTCACGAAGAAGTCGATCGCCGGCCCGAGGTCAGTAAGCGTCTCGATGCGCGACATGGCAATCGCGGCGATGTGTTCGCGCTGCGGCGGCGGGATCGCCGCCGGCCACACGAAGCCGAAGTCCTCGAGCAACTGCAGGAAGCTTGCGACGGTGCGGTGCCGCATCCACTGGCCGTTGAGCCACGTGAGTTTCGGGATGTCGAACACCGGACCGCCGAGCGCGATATTGCTGAGCACGAAGTGCTCGGCAATGCGTTCGAGCAGCGGCGCGCCGATGAGCTCCGGGTCGTCGTTGCGCGAGTCGATGAGGATCCCAAGAAAATTCATCAACGCGTCGGCAAGATAGCCGCGCTCGCGATAGTAGAGGATGCTCGTGGGATTTTTGCGTTTGCTGAGTTTCGTGCGATCGGGATTCCGCAGTAGCGGCAAGTGACAGAGCTGCGGCGGCTCCCACCCGAAATACGAGTACAGCAGCAAGTGTTTGGGCGCCGAGCTAATCCACTCTTCGCCGCGAATGACGTGTGTGATCTCCATGAGGTGATCGTCGACGACATTGGCGAGATGATACGTGGGGAAGCCGTCAGCCTTCATAAGGACCTGCATGTCGACCGTCTTCCATTCGACGGTGATCGTACCGCGCAGCGCATCTTCGAAAACGCACGCGCCCTCGGTCGGAACGCGCAGACGCACCACAAAGGGTTCGCCCGCAGCCTCGCGCCGCGCGACTTCTTCTTGCGTGTAGGTCAGGCAAAGGCCGTCATAGTGCGGCGGCTGCTTGGCCGCGCGCTGCGCCTCGCGCATCTCCTCCAATCGCTCCGGCGTGCAGAAGCACTTGAATGCGTGACCGCGATCGAGCAGTTCGCGCGCGTAGCGCTGATAAATCGCCGTGCGTTCGCTCTGCCGGTAGGGACCGTGCGGACCGCCCACGTCGGGCCCCTCGCTCCACGACAGGCCAAGCCAATGCAGCGAATCCAAGATCGCGCGCTCGCTCTCGGGCGTGCTGCGAACTTGGTCGGTGTCCTCGATGCGGAGGATGAACTCACCGCCGTCCGGATTGCTCTTCGCAAACGCGTAGTTGACCAGCGCGACATACGCCGTGCCGACGTGGGGATCGCCCGTCGGTGACGGCGCGACCCGAGTGCGTACCTTCATTTAGCCGACGCGTTCGCGACGCTTACCGCACTCGGCCTCGACGAAATCGACGATCTCTTGCAGCGGCGCACCGGGAGTAAAGATCGCCTTCACGCCGAGTTCACGCAGCGCTTGCGCGTCTTCGGGCGGAATCGTTCCGCCGCCGAAAAACACGACGTCTTCTGCGTCCTGAGCCTTGAGCTGTTCGAGCACGAGCGGGAAGAGCGTCATATGCGCACCCGAAAGAATCGAGAGCCCGATGCCGTCGGCGTCTTCTTGAATCGCAGTCTGCACAATCTGCTCGGGCGTTTGAAATAGGCCGGTATAGATTACTTCCATGCCCGCGTCGCGTAGCGCGCGTGCAATGACTTTCGCCCCGCGGTCGTGGCCGTCGAGGCCCGCTTTAGCGACGATGATCCGGAGTGGTCGCTTCGCCATGCTTTCCTTTGTCTTGCATTTGCTCGCTCAGCCGTAACGCCTCTTCGAGCTTGTTCTTCACTTCAGCCAGCGTACGCCGAACGCGCCGCCGCTCCATGTCGTTGTGAATTTTCAACATATCAAAATACCGATCGCTCCGTATAGCGCCCGTAGACGGCGGCCATCGCCTCGACGATCTCGCCTTCGGTGCAGTAAGCGTTTACGCACTCGATCAGGTGCGGCATCACATTGTCCCGCTCATCGCGGCACGATGCTTGCAACCGTTCGAGTGAGCGCGCCACCCGATTGTTGTCGCGCGAAGTACGCAGTTCCGTCAGCTCGCGCGCCTGCTCGCGCGCGACTTCTTCGGTGATCTTAAGAAGGTCGATTTCGTTTCGTTCATCGGGGCGCTCGAAATAGTTAACGCCAACGATGATCCGATCTTTCGATTCGATCGAGCGCTGATAGCGGTAGCTAGCCTCGGCGATTTCCTTCTGGAAGAAGCCGGATTCGATCGCTTCGATCACACCGCCGTAGCCTTCGATCTGGTCGAAGTACGCTTCGGCTTGGCGCTCCATCTCATCGGTGAGCGCCTCGACGAAGTACGATCCGCCCAGCGGATCGACGACGTTCGTGACGTTGGTTTCATAGGCCAGCACTTGCTGGGTGCGAAGCGCGATCTCGACCGACTTTTCGGAGGGCAGCGCGAGCACTTCGTCCATCGAATTCGTGTGTAGCGACTGCGTGCCGCCGAGCACTGCCGCCATTGCCTCGTAGGCGACGCGCACGATGTTGTTCTCGGGTTGTTGCGCGGTCGCGCTGCAGCCGGCGGTCTGCGTGTGGAAGCGCAACTGCCACGACTTCGGGTTCTTGGCCCCGTAGCGATCGCGCATCCGCTTGGCATAGATGCGCCGGGCCGCACGGAACTTCGCGATCTCTTCGAAGAAGTCGATGTGCGAATTGAAAAAGAACGAGAGGCGCGGCGCGAACGAATCGACGTCGAGCCCGCGCGCCATGGCGGCTTCGACGTACGCAAAACCATCGGCGAGCGTGAAGGCGAGTTCCTGCGCGGCGGTCGACCCGGCTTCGCGAATGTGATAGCCGGAAATCGAGATGGTGTTCCACTTGGGCATCTCGGCCGTGCAGAAATCGATCATGTCGACGATGATGCGCATGTGCGGTCGCGGCGGAAAGATCCACTCTTTCTGCGCGATGTACTCTTTGAGGATGTCGGCTTGGATCGTGCCGCCCAGCGCTTTGCGCGAGATCCCCTTCTTCTCGGCAGCTGCGATATATTGCGCCACCGCAATTGCCGCCGGCCCATTGATCGTCATCGAGGTCGTGATCTGGCCCATGTCGATGCCGTCGAAGAGCGTCTCCATGTCGCGCAACGAGTCAATCGCGACGCCGCACTTACCGACTTCGCCGCGCGCCTGCGGCGCATCCGAGTCGTAGCCCATCAGCGTCGGCATATCAAAGGCGACCGAAAGACCGTGCTGACCTTGCGCGAGCAAGAAGTGGTAGCGCTCGTTGGTCTGCTTGGCGTTACCAAAGCCGGCGAATTGGCGCATCGTCCACAGACGGTCGCGATAGCCGTTGGGATGGATTCCGCGCGTGTACGGATAGTCGCCCGGGAGCGGCTCGACCCGCGCCACGTCTTCGGGCTGATAGACGCTCTCGAGCGGGACGTCCGACATCGTGCGGTCGACCGCGCCCGAGCCAGGGCCGGTCCGCCCCGCAGCTGCCGGGCGCTCGATCATCTTTGCCAAGCTGGGTTCCTCTTTAGAATGGAATCGGAACCACTATTCTCCCAAAGGGGACTAAGGCCCGTCAAACAGGCCGGCCAGCGGATCGAGCTCGCGGCTGCGACGGTGGCCTTCGTAGGCGCGCTCGTCCCATAGCCAATCGGGAAGGGCGCTCGGAAACCGCATCTTCTCGATTTTGAGCTCGCGGTAGAACGGCTCGCCCGGCCCGAGCATGTGGTAGATCGCCACCCATCGCGCCGCGATCCAATACGGGCCGACTTGCTCGAAGTTGACGGTGAGGTAGGCGACGGCGCCAGGCAGGTTGGGGTCGGTGGTCACGTAGTCGGCGCGCCGTACGTCGTGCGTCGTCGTATCGATCCACAGGTCGCGCAGCGCGAAACGGTTCGGGTCAAGCGTGGGATCCAGCGCGAGATGGTAATCCTGATGCGCGTCCACCGTTTCGACGCCGCGGTCGACCACGCTGTAGACTGGCCTGGCATACGCGCTCACGACCGCAATCGTCCTGAGATCGGAGACGAGACTGTTTTGTTCCACTTGAATCGGGGTCGGTTCCACGGTTGCCGATGGTTCAGTCTTTGCAGGGGGCGCGGCGTCCGTGGTCGCTTTCACGCTCGGTGCGCTCGTCGACGGTTGCCCGCTCGGACTCGGCGTTGCTTTGACCACCGCTTCGTGGACGGTAATCGAGAGCGGCCCTACGAACGCGCGGTAAATGTTGGCCAGCGGCAGCGTCGCTTGATGAAGGTATTCGCTGTCGTTCATCATTTCGTCCGACGCGCGAAATGCGATGCGATGAATGTCGCCGTTCTCGTTGGTCAAGTAGACGACGAATGGCGGTGTTGGGTAAGAGCGAAGGCGCTCGTAGGCTTGCGCGACGATCGGCTGCGTCGGCGGCAGCGTTGCGCTTGCGGCGGGACTGGGAGTAATCAACGCCAGCCTTGCAGCAATTCGTCGGCTGCCGCATACGGATCCAAATCGGTGGAAAGGCGTGCGCGCAGATCGTCGTCGACACGCTCCTGAAGCCTGCCGAGCACGAGCTGCTTCACCTGATGCGTGAAGGCTTCGCGCCGTTTGTTTACGATCTCACCGGTTTCGTTTAAATACGCGCGATGGGCTTCGATCGCGCGCCAAAGATCGTCGATACCATCGCCGGAAAGCGCCTGCGTCATCACCAGCTCCGGCACCCAGCCTTTGAAATCGAGCATCTCCATCATGCCGCGAATCTCGCGTCGCATCTGATTGGCCATCGGGTGATCGGCTTTGTTCACCACGAAGATGTCGGCGATTTCCATGATACCGGCCTTGAGCACTTGAATCGAGTCGCCGCTGCCAGGCTGCAACGCGACCAGTGTGGTTTGCGCCAGCTCCGCGATTTCGATCTCGCTCTGCCCGACGCCAACGGTCTCGATGAGGATCACGTCTAGTCCAAACGCATCCATCAGCAGAATTGTGTCGGCGGTCGCACCCGAAACACCGCCGAGGTGGCCGCGGCTGGCCATCGAGCGGATGAAGACGTCGGGGTCCACGAAATGCTCGGTGAGGCGGATCCGATCGCCGAGCAGCGCGCCGTGCGAAAACGGTGAGCTGGGATCGACCGAGATCACGCCGACGGTTTTCCCCAGCGAGCGCGCTTTGCGCACGATTCCCGACGAAAGCGTCGACTTGCCGACACCGGGTGGCCCGGTCAGCCCGATGGTCATCGCGCGGCCGGCGCGCGAATACACGTGGTGAACGAGTTCCGCGCCACGTCCGCTCTCCGTCCACGAGATCGCACGCGCCAAACCGCGCATGCGGCCTGCGTCGAATTCGCGCAACACGCTTTCCCTATTCGTCAAAGCTCCCAAAGTAACGATGGATTGCGTTGAGCTACCGGGATCACCCTCCCCGCCGTGGAAGAAGCGACGCAATGCTGCCTGCGGCGCTCCTGGCAACGTCGCTGGCGTTGACGCCCGCGCAATCGGCGAAGATCGATGCGGTGGTCGCGCAAGTGATGCAATCGAGCCACATTCCCGGGCTCTCCCTCGGCATTGCCCGTAAGGGGCACGCGGTGTTCTTGCGCGGATATGGCATGCGCTCGTGCGCGCCCGCGGCGCGCGCAAATGCGTACACCGTCTATCGGATCGGCTCGATCACCAAACAATTCACCGCCGCGCTGGTGATGCAGGAAGCCGATCGCAGTGCGCTTCCGCTCAACGCCGAACTCGACGGCATCACCATTGCACAGTTGCTCTCGCAAACCAGCGGCCTGGTCTCATACACGGATCCCGGCCAGACGCTCGATAGCGCGCTCAACGCACCGACGCAGTTTCCTCCGGGCACGCGCTGGCAATACAGCAACAGCAACTACTATCTGCTGGGCACGGCGCTGCAATCGGTGACCAAGCAGATCTATGCCGCGCTCCTGGCCGAACGCATCACCGGCCCCTTGCACATGACGTCGACGACTTTTGCGCCGCCGCGCGCTGAGAACGCGGCGCAAGGCTGCACCTGGGACGGTTCGGCATGGCAACCGGCGCCGGATGGAACGAACGATCAGCCCGACGTCGCGTTTAGCGCGAGCGCGACCAGCAGCAACGTGCCCGATCTGCTGATCTGGCTCTCGAATCTCTCTAGCGGTTCGATCGTTCCGCAAGACAGCTTCGAACAGATGACCACGTCTTGGACGCTCGCCGACGGCACGCCGACGAACTATGGCTTCGGCTTCTTCACCGGCACCTGGTACGGGCTGCGCATCGCGCAGCACCCGGGCTACATCGACGGTTTCAGCGCCGAGGATGCAATCGTCTTAGACGACGGCACCGCGCTGGCCATACTCACGAATGCCGATCGTGTCTCGCTCATTCCGCTTGCAAAGAGTCTAATCGAGATCGTCGAGCCGGTGAAGAATTCCGCGATGGTCGCGACCTTTTCACAACCCGGGGTCTTCGAAGACCCTGCCGTCACCGCATCGGTCAAGACGGTGGTCGCGCAACTTGCCGAGGGCAGCATCGATCGATCGCTGCTCACGCCCGCTTTCGCCGCTTCAATCGATGAAGACCGGCTGGCCGCTTATGCGACGACGCTGCGTCCACTTGGCAAGCTCGAGCAAGCGCTCTTCAATCAATCGACCACGGTCGACGCTATCACCAGCGACATCTACACGTTGAACTTCGAACGCGGCAGGCTGACGCTGACGCTCGATCTGCGCGGCGGAAAGATCGACGCGCTTACGCTGGAACGCGGGCGCTAGGCGATGCTCCGCGCGATTGCCGCGTCGCTGTTGATCGCGCAGACGCTCATCGTTCCGCTTAGCGGCGCGCGCACGCGCGATATTCAGACCGATTCGCTTTTTCACACGCTCTTCCACGACTTCTTCCTCGAGGATGACGGTACGACGTACGTTCAAACCGGCGACATTCCGGCGATGTGGCTGCGCGACTCGTCGGCGCAAACGATTCCCTACGTGCGATTCCAATCCGCCTATCCGCCATTGCGTGCGCGCTTCGCCGGCGTGATCGAGCGCAATGCGCGCGCGATCGACAAAGACGTCTACGCCAATGCGTTTCAGGACAGCTACCACACTTGGGAACGCAAGTGGGAGGTGGATTCCATCGCGTGGCCGGTGGTTCTGGTCGAAGCGTACTACGGCGCCACGCACGACCGCACGATCTTCACGCCGAACCTGCACGTCGCGCTGCGCCAGATCGTCTATACCTACAACTGCGAAGAGCACCATCGCGAATGCAGCCGCTACGTCTATCCCTTTCGCGTGCCGACGCACGAGGCATTCGACGAGGGCACCGGCCTGATCTGGGGCGCCTTTCGACCGTCCGACGACCCGGTGGAATATCGGTTTAACATTCCGCAGAACATCCTAGCCGCAGTCGCCTTACGCGACATCATGCACCTTGCGCGCGTCGGCTACGGCGACGTTGGGCTCCAAGCGCAAGCATCGGCACTCGAAGCGCGGGTTGTCACCGCCATTCTGCGCTACGGCGTCTTCTATAACGGCCAGCGTCACGTTTGGATGTACGCCTACGAGACCGACGGGTTCGGGAACTACAATCTCATGGATGACGCAAACATCCCGGATCTCACCGCCATGCCGACGATCGATTGGTGCTCCGCCTACGACCCGACCTACCTGAACACCCGCGCATTCACGCTGAGCATGGACAACCCATGGTATTTCAGCGGGCGGTACGCGCAAGGCTTAGGAAGTCCGCACACGCCGTACGGCTGGGTATGGCCGCTCGGCATCATCGCCCGCGCGCTGACGTCAACGGATGTCAGCGAGGTCATCAACAGCATCACGACGCTTGCAGAGACCGACAGCGAGAATGGGCTGATTCACGAAAGCTTTTATCCCGACGGCTATTGGCGCTACACGCGTCAAGAATTCGGCTGGGCGAATGCCTTGTATGCCGAGCTGCTCTTTCGCACGGTAGGCGGATATCAAGCGCTCGAACACGTTCCGGGTGACGAAGTGATGTTGCCGTTCGAACGGCGTTCCCCGACGCCTGTCCTTGTCTCGCAGATGGACCAGCTCGAGAACACGGCCGACCTCATCGGCACGCTGGGGCGCTTGCTCTACGCCGGACGCGCTGCAGCGATCAATCAGGCGCCGTAACGGCGCTGCCGTTCGCCATACACCGCTAGCGCCTGGGCGAACGTGGTTTCGTCGAAGTCTGGCCACATCACCGGCAATGTCAGCAACTCGGTGTACGCGAGCTGATACAAGAGGAAGTTTGAAACGCGATGTTCGGCGCCAGTGCGAATCAGCAGATCCGGATCGGGCGCGTGCGGCGCGTACATCCTCGCTCGCAGCGATGATTCGTCGATGTCATTGGGTAGGATACGGCCGGCGGCAACGTCGGCGGCCACGGCTTGCACCGCGCGCACGATCTCGCTTCGGCCGCTGTAGTTGAGCGCGAGCGCGAGCGTGATGCGCGTGTTGGCCTTTGTACCTTCGACCAGATCGCGCAGCGCAGAGCGCGCCGGCAACGCAAAGGCATCGAGTTCGCCGATGATTTCGACGCGAACGCCCTGGCGCACGAGATCGGGCTTCTCGCTGCGTGCGCACGCCGCGTATAAGGTCATGAGCAAACTGACTTCGTGGGTTTCGCGCTGCCAGTTCTCGGTTGAAAATCCGTAGGCGGTAATCCGGCGGACGCCTGCCCGCGCGGCCGCGCGCACCGCGCCACGCAGCGCGCCGACGCCGCGCCGGTAGCCTTCGGCGATCGGCAGGCCCCGTTCGCGGGCCCACCGGCGGTTGCCGTCCATGATCACGGCGATGTGCTCGGGAGCGCTATCGGGGAGGCGAGCTTGCAGCATATTTGACTTTGTACCACAAAGTAACGTCCCCCCGCAAGAGCGCACGCGCGCGTTCGCCAACTCACCCGAGCACCATGAGTCAAGGCTATTACCGGTACCCGACGATCTCGGGCGATCGCATCGTCTTCGTCTGCGAGGATGACCTCTGGAGCGTGCCCGCCGGCGGCGGGACCGCTACCCGGCTAACGGTCAGCTTTGGCACCTGCTCGACCCCACGGCTCTCGCCCGATGGCGGCACGATCGCTTTCATCTCTACCGATGACGGCAATCCCGAGGTGTACGTCATGCCGGCCGGCGGCGGTAAGCCGCAGCGCCTCACCTTTCTCGGCTCGACCGTCGCGCAAGTTGTTGGATGGAGCGCCGACGGCACCGAGATTCATTTTGTCGCGAATGCACGCGAGTGGTTCGCTGGTGAAACGCACCCATTTGCAATTGCGCGCGAGGGTGGCGCGCCACGCGATCTGCAGTTGGGGCACGCGCGCGCATTCTCTGCCGGGTCGAGCGGCGCGCTGGTCCTCGGGCGTAACGCCGTTGACCCCGCGCGTTGGAAGCGCTACCGCGGTGGCACCGCCGGCGAAATCTGGATCGATCCCCAAAATCGCGGCGATTTTGAAAAGCTACGCTTGCCCGACGGCAACCCGACCTGGCCGATGTGGATTGGCGAGCGCATCTATTTTCTGGCCGATCACGAGGGCATCGGCAATATCTATTCGTGCACGCTCGATGGCGGCGACGTCGTTCGTCACTCGCACGAGAGCGAATATTATGCGCGCTTTCCTTCGACCGATGGATCGCGCATCGTCTACTCGAGCGGCGGCGCGCTCAGCGTCATCGATCTTGCCGGCGACAGCGTCGCGCAGATCAATATCGAGGCACCTTCGGCCGAACCGCAAACGGTACGCCGCTTCGAACATGCGTCCGAAGGGCTGGAGCACTTCGCGCCTAGTCCCGACGGCACACGCCTCGCCTTCATCGCGCGTGGACAAGCCTTCACGATGCCCTTCTTTGAAGGCGCCGTGCTCAATCACGGCGGTTCGAGTCGCGTGCGCACACGCCTGACCGAATGGCTCAAGGATGGTAAGCGCTTCGCGTGCGTTACCGATCGCAGCGGATTCGAGCAGATCGCGGTGCAGCGCGCCGACGGTAGCGACGATTCGAAGGTCGTCACCAGCGGCGACATCGGCCGCGTGACCGAGCTCGTGGTTTCGCCGGCGAACGACGTCATCGCGTTTGCGAATCACCGCCACGAGCTGAGCTTGATCGATCTCGACGACGGCAAAGTTCGCGTGATCGACACCAGCCCCGCCGCGCGCGTGCAGGATCTCGCCTTTTCACCCGACGGTCGCTTCATCGCGTACGTCTATTCGCCGACCCGTGGCGCCTCGATCATTCGCGTTGCGAAGGTACGCTCGGGAAAGGTCCACGACGTCACCGCACCGCTGCGCGTCGATCATTCTCCCGCCTGGGATCCGCAAGGCAAATATTTGTACTTCATCTCGACGCGCGACTTCCATCCGGTCTACGACGCGCTGCAGTTCGACTTGAGCTTCCCGCAGGCGCAACGGCCGTTCGTGGTAACGCTGCGCAGCGACGTGCCGTCGCCGTTCGTACCGCTGCCGCGGCCAATTCATCGCGATCACGACCACGACCACGATCACGGCGACGAAAAGAAGAATGGCAAGCCGGAAGAGTTGCGCATCGACATCGACTTCGACGAAATCACTGGGCGCGTGTTGGGCTTCCCGGTCGAGGAGGGCGAGTACGATCAACTGGTCGCGGTGAAAGGCCGCGTGCTCTACACGCGTTTCCCAGTCAAGGGCATCAAGAACGCTGACGACGATGAAGAAGAGGCCGCCGGCGGCACGCTCTACGCTTACGATTTCGAAGGGCTGCGTCAGGCGACGGTGGCAAGCGACGTGGGTGAGGTGCGTTTGGGCGCCGACGGGCATACCCTGATTTATCGCTCGCACGAGCGTTTACGCGCGATCGACGCAACGGCGGATCTCGGTGACGACGAGCCCGAGAAGCCGTCGAACGAATCGGGCCGCAAGAGCGGCTGGATTGATTTGGAACGCGCGAACGTCGAAATCGAACCACGCGACGAGTGGGCGCAGATGTACCGCGAAGCCTGGCGCTTGCAGACCGAGCAGTTTTGGGTCGCCGACATGAGCGATATCGACTGGGATCGTGTCTACGATCGCTACAAGGCGATTCTTCCGCGAGTGCGCACGCGCACCGAACTCTCCGACGTGATCTGGGAGATGCAAGGTGAGCTCGGCACCTCGCATGCCTACGAGTATGGCGGCGACCATCGCGTGCCGCCGCAGTACCAGCGCGGCTTCTTTGGCGCCGATATGACTTGGGACGAGGAGCGCGGCGGTTATCGCATCGGGCGCATCTACCGCGGCGACTCGTGGAACCGCAGCGAAGACTCGCCGCTCGCCGAGCCGGGCCTCGACATTCGCGAGGGCGACGTGCTGGTGGCGCTCGGCGGCAAACGGCTCACGCGCGAGATCGCACCGGATCGCTTGCTGGTCAACGGTGCCGGCAAAGATATCTCGGTGACGATTCGCACGCGCAAAGACGAAGAGCGCACGCTGATGGTCAAAGCGCTCGCTAGCGAATCACCGCTGCGCTATCGCGCCTGGGTGGAAGCCAACCGTCGCTACGTGCACGAGAAGACCAACGGCCGTGTGGGCTACATCCACATTCCCGACATGGGGCCATGGGGCTTTGCCGAGTTTCATCGCGGTTATTTGAGCGAATTCGATCGCAAAGGCTTGGTCGTCGACGTACGCTACAATCGCGGCGGCCACGTCTCACCGTTGCTGCTCGAAAAACTTGGGCGCAAGCGCGTCGGCTACGACGTGCCGCGCTACGGCACCGCGATTCCCTATCCGCCCGAATCCGTGGCCGGCCCGATGATGGCCATCACCAATCAATTTGCCGGGTCGGACGGCGACATCTTCAGCCACTGCTTCAAGCTCTACAAGCTCGGGCCGCTCGTCGGTAAGCGCACGTGGGGCGGCGTGATCGGCATCAATCCGTACCATCACTTGGTTGACGGCACGCTCACCACGCAACCGGAATATTCGTTCTGGTTCTCCGACGTCGGCTGGAAGGTGGAGAACTACGGGACCGATCCGGACTACGACGTCGACTACGCCCCGCAAGATTATCGCGACGGCCGCGATCCGCAGATGGATTTCGCGCTGCGGATGATGGACCGCGCGCTCGAATATACGACCGAACTGCGCCCCGATCTCTCAACGCGCCCGTCATTGCCACTGCCGACGTTGGTGTAGCGCGGCGTTGCGAAGTCCCACATCGAAGCGCACGAGGCGTCGCAGTAATGCGGCGCCTCGTTTTTGTTTTCGCGCAGTGACAACTAGCGCAAATATTTGTCGAACCAGGCGACCATGCGTTCGAGAATGTCGATCTGATTCTTGGGTTGACGCGGGCCGTGACCTTCGTCAGCGTAGACGACGAGTTGTGATGGCACGCCGAGCGTTTGCATCGCGTGGTAGAACTCGAACGCTTGCGGTGCCGGAACTTCTTCGTCGCGTTCGCCCTGCAGAATCAAGACCGGCGTGTGCGAGTTCTTGATGAACGTGATCGGTGAGCTCTTGGCATAGACCGCCGGATCGTCGTAGACCGAGGCGCCAAAGAACGGAATCATCCACTGATCGATCTGGTTCTGTCCGTAGTACGACTGCCAGTTCACGATGCCCGCCCCGGCGACGATCGCTTTGAAGCGGGTGGTCTGCGTCTCGGCCCACATCGCCATGTAGCCGCCGTAACTCCAGCCGAAGAGCCCGAGGCGATTCGGATCGATCGGCGCTTGCGCGATCGCCGCATCGAGCCCGGCAAGATCGTCGCGCCAATCGCCGTAGCCGAAATCCTTGACGTTACCGCGCGTAAACGCTTCACCCTGACCGTAGCTGCCGCGCGGGTTCGGTTCATAGACGAAGTAGCCGCGCGCCGTTACCGCCGCGGTGAAGCGCGAGTCGTATGCCGGCGTAAATTCGGAGGATGGTCCGCCGTGAATCATCGTGATCATCGGATACTTTTTCGTCGGATCGAATTGCAGCGGATAGATCAGCCAGCCTTGCACCGTGTAGGGATCGCTCTTCCAAGTGAGCGAGACGGCCTTGCCCGAGAGGTTCGGAACGGACGCGTTAGCGGTGGTGACTTGGCGGAGCGTCGCGGGCGCGCCGGCCCACACTTCAGCGGGCATCGAGAACGATGAGCGCACCACGGCGATGTCACCGTTCTTGGCAATTGATAAACTGCGCAGGCTCTCGTCGTGCCCAAGTACGGTCGTCGTCGTTCCCGTGCTCGGATCCAGATACAACATGTGCAGCGTGCCCATCACGTGAGCTATCAGGACGATCCGATGTGCTTGCGTCCAGTGGAGGTCCGCGACGTTGAACTTTGCATCCGGCGTCGCGTCGACCGTGGTGCCGTCGTTGGCATCGACGATGTACACGTCGCCGCCAACCGGCCCGAAGTCACTCATGATTCCACCCACCAGCGCGATCTTCGAGCCGTCGGGCGACCACTGCGGGTCGTTGATTTGATACTTGGGCGCGAGCAGATCGTGCAGTGCGCCGCCGCTCGCGGGCACGGTCGCGAGCTTCGCGATCCACCAATTGTTGTCGCCGTTGCCGCGCGCATAGGTGCAGGCAAAGCGTGACGAATCCGGCGACCATGCGTACTCGTAGATATAGTCGCCGCCCGGTGTTACGAGCGTCAGCGCGCCGCTGCGCGCATCGATCGTGGCGATTTGCTGCTCGTCGGTAACGCTACCAATCACGCCGACGTCGCGCGCACCGGCCGACGTTGCGCCGGCGAGCCGATGCGGATGCGCGATATAGAGGAGCGCGAGATGTTTGCCGTCCGGCGACCAGGTTAAGCGTTGCGGTAGTCCGCCGAGTGCAGCGAGCAGACGCACACTGCTCCCGTCGGCTGCAGCAAGGTAAAGGGATGGACGGCCTTTCGTGCGCGCATCGGAAAGGAACGCGAGACGCGTGCCGTCCGGCGACCACGCCGGAGACATCGCATCCGACTTTGCTGCGCCGGGAACGCTCAACTGCGCGCGATGTTGCGTAGCGAGACTTTCGACCCATACGCTGTTGGCGTGATGAAAGGTCTGTTGCCACGCAACGCGCGTACCGTCGGGCGAGAGTGCGACCGTGCCGTAGTCGGTCAGGCTGTCGGTGGTGCGCAACACGTCGCGCATCGACGGCGCGGCCTGCGCGAACATCGTGCACGAAAGACTTAACGCTACCATGAGCGCTGCGAAACGAAGGCTTAACGTCATGGGGCCGTTCATACGCCCGAAGGCTCGCGATTGCATGCTACAGTGAAAGCAAGCGGTGGCGCGCAACTTGCCTATAGATTTATCAATAGGCTGTATTGACACGTGCTTGGCAAACTTTGTATAAGGGTATATCAGTCCAAGGATCAAACGCAAGCCATCCAATTGAACCGATCCAATGGACGAAATGAGCGGTCCAATGATGAAGGAGTCTGAGTTGAACACGCACGAACGTGCAGCCACCCTCACCAACGCCTGGAAGCACCAGTCGCGCTGGAACGGAATCGAGCGTCGCTACACCGCCGATGAGGTCATCAAGCTTCAAGGCAGCGTCGTCGCCGAGCAGACGCTCGCGCGGCTAGGCGCGCAGCGCTTCTGGTCGCTGCTGCAGGAGCCGCAAGCGACCGCCGGACTCGGAACGATGACCGGCGGACAAGCCGTGCAGGCCGCCAAGGCCGGACTCAAAGTGATTTATTGCAGCGGCTGGCAAGTTGCGGCCGATGCAAATAGCTCGGGGAACGTCTACCCCGACCAAAGCCTCTACCCGGTCAACAGCGTGCCGCAACTCGTGAAGCGCATCAACAACGCGCTGCAACGCTACGATCAAGTCGAAACGGTTGAAGGGCGCGGAACGCCCGAGAACTATCTGCCGATCATCGCTGACGCGGAAGCCGGATTCGGCGGTCCGCTCAACGTGTTCGAGCTGACCAAAGCGATGATTGAGGCCGGCGCCGCGGGCGTGCACTTGGAAGACCAACTCAGCTCGGAGAAAAAGTGCGGCCATCTCGGCGGTAAAGTCCTGATCCCGACACAACAAGCCGTACGGCACTTAATCGCCGCCCGTCTCGCGGCCGACGTGCTCGACGTTCCGACCGTCATCATCGCGCGCACCGACGCGCAAGCAGCGACCCTGATAACCAGCGACATCGATCCCGTCGACCGGCAGTTCGTGACCGGCGAGCGTACGCCCGAGGGCTTCTTCCGCACGCGCGAAGGCGTCGACGCCTGCATTGCGCGCGGTCTTGCCTATGCGCCCTATGCCGATCTGCTATGGATGGAAACGTCCGAGCCTAACATCGAGGAAGCGCGTAAGTTCGCAACCGCGATCCACGCGAAGTTCCCGGGCAAACTGCTCGCCTACAACTGCTCGCCCTCGTTCAACTGGAAGAAGAAGCTCGATGACGCATCGATCGCCGCGTATCGCGAAGATCTCAACGCGCTCGGCTATAAGTTCCAGTTCATCACGCTGGCCGGTTTCCACGCGCTGAACTACAGCTTCTTCGAACTGGCTCGCGACTTCAAGGAACGTGGAATGTCGGCCTATGCCGAATTCCAGCAGCTCGAATTCGGTGCCGAATCGCTCGGTTACACCGCCACGCGCCACCAGCGCGAGGTGGGGACGGGCTACTTCGACGAAGTGGCGCAGACGATCAGCGAGGGTCAATCCTCGACGACCGCGCTGCACGGTTCGACCGAAGCCGAGCAGTTCTACAGCAACGGTCATGCTTCCGAGGTCTTGAGCGTCTGAAATGAACGTAGCCCCAGCAGGTTTCGCCGTCGAGCGAGATCTGCCGGCTGGGTTCGCGGAGTTCTACCTTCCGCTGCACGAACGGTTCACGCCGTCGCAGCAGCGTCTGGCGCGCACGCGAGCCGAGCGGCTCGCGCGTGCGCACCATGGCGATCTCCCGAACTATCTGCCGGAATCGCACGCAACCACCACCGACTGGCGCATCGAGCTACCGGCCTGGTGCCAAGATCAGCGCAATCAAATGACCGGTCCCGCCGACGACGCGGAGCTGGTCGTCAAATTGCTCAACTCGGGCGCGCCCGGCGTGATGCTCGACCTCGAAGATTCGATGGCCAACACCTGGGAGCACCTCATGCTCGGCCAGGCGAATCTGGTCGCTGCGCTCTACGGTGAGTTGACCTACGACGACAAAAAACGCGGCAAGACGGTCGGCATCGCTCCCAGCTCGACCGTCGTCTGGAATCGCGTCCGCGGACTGCACATGTCGCAGGCCGGCTTGTTGCACGATGAGCTGACCAGCGCATCGCTCTTTGATACGGCCCTGCTGGCATATCGCCTCGACTACGATCGGCTCAAACATCCGCTCTGCATCTATATTCCGAAGTCTGAATCGGCCGAGGAAGCGCTGTGGTGGAAAGAGCTCTTTGACGCGATCGTCGCCGCCAAAGGCTGGAACGCCGGCTCGATCAAGGCAATGGCGCTAGTCGAGGCGCATCCGATCGCCTACGAGATGGAAGAGTTTCTCTACAATCTGCGAGAGTATATTCTCGGGCTCAATCTCGGACGCTGGGACTATATGGCGAGCCTCGCGCACTTCAATCTGCACGATCCAAACTGGATCCTACCGGATCGCAACACAATTCCATTCGACGTTCCGTTCTTTCAGAATCTGCGCGTGCTTATGCCCGAGATCACGCACAAACACGGCGCGCTCGCCATCGGTGGCATGACCGCGCTCTTTCCCGATCGCGCCGATCCGGAACTCAACGCGCGCGCGCTCGATGTGCTCGAACGCGATAAGAAGAATGAGGCGGAATGCCTCATGGATGGCGCTTGGACCGGACATCCGGACCAGAACGAAATCGCCGTCTCGCAATTTCCGTCTCCCAACCAGCTCGAGAAGCGACCGAAGCTTGCGACCACACACCTCGACTTGCGGCCTGCACCCAAAGGCGTGGGCACGACCACGCTCGAGGGAACACGTGACGCCGTGCGCACCGCGATCCGGTATCGCCACGGCGTGCTCAACGGTCTGGGCGCGAGTTTGCTCGACGGGTACATGGAAGATTTGGCGACCGACCGGATCTACCGCGTGATGATTGCCCAGCGTTTACGCTTTCCCGGCCCCTACACACCGCCATCGCTTTCGCAGATCTTCGATGAAGAGACCGCCAAGCTCGGCCCGGAGTATCAACGGGCGCGCGAACTCTCCGAGCAGATGATTCTGACCGGAGCGTTCGACCCGAAATAGACGGTTCGGCCGACCTAACGCTTCTTCGCGGATTTCTTCTTGCGCGTGCTCGCTTTCTTGCGCGTGCTCGCTTTCTTGCGCGTACCGGTTGCGGCCCGGCGTTTACGCGTCGCCGCGGCCTTCTTTGCCGACTTCTTGCGATCGGCAGCCGTGCGTCCCGTCTTCGGACGCGTGGTAAAGTCGCCGGCGCTTTTTTCGGTCATGTCGACCCCGTAGTGCTTGGCGGCTTTTTTGATGTTGGCGAAGGCAAGTTCGCGCTCATCTTCGGTAACGCCGGTCATCTGATCGAAGCGCGCGATCGCGTTACGTACGTGCTTGGCGTCGGTGAGCGGTTCCTTACGTTTTTTCGGAATCGCGAAGACGCTGTTCGGCAGGTCGCTGCGTTTGGTCAGTTCACCGTGTTTCTCATGGGGCTTCCAGGTCGCTCGCATCCTTAGGCCCTCATGAGGTCATGCCACGATTCTTCCGACACGTGCACGCCGTAGTAATCCGCCGCCTTGAGAATATTCGCCCAGGCGAGATCTCGATCAGCATCCGAAACGCCTTCGACTTGATCGAAGCGCGCGATGGCGTTGCGCACGTGCGACGCGTCGGTTAGCGGTTCTTTGTGCTGCTGCGGAAATGCGAAGGTATTGTTATCTGGATCCCACGTGGTTTGCATGGATGAAACCCTCCTGACGTGAGGCGAGATATGCGCGGACTGCGGGGTCGATCGTCAGACCTATTGCACGTTCGAATGCGACCCGCGCTGCTTCGGTTTCGCCGCTACGCCCGAGCATATCGGCGCGCGCGGCCCAATACGGTTGATAGTGTACCATGCGCGCGTCACCACTAAACAGGTCGAGTGCTTCGAGCCCGGCGGCGGGTCCGCGATACGCCGCGAGTGCTACGGCTCGGTTGAGCCCGACCACCGGCGAGCCCGTCATTGCGAGCAGGGCATCATAGAGCAACAGGATCGCGGCGTAGTCCGGTGCACGCGCGAAACGGCGGACCGCGTGCGCCGACTGAATCGCGGCCTCGAGCTGGAATCGCCCCAGCTTCTTCGCCGCAGCGGCCTGCGCGAGAAGTCCCTCGGCTTCGTCGATTAGCGCGAGGTCCCAGCATTGCGGGTCTTGCGCGTCGAGGGGAATGAACGAGCCCTGCGGACCGCGACGAGCATCGCGACGCGCGTGGGCGTGCAGCATCAATGCGACCAGCCCGCTGACCTCGGGTTGATTCGGGCAAGCCGCATGAACGAGGCGCCCGAGCCAGATGGCTTCGCGCGCAAGTCCCCGCGTGTCCGGGTCGGCCTCGCTGGGATCGTCCCAACCCTGACCAAACGTCACGTAGATCGCCGCCAGCACGGCATCGAGACGCTCAGGAAATTCCTCGCCCGGGGGCACCGCCAGTGGGATGCCCGCGCCGACGATCTTGCGTTTCGCGCGCACCAATCGCTGGCTCATCGTCGCCGGTGCAACGAGAAATGCCGACGCAATGCGCGCGCCATCAAAGCCCAGTACAACTTGGAGCATCAACGG
>Ga0210385_10000740_pt1 | contig 21292 bp, 14 predicted proteins | sample IncBWH26OmetaG_FD_160107 | JGI IMG/M metagenome (GOLD analysis project Ga0210385, IMG submission 160107) | Forest soil microbial communities from Barre Woods Harvard Forest LTER site, Petersham, Massachusetts, United States - Inc-BW-H-26-O ...
CCACTGCTGGAACTGCTGCCGCGTCTCCGCATCGAACGAATCAGACGAGAACTCGTTCCCGATCTGCCAGCCCACCACGTTAGGGTTATGCCCGAAGCGCTCCGCCATGCGGGCCACAATCTCGCGGCACAGCTGTCGATAGTGTGGGCTGCTGAACGAGAACTGACGCCGGTTGCCGTGTTCATCCCGCGTCCCATCGGCGTTCACCCGCAGCACGTCAGGATATTTCTGCGTCAGCCACGCAGGTGGAGCGTCGGTCGGCGTCCCCAGCACGGTCACAATATGATGCCGCGCCGCTGCCGCAATCGCGCGATCCATCCAATCCAGATCGTACCTGTCCTCTGCCGGCTCCATGCGGCTCCAGGCAAACTCGCCGATCCGCACCATGTGGATATTCGCGGCTTCCATCAGCGCCAGGTCCTGATCCCAGCGCGACTCGGGCCATTGTTCCGGGTACCACGCAGCGCCCAGCAAAAGAAAAGGCGCGCCATCGGGCCACGTCGCCTCAGCAGCTTGTTGCGTGAAACCATACTCAGCGGCCGTGATCAGAGCCACCAATACTCCGGCAACAACAATGCCGGTGTACCATCTCCGCACTTTGCGCAGCTTCATTCGGTTTCAGCGACAAACCGTGCCGGCGTCAGACCCAGCGCCTCGGTGATCGCCCTGGCATAACGCTGCACGACGTGGATCAGCTGCCGCTCACGCCCCGAATTCGCCCCACCAGGAATCACCGGGACCGCCAGCGCGGCTGTCACGCCGACGTGAGGATTCCCAACCGGACAGCAGATGTCGTAGCCGGTGCGCCGTGTGCTCAGCGCCATCAGGTATCCGGACCTGCGAATCTGTGTCAGATCGGTAGCCAGCGCTTTCCGTTCCTGCGCGCTCATCTGCGCGTAAATCTGGTCCGCATCGAGGAACCGCTGGCGAGCAGGCTCCTGCAGCAGCGCGATCAGGACGCGACCCGACGCCGTGTTCAGCGGTTGGGCACGATAACCAACCTCGATCGACAGCCGCACCGGTTCCGGGCTCTCCGCCTGAGCGATCACCAGCAGCATCGGTCCGCTCAGCACACTCAGGTGGCACGACTCGTGTACCGCATCCGCCAGCTCCCGCATGTGGACGCCGGCCGCCGCCAGAAGATGGTCGACGGGCGAATGCGTGTGCGCCAGTTCATAGAGCCGCAGTGTCAGCCTGTATCCGTCCGACACGGGATCGCGGGTGATATAGCTGCGCCGCTCCAGAGCATTCAGCATCCGGAACAGCTCACTGGGTGTGCGCTTGAGCGTGTGGGACAGATCGGTCAGGGTCTGCGGAACCTCCGCCGCCGCCAGCGCCTCGATGATATCGAGACCCTTGTCCAGCGCGGGAACCGAATAACTAGTTGACGTTTTGCGGCTCATTGTCCGTTTCCCGGAGTTTGTCTCCGGCGTTCTTCGAATGGGGCAGGAAGCCAACATCATATAGGTCGGCCGTCTCTGCCGACAGCACGATCGAATCGCCGCTCGCCGCCGGCATCAGCGGCTCCGCCTCGCACCAGGCGCCGGGAACTCCCGCAGAATCTCTTCCGTGTGTTCACCCAGACGAGGCGCGCCACGCCCGCTCTTCAGAATCTCTCCATCGATGCGGATCGGGCAGCGCGTCGTGCGCAGCGATAAACCATCCGCGGTGGAAACCTCCTGGACCATATCGAGCACGTGGAAAGCTTCGCGCTGCACAAGATCGCGCCACGTGAGTACATCGGCGCACCACACATCCGCGGGCTCGAGAATTGCCAGCCACTCCGTGGTCGTGCGCGTCAACAGATGTTCGGCCAGCACGCCCTTGATCTCGTCGCGATGGTCGAACAGCGATCTGGGATCCGACCAGACCAGCAGCGATTCGCAGTCGAGCAAATGGCCGAGCTGCGTGATGGAGCCCATGGCCAGCGCAAGGTAACCATCGGCGGTCGCATAAATTCCATAGGGCGCGCCCAGATACGCATGCGCGTTGCTGATGGCGCTGCGGCGCGGCAACTGCCCCCCGTCATTCAGGTAGGTGGTAAGGACTTCGAATTGAAAGTCCAGGATCGATTCGAGGAGACTTACTTCCACGCGCCCTCCGCGACCGGTCACGCCCCGGCGCACCAGGCAGGCGAGAAGTCCTTCTGCCAGGTGCGCGCCGGCATAAAGATCCGCCACGGCAATTCCCACCGGGACCGGCGGCTGGTTGGCGTCGCCGCTCAGCCACGGCAATCCCGACAAGCACTGGGCCAGAAGATCCTGACCGGGCTTCTGACTCCATGGACCCGTCCGCCCGTACCCGGAGATTTCGCCGTAAACCAGCCGCGGATAGCGCGCGGTAATCGAGTCATAATCGAAGCCCAGACGCTCGATAACCCCGGGCCGGAAATTGTGAATCATCACATCGGCACGAGCCAGTAACTCATGCAGCTGCTGCCGCCCTACTTCGGTTTTTAGATCAGCGGTAAGACTCTCCTTGTTGCGGTTGATGGAATGGAAAAGCGTACTGTCACCGTTCAATTCAAGATTGGAGATATAGAGCTGGCGGCATAGATCGCCGCCCTGCGGCCGCTCAATCTTAATGACCCGCGCTCCCATGTCGGCCAAACGCAGAGAGGCCGACGGTCCGGCAAGAAACTGGCTAAGGTCGACGATGAGGAGCCCATCAAGCGGTCGCATGTTCGCTCTTTCTGGAAGTGGCCGGGACTTGAAGCACCAGTCGATTCAGGTTTTCGATCGTCTGCCTGTCGCTCGCTTGCCCCCGCAGATGTTCGTGGATCAGGAGTCCGGCGCGATCCTGGAAGGCCTGATAACCCGTGAAGCGCGGGCGCAGCCACGCTGCGTCGAGCGTCGCCAGAGTCCTGCGGAAAAAATCGCCCGACCGGCGATTCACTTCGTCATCGAGCCAGGCCGCGCGGTGCCCCGGCTGGCCCCCGCTTTCGAAGTATAGAGTTGACTGACACAGTGGTGAAGCAACGAACTCCGCGTAGCGAGCGCAGATCTCCGGATAGTGCGTGCGCGCAGAAACGGCCAGACCTGCTCCTCCAAGGACCGAGCGGAGTACCGTGCCGTTGGGCAGAGAAACCAGCCCTCCGAATGAAAGAGGATGTTTCGCGTAGCCTGTGCGCGCGTAATTCGAGTAGCCGTACGCGAATGGGCAATACGCGACGCGGTCACCCCTGGCAAGCTCCTCCCAGGTCGCGATCGGGTTGCGCATGAGACACGCTGGATCGCACCTCTGCACCAGCGACCGAAGAAGCCCAAGCGCCTCACGCCCGGCATCCTCGCCGACAACCATCTCCCCATTCCGGAATGGCTCCTCCCCAAGGCTGACGCATAACATGAAAAAGTGCATGAGGCTGTCAAGGGGGATCGCGGGGATTGCAACCCTGCCCGCGGCCGCCAGCTCCATCAGCTCCGGCCATGTCTTCGGCAACTCCGCCAGCAGATCCGTCCGCCATCCGCTCACCGGAGTCGCGGCATCAATAGGAAGCGCCCAAAGATGGCCGCCGTGAACATAGCTCTCGTACGATCGCCCTGCCGAATGTTCTTTTTGGTTCTGCAGGAAACTTGCCGGAATCCATGCGTCGAGAGGGAAAAGGAGGTTCTCCTCAGCGGCGCCCACAACGGAAGGATGATCGATGACGAGGAGGTCGCAGCGTCCGGCCAGATCCGCAACCGAGGCATCGGCAAAATCCTGCAGAGTTCGAACCTCCCAGGAGATCCGATATTGGGGATGCAGTTCGTGAAACCGCTGCGCCGTGGCTACCATGGGAAGAAACCCCCGGCTATGATTCCAGGTGATTCCCTGCAGCCGAATTGCCGAAGAATCGATCATGCGAGACGGCCGGCTCCCGTATAAACTAAGGGTGATTCATTTTATATGCAAAAATTAGTTTCATAAAACAGAAATAGGCCGAAATCCCGCATTTTTCCCTTCCGCCCAGGAGCTACCGTGGTCTGCGAACAGTTCTTTGAGGACTACGAGACAGGACATACGCGTACTACTGCGGGCAGAACCATCACCGAAACCGACATCGTGGTGCATGCCGGGCAGACGGGAGATTTCTATCCCCACCACATGGACGAGGAATGGTGCCGGACGCAGCCCTTCGGTCACCGGATCGCACACGGCACTCTGATTTTCAGTGTCGCCGTCGGCATGACCGCCCAGGTCATGAACCCGCGCGCCATGTCTTACGGTTATGACCGGCTGCGCTTCATTCAGCCCGTCTACATCGGCGATACCCTGCATGTCGAGGTCGCCGTGGCTGAGAAACGCGAAGACCCCAGGCGCCCAGCCCACGGCATCGTCGTCGAGTCCTGCAAGGTTACGAACCAGAAAGATGAGACCGTACTGGTTTGTCAGCATCTGCTGCTCGTCGAAAAGCGGCCCATCAATTCGTAAGGCTCTCCTGACGAATCCGATTCAAAGCCCCTCGTCGAAGATCAGATTCATGTGCGCCAGTTCTCTCTGCGCCCGCTCCAGGATGGCGCTGGACGGATCATCCCCGGTGAGCGCGTCAACGATCACCTTGTCGATCACCTCGGCAAATGCCGGCAGATGACGGCTCCTCGGCAACCGCATCGCTCCCAGTGAAATCTCTTCGATCGCCGCGTAACACGGGATGCGGCGCTGCAGCGCCGGATCGCGCCATGTGGCCAGTTGCACACCGACCGTTCCATAATCGACACGCGCGCGGTCAATCGCAGGTCTCGCGATGAAACGCAGAAATTCCCACGCTGCAGCCTTATTTTTGCTCCCTGCTGCGATGCCCATGGTCCAAAAAACCGAGAGCGATGCGGGCCGGCGACCCGGCTCGGCGGGAAGTGGGGCAATCGCGATCCTGCCCTCGAGCGGCGAGCCTGGCCGATCGGCTCGGGCCGCAAAGCCAAACCAGTTGACCATCAGTGCGATGTTTCCCGAAAGAAAAAGATCCCCCGACCGCGTGGAGTCCAGATGCGGCGAGTCAGGATGGCACCGCGACGGATCGCACACCAGTTCCCTGTAGAAATCCAGTGCTTCCGTAGCTGCCCGCGTATCGATCGTCGGCCGCCCGGTGGCATCGTGCAGCGAGCCACCACGGCTCCACAATTGCAGCGCAAAGTCGTATAGAGTGTTGTGTCCGTCCGGAAAGGCTGCAACCACGGTGCCCCAGCGTTCTTGTTCGGGCCGCGTAAAAAAGCGGGTGACGTCGCGGAGCTGGCTCCATGTGCGGGGCGGGGCAAGATTGTAACCATACTGGTTACGGAAAGCTCCCCCCTCGGGGGGATCCTCCAGGTAATCGCGCCGGTAGATGAGGCATTCAGGCCCGTCGTGCCAGGGCAAAGAACAGATCCGTTCGCCAAAACAAACCGGCTCCGTCAGCGAGACTGGCCATGCCTCTGGCCATCCGGCGAGCGGGCGCGTGCGCATCCAGGGTGCCAGGTCTTCGAGCAGTTCCTTTTCGACCGCCTCGCATAGCCAGTCCGTCACCACCAGCGCAAGATCGCACTTCCCATCGCGCAGATCCCCGCTCACAAAAAGCCGCTCGTACAACGTGTGCAGTTCCAGGGGCTCGGCCTCGACTTCGATTTCCGGATGTTCGCGGCGGAAGAGATCAATCTCCGCCTGCACAGCGCTCTCAAAGTCGGAATATTGTCGCAGCAACAAACGAAGCCGCACACTCATACCTTCGCCCTCACGATAGCTGGAACAAAGCGAGCGATGTATGTCGCCCGTCTGCCACAATTCACGATCGCTGACTCAACGCCCTCCATCCTCGAACATCCAGTCCAGATTGACCGGTCCGTTCGCATCGTTGGCCGCGACCGGAACCTGCGGAACGACCGTCGCGCCCTCGGGTATGAAACCCAGCACGACCCAGTCTCCTTTGCCCAGGTCCAGCTCGTTTCGCCCAGCGGGAAGGGGCCTGGCCCAAATGCTGATCGATGTTCCGCCGGATAACGTGATCGCATCCGGAAGCGCGTCGTTCCATTGTTCGGTCGCGGCACTCACATTCGTTCCATCGCTTCCTGGCGGATGCATAAACCCGACGAGGACCTGAGCAGGAGCGCCCAACGTGAACCGGAGCGGAGTGCCTGGCGGTAGAGTCATGCGGATTCCTGTCATGCCGTCAATTTCCGGTGAGACACTCGTCACGTTCAGCTTCTCGCGCCCGATGAGCAAGGCCTTCCCCGCCATCAGGGTGAACGTCTCGGTACCCGCCGACGCCAGCGTGAACGGCACCTGAGGCAAGCGCGCGTCCTTTGTGTCCGCGCCCTGCTCGTCTTTCCCACTTCGAAGGTGCTGCAGGCGCGTGCGAAAAACAGCCAGTTCGTGTTCGTAGACCGGCAATACGTCACGGAAGTGCTCCGTCGATGGCCCGCCGCGAACCGGAATCCGCCGCTGGCTCGTGTGCATCGCCGCTGCATCCCGATAGCTCCCGCGGGTCAGTTGAGTCAGTTCACGAAATTCATCCACCGAGCGCGCCAGCAGCCCCTCCGCCGCCTCCAGATGCGTGCGATCGCGATCGTAGCCGAACAACATGACCTCCTCGGCCGCTTTCGTCTTCGCCTGGTAGAAAACCATCAGCGCATGAATTGCGCGCATGTCGTTCACGATGCGTTGGTACTCTTCGCGATCCCGCGTGACACCGGGCCCGGCGGCCAACGCTTCCTCGACTGCGCTTTCGGAAGACGCAGCCATCGCATCCGCAATCCCGACCGGCGTCTCTCCATGATGTCGTTGATGATGCACTTCATCCGCGACGTATTCGTCGAGGCGCTCGCCCTCGGGAGCGTCTCCCGTCCACAGCGTCTCCGCAGGATTAAAGCGCTTCGCATCGATCAGCTGTGGCATGGTCATCCCAAGCGAAAACACCTCACGGTTTCCTTCCGTGATGCCGATGCGTGGCAGCAGAGTCGGCGAACAGATGCCGGAAAGCTCATAGGCGCGCAGCAGGTGTTCCCCCGTCTCACTCTCTCCGGCAGTAAGCGAAGGACTTGAGGCCTCGCCACCATCCGCAGCGTCCGGCGGCAGCAGCGGAGGATCCGTCACCGGCGCATGGCGATCTGTTGCGGCGGCGGTGAAATGCTCGGCAAAACGCGCCGACCAGTACGAGCGTTCCTTCTGCGGGTCGCGGTGTGAGTTCCAGGCGTAGCGCGCCCACGCTTCATACCAGATCCAGTCGCGTTCGGTCTGCTGTAACAGCGGGTCCGCCTTGTCCGCTGCATACGGCCAGTCCCAGTAGCGCAGCGGATAGAGATGCAGCCCGCCGATGCCGATACTCTCGAAGTGTTGCACCGTTTCCTCAATGAACTCCGGATCGCCCCAGCGAAACGGCTCGAGATTTGAAAGCAGATGAATATTCGCGATCGCCACCTTCGAGCCCGCGACTAAGGTCTGAAACCGCTGCAGCACCGGTCCGCGAATATTTGTCCACGTGAGCGATTCGCCATTCCACTTCCACATTGTGTCGATGTTCGGATAAAGCGGCGCCGCAGCCGGCATCACCTTTTCAATATCTGTCGCATGCGCCCGAACGATGATCGGCGGAACCGGAATTGGATGTCCTGCCTGCTTCTCCAGCGCGGCAAGTCCATCTTTCACGCCCGGAATGATCGTTTGCGTCAGCCACTCCGCCCCGTAGTGCGGGCCCAACGCTTCCCCCAGCGTCATAAACAAACCAACATTGGGGTAATTGCGCATGAACTCGGAAATGCAGTAGCGGGTGTATTCGCTCGCGATCGGCGACGGTGCCGACAGGTGATACGGCAAATTGTGCGCTCGCGCAAACGTGTGGCTCAGGTGGATGTTGTAGAAACCCTGGATGACACGGATGCCGCGCTTGTCTGCTTCTGCCGTGATCCAGCGAAACAGCGCAATATTCTGCTCCAGTTGTGCCGTCGACAGCTCTTGTGCCTCCGGATATTTTGGCAGCCTCAGGAGCGACGTAAACGGATGCCCATTCCATAAGTAAAGCGCGTTATAGCGCTCGCTCACGAGCAGGTCCAGATATCGCGTCCACCATGCCTTGTCGTAGAAAAACGGAAAACTCTCCGGAGTGTAGGGGTAGTCGTATTCGGCCCCGTCATAGGTAATCTCCGGCTTTTGCATGCCGAGCGCAACGCCGCGCAGCTTCAGCGCCGGATGATCCTCGAAGTTCAGATGCTCAGGCACCCGGCCTTCCGCATGAATGCGACTGGCAAGCTCCATCGCACCGTACAGGGTTCCCGATGCATCCGAGCCCGCCACGACGATGACCATCCCGAAACGCCGCACGCCAAAAGTTTCCTCTGCTCCGGACCGGAACTGCGGCAGCTGTGCATTCCAGCGCTTCAGGATCGACGCGTCCCGCTGCGCCACATAGATCGTGTCGTTGCCAGGCAGATTCCTGACCACATCCCGCAGCCGCTCGGCGCCGTACAATTCCCTGGGGGTCGCCCCGGATGAGGTGATCACGCGTGGCGCCGCAAATGCGGGGAGCACGACCGCACCATGGAACAGAAGCAACCATGCGAGATACCGGGCCCGTCTCCGCCGCACCACGATTCGATCTGGCTTGGTCGCGAAGTGGGAAGGTCCCTTTGCAGTCTCAAACAGCTGTCGGATAGCTTCCGGCAATCTCATTTTGCTTATTTATGCAGCCCAGCAAGAATTCTCTGTCAGATGGTATTCTCCGGCTCTTGGATCGCGCAAAGGCTAACCGATCTTTTTCTGCCGGGCCCGCGGTTTTCTGCCGCACTGCGGCGCTTCTCCTGGTGCTCGTCACCGCTGCGTTCTCCGCTCATCCCCAGACCCAGCTTGCAATGCCGGCTGGTGTCCCCGATCCTCTTGTCTTTCGCAATGGCAAACACCTCGTTTCTCCTCAGCAGTGGCCGGCCCGTCGCAGGGAGCTACTCCACCTCTTCACCGAGCAAATGTACGGCCGTATGCCGCCTCGCCCGTCTCAAATGCGTTTCCATGTCGTCGATGATCTGAATGCGTTCGGGGGTCTCGCGACACGCCGTCAGGTACGTATCGACCTGGATGGTCGTGCCGGCAGTGCGCACATCGATCTGCTGCTCTATATTCCCCACCGCGTCCCACATCCTTCGGTCATTCTTGGAATGAACTTCTGGGGCAACGAAACTGTCGACTCCGATCCGCAAATTCGCATCTCCGATCGCTGGGTCGAATCCAGCCACAATCCGTTCGTCGATCTTTCCTGCGTGCAGGAGCACCGCGCCACACCCGCCTGCCGCGGCATCGATTCGCGCCGCTGGCCGGTGGAGGCCATTCTTCGTCGGGGATATGCGCTCGCGACCTTCTACCGCGGCGATCTCGATCCCGATCGCAGCGACGGCTTCAGTGACAGCATCCGAAGCGATTATCCCGAACTCCAGAAAGGCGACGATAACTTTTCCACTATCGCCGCCTGGGCATGGGGCCTGAGCCGCGCCATGGATTACCTGGTGACCGATCGCAGCATCGATTCCCATCGTGTGGTCGTCTTCGGCTGGTCCCGCCTCGGGAAAGCTGCGCTGTGGGCCGCTGCCAATGACACACGATTCGCAGCCGTCATCAGCAACGAATCCGGCGCCGGCGGGGCAAAAATCTTTCATCATGTTTCCGGCGAATCCATCGCCCGTCTCAACACCGTCTTTCCCTGGTGGTACTCGAGGAACTTCCACCGCTACAACGGTGAAGATTCGACTCTGTCATTTGATCAGAATGAGGTTCTGGCTCTCATCGCGCCCCGTCCCCTCTATGTTGCCAGCGCCATCGACGACGCCAATGGCGATCCTCAAGGAGAATTTCTCGGCGCGCAGGCGGCCACGGAGGTCTACCGGTTCCTTGGCTTTCTCGAAACCCGGTTGCCTGAGTGGCCAGCCGTCGATCAACCGATCCTCGAACGTGTCAGTTACCACGTTCGCAGCGGCGGCCACGATGTCACCGCATTCGATTGGGACCAATACCTCCGCTTTTGCGATGCGTATGTCGCCGCGACACCTCATCACCCGAACACCCCACCGGGAACAGGCCCGCGAGGATGAGCACCGAGATGGATCCTGCTGGATTTCTCCTTGCGGAGAGCGTGTGACGATGCCAGGTGTCCGCGCGGCATGCCTGTGCGCTCTGCTGCTTATCAGCGGAATCCAGAGCGCCCTGCCTCAGGCAGCGGTCGCTCTTCCCGCCGCCGCGCCGGCGAGCGTACAGGGTGTTGCCTTTCACTTCGTTTCGGATGGGCCCCCCGGCTCCGGGTGGGATCACGGCAACCGCATCGCGCGTTTCTATTTTCCGGAGTGGCTGCCAGCCTTTTTCACAAGAGCCATCGTTCTCGATGGCGATCTCGCCCGCAACGATACACTCTCGTGGATCTTTACAGGCCCGCACGCTGGCTTCACGGTGCAGCTCGGCGCGCATCAGGTACGCCTTCAGCAGAGGTACTACGATTCGTGGTCACTCTTCTCTGACGCGCAGCCTTCGACCGGCTACCCACAGAAAATCGTCCAGGATGCCATCGTTCCCTTGACCGGAACGGCCCGCACTATCACAGTGATCTTCGATGCGCACCTCTCGGTTCAGGTGCTGGTGAACGGCGAAAGGCTGATTGAACAGAGCTGCCTTTTTGACGTTCAGCGGCACCAGCTCGAGTTCGACGCCCCGCGCACTGAACATCACGTGCTCTCAGGCGAACTGCTGCCGGATGTCAACCGCCAGGTCTCAGTCACGATCGATCCCTCGGTGCGCCATCAGACGGTGCTGGGGTTCGGCGGCAGCCCCAGTATTCCCGCCTGGCAATCGCTCAGCGACGCGGGCAAACAACAATACTGGCAAATCCTGAAGAGCTACAACCTCCTCATCGACCGCGAATATCCAATGGGCACCCGTCTCAAGCCCGATATGTCCAACCTCGATGACCTTGCCGACGCCAGTCCGCACTACTACGGAGATAATTTTCCCAACGGCGAAGTGTCGGACTTCAACTACAACCGCACCACGCAGGAGATGGGCGGAAACGTGATCTACGAAATGTGGGACCTTCCCTCCTGGGCCGCGCAGCACCCAACCGATGGCGCCCCGCACGGCCATGCCGTGGCCGATCCCGAAGCCTGGGCGCGCGCCATGGTTACTTACTGCCGTATCGCGAAAGAGCGCACCGGTCGTCCACCGGAGATCGTGGGCGTGCAGAACGAAGTGGAGGAACCCCCTCAGGTCGCGCTCGAGATGGTTCGCGTTCTTCGTCAGCGTCTTGACGAAGCCGGTTTCGCCAGCGTCAAAATCCATATGGCGGACGCCAGCTTTCTTTTTCTCGGTACGCAGCGTGCGACGGCCCTTCGCGACCATCCCGATGTGTGGAAGTCCATCGACTATGCCGCGGCTCACGAGTACGACTACCAGGATAATTTTGCCAATCCCGACGAATACGACGCGACCATGCGCGACATGCGTCGAGCTATTGGTGACAAACCATTCCTCGCCACAGAAATCTGCATCAACAAGCCGTCCCTGCAGATGAACTCGTGGCGCGTCGCGTTCAACCTTGGCCAGCTCTACCACAAGAATCTCACTCTCCTCGACGCCATCGGCCTCCTCTATTGCTGGCTCATCCTCGACGTTGAGCAGCCCAGCTTCGGAGCCTCACGCTCCCTCCTCGTTCCCGATCGCGCGCGCGGCAACATCCCGGTTGCCTCGAGCGATCAGCTGCGCGTCCTCGGCGCATTCAGCCGACACATCCTTCGTGGCATGCAGCGTGTTGACGCCACATCCTCCGACCCGGACCTGCTGGTCACCGCTTTTACCGGCAGAGGCGATGAGACTACCCTTGTCCTGCTGAATCGTTCAACCCAGCCGATGCAGCTCAGCATCCGCGGCATCGATGCTGCCTGGAAAGAGATGGAACGCACCAGTGCTTATCTCCAGAACAGCGACTCTGGAGTACCGTCATCGATCGTGATCCAGCCCGGAGAGATCGTCACTCTCAGCACTCTCCATGCACCGCGGGCTCCGCAATGACGGCTTACTTTCGCAACATATATATGGTTATCGCCATAGCGGTGCTTGGCAGCCTGCCACTCGAGGCACAGCCGCTGCTGGTCCCCGAGCAGTTCCATCATTACTTCACCACCTTCCAGCAACAGGAGCTCGAGGCGACGGGCAGAACAGGCGCCGATTCGTGGTCCTGGATGCTCGCCAACATCCCCTGGTTCGCCTGCTCCGATTCGCAATTCCAGGAGATGTACTACTTCCGCTGGTACGCCTGGCAGAAACACGTCGTTACTACGCGCCGCGGATTCGTGATCACCGAGTGGCTGCCGAAACCGGAGACCCCCGACGGTTTCTACGGCGCTCTGCCCGATGCCGCGCCGTTCCACCTCGGAGAAGCACGCTGGCTGCGTGACCCGAAGATCGCCGAAGACGACGCCCGTTACTGGCTCTCGCCGGACGCCGATCCAAAGAAATACAGCTTTCCCGCCGCCGCGTCGGTGGTCAATGTCGTGCTGGCCAATGGCGACGCGCGCCTCGCGCACGATCTCCTCCCGGCGATGGTGACGAACGCTCGCTCGTGGGAACAGACGAACCAGGATTCTAATGGGCTCTTCTGGTCCATCGACACGCGTGACGCCATGGAGAAGAGCATCAGTGGCGATGGTTATCGTCCAACCCTCAACAGCTATAGGTACGCCGATTACCGTGCGATCGCGGATACGGCCCGCGCTGCCGGTGACAACGCACTGGCGGCGGAATTCGAGGCAAAGGCTCAGATGCTTCGCTCGCTCATGGAGACGCGCCTGTGGAATGCCGCCGACCAGTTCTACGAGGTCGTCTCTCCATCAAAAGATTCCGGCATCCGCTCGCAGAAGCGATTCGTCGATCCGGGAACCGTCCTCCAGTTCTCGGGCGTACGCGAACTCATCGGTTATATTCCCTGGCAGTATGACATCCCCGCGCCGGAACACGACATTGCCTGGAAACAGCTTTTCGACCCCCAGGGATTCAGCGGCAAGTATGGCCCCACCACCGCCGAGCGCCGCAGCCCGCGGTTCCGCTTCCCCAGCAGCGATCAGTGCACATGGAATGGCCCTTCCTGGCCTTACGCCACGACGCAGACTCTGCTCGCGCTCGCTGAGTTGCTCAACACGCGGCGCCAGTCTTTCATCGGCAACGATCAGTACTACCGACTCTTCTCCGAATATGTTCTCTCCCAGCATCTTCGTCTCGCCGATGGCCGCCTGATCCCGTGGATCGACGAAGACCTCGACGCTGACACCGATGAGTGGATCGCAAAGGACATGCTCCTCGCCAAGCATCGCCAGGTGGGCCGCGGCAACTATTACAATCACTCCGGCTTTGCCGACCCGCTCATCACCGGCCTTATCGGCCTGCGTCCCCGGGTGGACAACCGGATTGTCCTCCATCCCCTCCTCCCGGCAGGCGCGTGGACGTATTTCGCGATCGATGACCTGCCCTGGCATGGTCATCGCCTCACCATCGTGTACGACAAGACGGGTCAGCAGTATCGCCGCGGTGCCGGTCTGACGCTGTTTGTTGACGGCCGAAAACTTGCCTCCCGGCCCGACCTCGGTCCGCTCGAAGTCAATCTTCACACTGCTTCTGCATCATGAGAAACCGGTTCATGCTCTCCCCAAAATCGCCCGGCACCGTCATCGTTCTTACGCTCGCCGCCTCCGTCGGGATCGCTGGCGCGCTGGCTTCGTCTGGTTCCGGTTCGCGTGAAACCTGGAAAAACACTCTTGGCATCGAGATGATTCCGCTGCGGCCGGGCTCCTTCATCATGGGCGGGGACCAGCAGGCCCTGCCCGATAACATCACCGACGGCCACGGTGTTATGTCGCGGCGCCCCGCACACGGGGACTTCGATGAATTTCCAGCCCACACCGTTCACCTCACGCATGGCTTCGCCATGGCGGCCACCGAGGTCACGGTCGATCAGTTCCGCCAGTTCGATCCCTCCTGGGAGGCCAGCCCTCTGCATCCGGACTATGCCGCCGGCGTGAGCTGGGATCAGGCGCAGGGTTTCTGCGCATGGCTCTCGAAGAAGAAGAGCAGGCACTATCGGCTTCCGACGGAAGCCGAGTGGGAATATGCCGCGCGCGCCGGATCGCAAAGTCCTTTCGCTGACGGCGATCAGCCGTTCAGGACTGATGAGCCAAATCGCTGGGGCCTTCGTAACCTGGGCACTGGACGCCCCGAGTGGGTGCTCGATTGGTATGCGCTCTATCCGACTTCCGGAGCCGAAGAAGTCGATCCGCACGGACCCGCCACCGGCCTCGCCAAAGTCGTCCGCGGAGGCGGCCTCGATTCCAAAGCCGCGAAGAACACGCTCGGCGAAGGTTACCCGGCCGGATCGCTGTATTTCGCTCGCAGCGCCAATCGCGCCAGTATGGCCCCCGCGTTTCGCAGCGACCACGGCAACATCGGCTTCCGCATCGTCGAAGCGCCCGATCCTGTCTCACCTCCTTCGCCGGCGCAGAGATATTTCTTTGAGACTGTTGTGAAACAGACAGCGGACGAAGCGGCCGCGGGTCCCGACCTTCACCAGCCCTTCTATCGGACCCTGCTTCTCTTCCCCGATCTCGGCGGACAATCCATGCCTGACGTGGGCTGGCGCCTTGGCCTGGCGCGCGGCCTTGGCATCCACTATCACAACTCTGCCATTCAGGTGCTGCCCAACGGCGACCTGCTGGCCGCGTACTACAACACCCCGAATGAGGAAGACGATCCCGATCAGACCCTTCTGATCATGAGACGCCGGGCCGGCTCGCTCACATGGGATATGCCCGAACCATGGCCTTATTTCGCCGATGCTGCCAATGCGGGTCCTGTTCTGTGGAACGATCCCGCCGCGCGCCAGCTCGCGCAAGGCAGGATTTGGCTCTTTTGGGGAACACCCCGCCTCATTGGCAACAAGCCGTTCTGCTTCACGACCTCGCTCGACAACGGCGTCACCTGGGAGTCCGCGCAGGTTCCGCAATTTCCAGCTCCCATCGGCCGCTATGTCTCGCAGCCTGTCAACAGCATTGTGCGAGCCGGAGATGGCACCATCCTCATCCCCACGGACTCCACCGGTCACGACGCCGACGGCAATGGCTCCATCTCCGCCGTCTGGGCCTCCCACGATAATGGCAAGACGTGGTTTGACACCGGTGGCCGCACCGCAGGCCGTCACACCACCATCGTTCTTCGCAAAGATGGCGCCATCCTCGGCTTCGGTGGCAAGAACTCCAATATCGACGGACGGATGCCGCTCGCCATCAGTACCGACGGCGGCAAGACGTGGACGAAGCAGAAGACCCCCTTTGATCCCCTCGCCAGTGGTGAACGTCCCAGCGTCATTCGCCTCGCTTCCGGCCGCCTCTTCTTCGTAGCCGACTCCAACCCCAAAAACCAGAAACACATGCACAAGGACGGAGCGTATGTCGCTCTCAGCGACGACGAAGGCGCGACCTGGAGGCAAAAGCGCCTTCCGGACAACATCGTCACTGTCGGATACACCACCGCCACCCAGGGCCCCGACGGCATCATCCACATCGTCACATCGAAGAACGAGCCCAACTACGAGATCGAACTGAATGAAGCCTGGATATTCTCCAGCGCCGACGGCGGGCAACCAACTCCCGTACCGGGGTCCATCGACCATCACCGCGAAAATTATCCGGACGGCAAGCCCATGGCCGAGTGGTCCAGCACCCGCGCCAGCAACGGCGAGGCGCTTCTCGAAGGACCCGAGACCTTCTACTATCCCAACGGCCGCACCGAATGGAAACTGCAGTTTCACCTCGGTGAGAAGACCGGCGACGAAATCTACAATCGAGAAGACGGCACAAAGGTCTGGATGAAGAGCTATGGCGACGCCGGGACATGGACGTGGCAGCAATTCGACTTGCGCGGCCGTGTTGCCGCCACATCGCACTGGCACGATAAGACGCTGGTGAACGTCACTTTCTCAGACGGGTCCGTGCCTTGATTCTCAGCCTCTGCTTTTTAGTCGCCGCATCTCTGGCTGCGCTCCTGCTCCGTACTCTGCCACTCAGCGCCCCGTGGAGGCGATTTCGACCCCAGCACGGGGTGGCAAACGGAAGCAATGAAATATTTAGACTCGCGCGGAGAGAGAATCCAGGCTGCGGGTGGGCCGCGGACTGCGACGCGCAACCGGCGAACTCAGTTCTTGCGATAAAGCTTTGGAAAACCGAAGAGCTGAGTGATTTCCACCAATAAAATCTGCCTCACAGTGCCGAACTATTAATTGAATAGTTGACAGGCGATAGCGCTTCGCCGTATAAAGTCTTCGAATTATTAATTTCATAATGGCTGAGGTAGAAGCGTTGGCAAGGAAAAAGTCACCCAACCTGACGGAAGGCGAGTTGCCGCTCATGGAAGTGCTTTGGAAGAAGGGACGCGCGACCGTGGGCGAGGTCGTAGCATCCCTGCCAGCCCATCCGCCGCTTGCCTACAGCACGGTGCTGACGACCCTGCGCATTCTCGAAGCCAAGGGCTACCTGCGGCACACGAAGAAGGGGCGCGCATTCGTCTATGAACCCATCATCGTTCAGGAAGAGGCCAGCCGCAAGGCACTCCGTCACCTGCTCAACCGCTTCTTTGGCGGTTCCCGGGAACTGCTGGTCGTCAATCTGCTGAAGGAAGAAACCATCGGCCGGGCGGAATTGCGGCGAATCAAAAAAATGATCGGGGAAAGTAAGTAGGGAGAGCACACATGACCCAATTCAACCTGGTGATGACAACTCTTCTCAACGGAATCTGGCAGGGGGCGATGCTCGCGGCGGCGATGTGGCTGCTTCTGAAACTGATTCCACGACTGAATCCGACAACTCGCTTTACGGTTCTGTGGATAGCCTTAATTGCCGTGGTGGCGCTGCCCCTTGTACTCCCCGCGTCACAACGGTTTCTTTCACGCGCGCAAGCGGATTCGCCCGCGCTTGAAGCGACCAACAAGACCACGACTCCGACGCCTGCGCCCATTCATATGCAGGAGCCCCGGTTCAGCTTACAAACTGCGCCAGCGAGCCCCGCGACGCATCGTCTGTTGATTCCGAAATCGAGACCCGAATCAGCAACTGACCAAACGTCTGAGTCGGTGCCAGTCCGCAATGCTACCTCCGGAAGTGCGTCGGCGAGACAGGCCGTTAAGCATCCTCTGATCCGCATTGACTCAGGAAGGTTTCTGGAAGCGCTCGCGATGGTGTGGGCATTCCTGTCTCTCCTGATGCTGGTGCGCCTCGGATTTGGCTTCCGCAAGCTGCAGGGATTAAAGGCAGACGCCCTACCGCTTCCCCGGGAATGGCAGCTGCAGCTGACACGTCTGAGCCGAATCAACGGAGTCCGCCGCCAAACGCAATTGCTCGTCTCGACGGGCATTGCAGCACCTATGTCGCTCGGGTTTCTTCATCCGGCGATCCTGATTCCTCAAACCCTCCTCGATACTCTGTCGAATGCGGAACTCGAACACGTCGTACTGCACGAACTGGCCCACCTGCGGCGCCGGGATGACTGGACCAACCTCGCACAAAAACTGATTACAGCGATGCTTCCAATCCAGCCCGCCATTTACTGGATCGGTCACCGCATGTCGATCGAGCGCGAAATGGCATGCGACGACTGGGTCACCGCAACAACCGGAACGACAAAGCCCTATGCAGCCTCCCTCACAAAAGTGGCAGAACTGACCCAATGGCGGCGCGCCGATATTCTGGCGGCAGGAGCGACAGGAAACCGTTCGCAACTTTTTGCTCGCGTCCACAACATGCTGAACGAAACTCGGAATGCGGCGCCAAAGCTCGCCCTCGCTCCCCTGCTTGTAGCGATTGCGGCTGCAGGAACACTCATCTTTGTGAGCGCGCGGGCACCGGTAATGATCGCCCTCGCGCAGACATCGGCGGACGAGAATAGCCGGCAGGAGCCGCTTCCACCAGCGCCGCTTCACACGCTGCAGGCACCGCGAACGCAGATGGCACGACCGGTTTCTGTTGCATCCCTGGCCCTACCGGTGCGGCTTGCGCAGACCGCGGCGCTGCCACCCTCGGCACCAGCGCAGTCACCCAACGCGCCGCTGGCGCCGCCCGCCCCCCTCGCGCCGAGTGCGCCCCTCGCTTCTGTGGCGCCGCTCGCACCCATGGCGCCCGACGGCGCGCAGCAAGGCGGCGAGACGCACATGGAGGTCACAAACCGCAACGGGTGGACGTCACTCACCGTGAAGATTGACGGTGCTGTCGAATTCACGGATGACGATCACGACGTCAAGTCACTTTCTCCTGGCGGCCATTTCCGGATCGAGGAACGGACCGGGCTCTCCAGCCGCGCGTACGACGTGACAGCAGATTCGACCGGTAACCTTACAAAAACATGGTCGGTCGACGGGTCTGCGAAACCGCTGGACTCCGAAGGGCGGGCATGGCTGGACCGCTTGCTGCCGCAGATGATTCGGGAGAGTGGGATTGGAGCTGGACCCCGTGTGGCGCGCATCCTCCGCCAGGGAGGTCCGCAGGCCGTTCTTACGGAAATAGGATTGATTCACAGCGATGGATCGAAGCGCATTTATCTGGAGCAGCTCTTTGCGCAGGCGACGCTCAACACCGATGAGCTGAAGGACGCTGCACCGTTGATCCGGCGGATCTCATCCGACGGCGACAAAGCGCAGGTGCTCCTTACCGTGGACGGGAGGTATTTCACGGGCGCACTGCGCTCGTATCTCTTCGAGGCGGTGGAGAGTATTAACTCGGACGGCGACAAACGCAGGGTGCTTTCCGACATCGTCAAGAAGGATGCCGGAAGCGCCGACACGCTTGTCAGCGCGGCGAGGGCGGCAAAGCATATTTCCTCTGACGGCGACAAAGCCGAAGTGCTGATGGAAATGGCAGCTCCCTATCGTCCCGGCGGCGGTCTCGATGTGGCGTATTTCGAGGCGGCGAATTCGATTGCGTCGGATGGCGATCACGCGCGGGTTCTTTCCACTCTGCTGGCAGCACATGGCGACGACCGCGACACTCTGGCTCGAGTGCTGCAGTCGGCTGAAAAGATTTCTTCGGATGGCGACAAAGCGCGGGTGCTCAAAGAAGCTGTTTCCAGGTACAGCGACGACGACCTCATCCGCAAGGCGTTTTTCGATGCGGCGAATTCCGTTTCCAGCGATGGCGACCACCAGCAGGTTCTGGTGACACTCGCTCGCCGGCAGGGAATTGGCGCAGCTACGCTCGACGGAATCGCGAAGTCGGCGCAGCGGATTGCGTCCGATGGCGATAAAGCTCGCGTCCTGATGGAGCTCGCTGGAACGAATATTGAACCGGTCCGCGACGATTATTTTGCCGCTGCAAACACCATCAGTTCGGCTGGCGATCACAGCCAGGTTCTGGTGACTTTGCTCGACAAGCCAGGAACATCGCCCACGCTGGCCATCGCCGCGATTCAGTCGGCAACCCGCATTTCTTCCGATGGGGATATCAGTAGGGTGCTGCTGGATGCAGCGGACCGGTATCCCAGGGATCCGGCTGTCGACGCAGCGCTGCGCAAGGCCGTTGAAAGCGTCCATTCGGATGGCGTCTATCGGTCGGTCATGTCCGAGATTGCGCGGCACGGTGGAAGCAGTTGACCATGTCAATTCCTGTTGCTCATGACTGAGCTCGCTGGCGAAATCCTGAGTGGGCGAAACGAATCGAATTCCCTGCTCCAGTAGTTAACTAAATAATAGTGAAATAGTTATCAGGTGCAATATTCGGCACGCGCAATTAGATGTGCAAATCTCGTGCTCTTTTGCGGAATTGCAGGTTTCCTCCCACAGTCCGCGGATTCCTCAACACTGGCCGACTTCTCATTAGTAATCGGGACCCGGCTCCTCGAACACTGTTAGCGGCTCCCAAAGTCCGACACGACGACCATTGTCAAAGAGGCCGTTGCCGGTTGCGGTCTCGCGGGTCTCTCGCCCTACATGATCTGCGCAGATTTGCGCTCGGCTCCGCATCAGGCAGTTGGCGAGCTCGAACAAATCCAGTTTCTTCTCGGCCACGTCTCTATCGAAACCACAGAGAAGCATCCTGGCCGCACGCAGCGTTTCCAAAATGCCGTAACTGATGCCATCGACTGGATCCGGCGGATCGTAACCCGAGGCCGATTTTCACCCCGCACTCGGAATCTCCCGCCAGGACACCTCGCCCGCTCATCCAGCAAAACGTTGATCGGATTTGCACCTGGATCTGCCGCGCGGCAGATGACAGACAGAGCCGGTCGACATTGTCGCTTCAGAATGTCCGTGATTCGAATGATCTCCCCTCAATTTGGATCGACCTGGTCTGCAAATCGTAATATTCTTAGGTGATTCCCCCGCCAATCCTTTCACGTCGGAGTTTGCCCGTCTGAAGACGATCTGATCGTACCTGTATGGAAAAGACCCCTAAACGCCCCGCGAGCGAGCAGCCCAAGCAGTTGGGGTCTGCAACCGTCGTGAGCAGCGCAGCGGGGAATGCGCGTCCGGGAGAGACGCCGGCTCCGGCTGCGCGTTCTGATCAGCCGGTGGCGCCGCCGGCCTATTCCGACCAGACCATGATCCCCACGTCCCGCTCCGATGAGACGGAGATGATCGGCTCCGGGGAAACTCGCGCGACGTCGGCAATACCGCCCCGGAGGCGGGTGAGCGGTGCAGGCGACGAAACTGAACTGCAGCCGGGAACCATTCTTGCAAATCGCTACGAGATCCTGAACGTGCTGGGCACGGGCGGGATGGGGTCGGTTTATAAAGCGAAAGACATAGAGCTGGATCGTCTGGTGGCTCTCAAGGTGATCCGGCCGGAGCTGGCTCGGGATGCGGCCATTGTGGACCGATTCAAACAGGAGCTGCGCCTTTCTCACAAAGTGACGCACCGGAACGTGGTGCGGCTATACGACCTGTCGGAAGACGCCGGGCTGCGCTTTGTGACCATGGAACTGGTGCCAGGGCGCGATTTGAGAAGCATCCTGGAAGAACGCGGGAAACTGACGGCAGAGGAAACGGTGGACATCTTCCAGCAGATTTGTCTGGGGCTGGAGGCCGCGCACGGCGTGGGCATCCTGCACCGGGATCTGAAGCCGCAAAATGTGATGCGGGAAGACACCGGGCGCGTGGTGGTGATGGACTTCGGACTCGCGCGGATGATCGACAGCAGTGATGGAATGACCCAGACCGGCGCGATCATGGGAACCTTCGACTATATGTCGCCGGAACAGGCGCTGGGCAAGGAGCTTGACCAGCGATCGGACATCTTTGCGCTGGGACTGATCGGGTATGAAATGCTCACCGGTTCGATGCCATTCCGGGCAG
>Ga0210385_10000742_pt1 | contig 21268 bp, 22 predicted proteins | sample IncBWH26OmetaG_FD_160107 | JGI IMG/M metagenome (GOLD analysis project Ga0210385, IMG submission 160107) | Forest soil microbial communities from Barre Woods Harvard Forest LTER site, Petersham, Massachusetts, United States - Inc-BW-H-26-O ...
GCCACCTCCTCGCTGTTCAAAACCCTTTCCTCTCCGGCCTGGGACTGCAGCAGGAATTGGTTAGCCTTGAGCGCCTCGGCATGGACTTCTTCAAACGAGGGAATGTTATCGTCCCATTCCAGCAGCGTGGCGCTGGGGCCGGTACGTTCGATGGCACGCGCATAGAGCTTCCAGACGGGATCGAGGACTGGATGATCGTGCGTGTCGAGGGTGTACTTCTCGAATTTGGAGTGTCCGGCGATGTGAATCTGCGCAACGCGCTCGGCATCGACGGCGTTGACGTAGTCCATGGGATTAAAGCCGTGATTCTGCGAAGAGACGTAGATGTTGTTGACGTCGAGGAGAATGCCGCAGTCGGCGGCGTGAACGACCTCGTTGAGGAACTCCCATTCAGTCATCTGCGACTCGTGGAATTCGGCGTAGCTGCTGACATTTTCGACCGCGACCGGAATTTCGAGGGAATCCTGGACTTCGCGGATGCGCTCTGCCGTCGTGCGGATTGCTTCGAAGGTATAGGGCAGAGGCAGCAGATCGTGTGTATAAGTGCCGTCTACACTGCCCCAGCAAAGATGATCCGAGACCCACGGCGTTTTCGTGCGCCGCGTCAGTTCCTTCAGCCGCCTAAGATGTTCGCGGTTCAGCGGCTGCGCCGAGCCGAAGTACATCGAGACTCCATGCTGGACGACCTTGTACTGATCGAGAATGCGGTCAAGCATCGTCAGCGGCCGGCCGCCATCCACCATGTAGTTTTCGGAGATGATCTCAAACCAGTCGACTTCAGGTTTGCGCGAGAAAATGTGATCGTAGTGCGGGATGCGCAGACCGATTCCCACACCGTAATTCGTGAAGGCATTGAAGCGATTGGCCGGCATAGGGAACTCCTGCGAGTGAAGAGGTGCGGCTGAAAGCCCGCCGGAGCGAAGCCTCCAGCACGACACGTGGCGCTTAGATGAGCGAGGGTTTCGATCCATCGGTTGCGCAGCCGCCCTTGCCCTTGCAGCTGTTCTTACCTTTGCAGCCGTTGTCGCTGCTCTTGCAGCCACCCTGGCCTTTGCAGTCGTTCTTGCCCTTACAGGAGTGCCTGGCAGTGCCGGCGTTCTGGCCGTGCGCGAGCACGAGAATGCCCGCGCTGGCCGAGGCACTTGCAGGCGAGGCGCCACCGTTCTGAGTGGACTGTGCGTTGAGGCGAGCCGATGTTCCGCCGAGAAGTCCGGCAACAGCGGCAGCGAGAGCGAGATGATGTGCGGTGCTTGTCTTCATGAGGAGTACCTTCCTTCGGTTAGGCCGCGCCCTCTTCCGGGCTGGGCGTTGCTGACTCGGAATTCCGACATGTAATAAGCAGGAATTCCCACCCAGGCTGCTCGTTCCGTCGGTATACGGCCTGTTACGCCTATAGGAGCCACGGCGGAGCGCATGGTTACAAGGTGACGCGGAAAATCGAATCGAAAGGCCGGGCACGGGTGGGGCGTGGTGCACAATGCGGGAAACTCACCAAAGAGCTGTTTGCCTGACAGGTGATGAAAGCTGTGGCTGCATCTGTAACGATTCACGGCCTTGTGGCTCCAATAAGGTGCAGTCAAACTTTTGCCAGGCGGTCATGCCATGAACTCTGTAACAGCTATTCCTATCCGGAGACACAACAAGCCGGTAAGCTGGCCTGTGCAGATGTATACGAGCTTCTGCACCGTGGGCACGTCCCTGCAGGCGCCGTTTCTGCTGGCCGTGCGGTTGTACTGGGGATGGCAATTTGCGCAAACGGGGTGGGGCAAGCTGCATCATTTGGCGCAGATTACTGAGTTTTTCAGGAGCCTGGACATTCCGCTTCCAGCGTTCAATGCCCACTTCGTTGCGGGGCTGGAGTTTGTTGGCGGACTGCTCCTGATCGCCGGACTGGCTTCACGGCTGACGGGCTTTCTGCTGGCGGCCAACATGTTCGTTGCCTATTGGACCGCCGATCATCAGGCGCTGGTCTCCGTCGTTTCGGATCCGGGCAAGTTCTATGGTGCAGACCCGTACACTTTTCTTTTCGCTTCGCTGCTGGTTCTGATCTTCGGAGCGGGTTTCTTTTCGCTGGATGCTGCAATCGCGAAGGGCTGGAGGAAGCGGGCGTGAACATGGCTGATGCCAGGCCCGTGATACGGGACGAGGCACAGATGATTGCGGCCATTTTGGCGGGGGACCGGGAGCTGTATCACAAGCTCATCCAGCCCTACGAGCTCAGCGTTTACCGCATGGCGATGTCCTTCGTCAAAAACGAGACCGAGGCGGAGGATGTGGCGCAGGAGGCCTTTCTGAAGGCCTTTCGCGATCTGGCGAGCTTTCGCGGGGAGTCGAAATTCAGCACCTGGCTGATCAGCATCACTCTCAACGAGGCGCGAAGACGCCTGCGGCGCCAGAGCACGGTGCGGATGGAGTCGCTCGATGAGCCTCCCGAGGAGGGAGGCAAGGTTTCGCCCGCGCTGCTGCGGGACTGGCGGGAGATTCCCTCCGAAGCTCTGGAGCGGCGCGAAGTGCGAGCGCTCCTTCAGAGCGCCATCGAACATCTTTCACCGCTTTACCGGGAAGTGCTGGTGATGCGCGACATTGAAGAACTCAGCATTGAAGAGACGGCTGGTACGCTGGCCATCAGTATCTCTTCGGTAAAGGTAAGACTGCATCGGGCCCGTATCATGCTGCAAAAGGAGCTTGCGCCTAAACTGAAGTTAACGAGTCCGAAGAAAAGGAGGTGGTTCTCGTGATACTGGAATGCAAACACGTCTGGGACTACATCTCCGAATTCCTCGACGACTCGCTGCCTCCGGAAACAAGAGATCTGGTACAGAAACATCTGGAGAACTGCGAAATCTGCTCAGCCATTCTCGACTCGACACGGAACATTCTTATTCTGACCGCTGACGATCGGGTCTTCGAACTGCCTGCCGGCTACAGCGAACGCCTGCATGCGCGCCTGGCGCGGGAGATCCGCGCCGCGAACAGCCGCCCGGAGAAGCCCCCCCCGGACTAGATGGTGCTGTGAAGATAGATGTGGAAACCCCATTCCAGAGCGACGAGGAGCAGGGTCAGAATCGCCAGGCCGACCTGCCATGACTCAGAGCGCAGCTGTTTTCGGGTGGCTGGTTTCATTCTCCACTGAGACGCAGGCCGCGTGCGCAACCGGCGAATTCGTCGGACGGCAAGCAGATTCACGACCGAACCGGCGACAGCAGCCGTCTCCATGGGGATGCGCAGCGCCGCGAAATGAAGGACAGTCAGGAATTTGAGCCCCGCTGCTGCCGCCGTGAGCGCGCCTACCCCGATCAGCAGCCGCAAGCCGCTGATGGCAAAAAATGCCGTGCATGCGCTTTGCAGCAGGATGAAAAAAAAACTGGTGAGGCCAACCGCAAGACTGCGGCCCTCATTGTGCTTCGGCTCTGCCAGGTTAACTTCCAGCTCTGTTTCGGGCATCGCGTCCTCAGTGTATCGAAATAACCCCGACGAAGCGGCCCAATCGCTCGTCTGAGATCGAGAGCCTGAGAGCGCGGAACAGGTCGGGACACCCAGACTGAATGCCTCGGCTCATTGTGAGTTCGTGGTGATGCCGGTAATACCGGCGGAGGCGGGCAGTCCATCCTGCTGCCCGAGGATTCACCAGGCTCCCGTCCTCCTGAAACTGCGAAGATGCCGATGGGACCGGTAGCACCATTCAGGGTGTACGGGTACCGTCCGTTTCATGCCCACAGCACGCCGGGTGCTGAATTAGAGCCGCAGGTATGCCAAAGGTTACAAAGAAGACGCGGAGCGACGCTCGGAAGAAATCATCCGGCACACCGCCCGAGAGCCACATGTCCAGCATGAGTGTGCAACCAAAGAGGCTCGCCACGCGAGAGAGCAGCCCGGTCAGCAGCGACACGCCAATCAGGAATTCGCCGTAGCCTACCGCGAGAGCCGTGGGAGTGGCTGCCTGGGCCAGAATCCAACGCAGAACCGGAACCATGAACGGATAGGCTCCATCGCGAATGAACCCTTCGACATAGTCGTGAAAGCCGGAGTGCACGAATCCGCATCCGAAGACCTTGTATTGACCGAAGACGACGAAGAAGAACCCGACGGCGATGCGCAGCATGGCCAGCACAACCGCATTCTTGTCGTGGCCACGATGTCCGCCTCGGAGCGTGACCCTCATATGAAAGTCATGGACTCTTCTGACGGCTTTTTTGAAATGCCCGGCACGCAAGCCTCTCCATCCGGATAGCCGACGACAAGAATGAGAAAGGGTTTCTCCTGCACGGGCCGTCCGAGGAGTTGGTTCAGGAATCCCATCGGACTCGGCGTATGCGTAAGCGCGGCCAGACCGGCCATGTGAATCGCCGAGATGAGCATGCCGGCGGCAATACCAACCGACTCCGTCACATAGTAGTTCTTCATTTTGCGCCCATCCGCAGAAATTTCGTAGTGTTGCGCAAAGATGACGATGAGGCTGGGAGCGGTTTCCAGATACGGCTTGTTCTCGTCTGTCCCCAGCGGGGCCAGCGCATCGAGCCACTCTTTCGGCGCGCGTCCATGGTAGAAAAGCCGTTCCTCTTCTTCCGCAGCCGTACGGACTTTAGTCTTTACCTCCGCATCGCTGACGACGACGAAGTGCCAAGGCTGCTTATTGGCGCCGCTCGGAGCGCTTCGTGCAACGCACAGGCAATCCTCGATCACCTCCCGCGGAACAGGACGTGAGGAAAACTGCCGTATTGTGCGGCGCCGCAGCATTTCATCGCGATATGACTCTGCGCGGCTCACCATTTCCTGGACAGGAAACTCACGGTACGTGGAAAGAGGAACAAAAACCGGGGCGGACATTGACGCCTCCTCGCGGGGCGATTGTAAAAGGTAGAGCAAACTAGCCACAGCCGGTTCACTCATCTTAAACGCAGCTAGATGCTGATTAAACGGCACCTTCATTGCGCTTTTCCGGCCAACAAGGAGCGCAGATTTTGCGGATGCAACAATCTCTAGCCAGTTGTAACGCGGTCAGCAACCCTGCGAGGTTCAGCTCTTGAAGTACGGCACCGATCTGCACTTCGAGAGAAATTCGCCTTAAGGGAGCAAACTGGTAATCGGAACCTGGAACATGGCCTCCGTTGCGAGGCGGGAGGCGGATAAAATCGCAGCCGTGAACGGAAAACGAGAATTGTTGCGCCACGCCGTCGCGACAGTAGCATATCGCGCAGTGCGGGCAATCGAGGACGCGCCGGACGGATTTGGCGGATTTGCGGATTGCGGACGGACGCCAGCAAAGATTCTGGCGCACATGGGCGATCTGTTCGACTGGGCGCTAAGCATGGCGAGGGGCGAGGAGCGCTGGCGCAATTCTGCCCCGCTGTCATGGGCTGAAGAGCAGCAGCGCTTCTTTACGACGCTTGAGGCGTTTGACCGCCAGCTTGCCCTGCCGGAGCCGATGCACGTTAGCGAAGAGAGGCTGTTGCAGGGGCCTATAGCCGACGCCCTGACGCATGTGGGGCAATTGGCGATGTTGCGTCGGCTGGCGGGTAGCCCAGCATGGAGCGAAAACTATTCGGTTGCGAAGATTACAGCCGGCTGCGCAGGTGCGGATCAGCCAGCCGCAGTCAAGCGTTTCCGATAGCGCGCATCGAGGCTGGTTAGCGACCTCGCCCGCTTCTTCTCGGCTGAAGGCTATGCGCAAAGTCGGGAGGGCTGTCGTGTTGTTGCGGTCATATCTGCTTGGCATTTTAGACTCTCAGATCTGAGCAAGGCCGCCATCGACGCAAATCTCGGTGCCGTTCACGAAGCTGGAGTCGTCGGAGGCGAGAAATAGAGCCGTCGTTGCGATCTCTTCCGAGCGTCCTAACTCCTTGCGAGGAATGACTGACCGGAAGTATTCCTTCGCTTCCGCAGGGGTGTTCGCGAGAGCGTTGGTAGCGATCGGTCCCGGGCTAAGCACATTAACGCGAATCCGGCGCTCTGCGAGTTCTACCGCCCATGATCGCGGGAAGGAACGTAGTGCCGCTTTACTTCCCGCATAAACGCCCAGACCCGGCATTCCCTTGAGGTGAGCGATCGATCCGTTCATAATGATCGATCCGCCATTTCGCATCATGGGCAGCGCCTTCTGGACCGTAAAGAGTGTTCCGCGAGTATTAAGAGAAAAAATGGCGTCAAACTGCTCTTCGGTGATCTCCCGCAGCGGAGCGCGGCCGGCATGACCGGCGCTGGCAAACACTACATCGACATAGCCCTTCTCCCGTTTGACCGTCTCGTAGAGGCGGTCGAGATCAGCCAGCTTTGCGGAGTCGCCCTGCACCCCGGTCACATTCCGCCCAATCGCCTTGACGGCTTCGTCCAGATTCTCCTGCCTCCGCCCGGTAATGAACACGTGTGCTCCCTCTTCGACAAACAGCTTTGCCGAGGCCAGGGCCATCCCATCCCGGAGGTTGCCCCCGTGATCACCGCTACTTTTCCGTCCAACTTACCCATGACTACTCTCCTTCTGCTCTGCTCAGGAACTGTTGCGTGCTGATTGGCTCATCGGCTGAGCGGTTTCCCTTTCAGGGAATGGCTCGGCGATCGGAGGTGAAATCGCCTCTCCGCGTCATTAGAGACCGCCGTCGCAATTTGGTTACAGCGCGTGTTGAGCGCAGGACTGTAACCATTTCGGAGGCACCGCATCAGACGAGAACCGCGTACCCCCGGGAGGTGGTTCCGTGCAGCTTCGTCCCATGCTTGTCTGTTCGCTTTTGTTTTCCGCCATCGCCATCGGCCTTCTGCCGTACTCCGCCACGGGCCAGACCCCGGGCCACGAACGACCCGGTTCGGCAGTGATCGTTGAGCTTTTTACCTCGGAGGGATGTTCGGACTGCCCTCCCGCCGATGCTGTGTTGCGCCAGATCGATCTGAAGCAAACACGCGCCGGGCAGTTGATTGTCGGTATCAGTGAGCACGTCACCTACTGGAACAACCTGGGATGGACGGACCCGTTTTCAGCTCCGGAATTTACCGAGCAGGATGTCTACGCCTCGCGCATGTCGCCTGAGGGTCCCTATACGCCACAGATGGTTGTGAACGGACGCGAGCAGTTTGTTGGGGGCGATATCGGCGAACTTCAAAGGGCACTCGGGGATGAAGCGCGGCGGCCTCGCGTGAATCTCAGCATACTATCCACGACACCCTCATCCTCGGGACTGGATGTGACGTTTTCTACAGAGGGGGAGATGTCGAAGCCGCTCGATATCGTCGCAGTTTTGACAGACGATGCAGACCAATCCAACGTGCTGCGAGGCGAAAACGGCGGCAGACTTCTTCAGCACGTCTCAGTGGCGCGCTCGCTGGCACGTGTCGCGACCATTAGCAGCGCTGCACAAATGTCTGTTCACATCGCGTTCCCGGACGGATTCCACCTTGACAGTGGTTCTGGTCATCACCTGATCCTGTTCGCTCAGGAGAGACACCAGGGAGCGATTGAAGGAGCAGCGACGACCAGACTGTAGCGCTCCCGGAAGCGGCCTGTGGACTTAGCGTGAAGAAAGTGCTGTAACCTTTCGCTGCATCCGCGGATCACACGGGCATGCCAAACCAGGAGCATCTCTGCATGGAAGCGCCAGGTTTCGAATCTCACAAGATCCAGTCGCCTGCCAGACTTCCACTCAGTAAAACGGCACGATTTGTGCTCGCATTCATTTGCGCTCTATCTGTGGGAGCGCCCGCGCTGGCGGAAACTCCCGCAGTTGGTGCCAAAGCACCCGGCTTCACGCTTTCGACCCCGACGGGCACTGCTGTCCGCATGTCACGGGTACAGCGGGGTCACGACCTGGTTCTCGTCATATTGAGGGGATTTCCCGGCTATCAATGCCCCTACTGTGTGCGGCAGGTCCATGACTTCATTGACCATGCCTCGGAATTCGAGGCGAAGAATACCAGGATCCTTCTCGTCTACCCTGGGCCTCCAGGCGATCTCGATCAGCATGCCAAAGATTTCCTGGCGAAGCAGACAGAGTTGCCATCAAACGTTGTTCTCGTGACGGATCCGGATTATGCCGTAACCAATCAGTACGGGCTACGCTGGGACGCGCCTCATGAAACAGCGTATCCGTCGACGTTCATCCTCAACAGAAAAGGGGTGATCGTCTTCGAGAAAATCAGCCACACGCATGGCGATCGGTTGTCTGCGGAGGATGCGCTCGAGCACCTTCCGGCCCGTTAGCTGGCTGCCCTTGAGGCTGCGAACAGTTGGCCCCCATCGCAGCCTCTTTTTTCCCGGTATACACCGGTTCTGATTGATGCGCCGCATGCGAAAATCGCTTCTCCTGGCATCTGCAATGGCCGCGTTTTATGCGCTCCACTCGGCGGCTCATGGTCAATTGCGTGAACTGGGAATCGGCGCTCCGGGGCCACTCAAAGCGCCGCACGTCACGGCGGAGCTCATCTCCGATTCCGGTACGATCGCGCCAGGGACGACGAGCCGGGTGGCCTTGTCTCTGACGCTCGAACCTGGGTGGCATGTTTACTGGCTCTATGCCGGCGACGCGGGCGAACCGCCAATGGTGATGTGGTCGCTGCCGCAAGGCGTCGCCGTAGGCCCGATGCCCTATTCCGTCCCCTCTCGTCTTCCCGTGGGCCCGTTGATGGACTATGGCTATCTTGGGACGGCGGTCTTTCCATTCAACTTGACGGCGTCACAGAACCTCAGGCCCGGCTATGCAAAACTCACGGCGCATGTCCAGTGGCTTGTATGCCGAGAGATATGCCTTCCCGGAAAGGCATATCTGGGACTCAATCTCCGCATGGTTCAGAAGGCCACTGATGAGACCAACAGTGTGATCAGCGCCGCCGCGAGTGCTGAGCCAGTGAGATTGCCGAGTTCCGTGACGATCCGCGTCAGCGCCAACCCCAGCCATCTTACCCTCAGCATTGCGACAGGAAAAAGAGAAGATATCGCGGAGTATTACCCGCTCGATGACAATTCAATTCGCAACGCCGCGGAACAATTGGCAGTGCCGACGCCTGCTGGCATAAAGCTTGTCGTGGAACGGCCGGACGTCTCAGATCAGTTGCCGACCCGCCTCAGGGGTGTCCTGAAGCTGAGCGGCGGCCGATCCTATACCTTCGACGTTCCGGTGGAGGCATTTGCGGCGCCAGCAGGTTCCGGCAGCGAACCGGGGTTCATCATTGCCGTTCTGCTCGCATTCGCGGGAGGGGTGATTCTGAACCTCATGCCGTGCGTCTTTCCAGTCCTCTTTCTCAAAGGGCTCGCTCTCATCGGTAGTTCCGGCGAAAGCAAGGCGCGTCAGCGTCGGCACGGGCTGGCCTATACGGTGGGGGTTCTTTGTTCATTCTGGGTCATTGTGGGGTTACTGCTCGCGCTCCGAGCCGTGGGCAAACAGGCGGGTTTGAAACTGAATTCGCGCCTCATCTGCCGGACTGGCGAACCGCTTTATTTTCTGATGGTGCACGATTGCCCAACTCAGAAGTTGCAGATTAATGTCCTGGACCCAGCGGCGTCCGTTTGTTTGGTGGATCTGAACCCGATTTGGGCTTCGACCCTCATCCGGAGCGAGCTGCTAAATCTCGCGTATCTTCAACCGGCGAACGAGCGTAAGCACTTCTTCTCTTCGAGGAGACACTGCCAACGGCTCACTCTGGAGTAACGGCAAGTGGCGGGTCGGGTAAGCGTTGCTCAAAGAGCATCAGGCATCGCGCGGCGTGATCCCGGCGCGAGCCATACGCAATTCCTTTGGCGCCGGGCCACTGCCGGTAGGCTGCCTCTGCCCAAGGCCGTGTTTCCCCATGGCAGGCCGGAAGACTGTCGATCAGCCGAGGCGCGCGTGAGGCCGAGCGTGGGAAGATACGCGAATGAAAACTGACGCATTCAGGGGATCGCGAAAGTGAGCGACAAGTTGGCGCTGGTGATGGTAACGTGACCCTCTCTGACCGTTAGCAGGCGAGAGGCGGGAAAAATGTACCGCTTTTGTACCGCCGTCCTGCCCATTTGCGCGATTTTTGCGATTCCGGAGGATGTGACTGGCGCCATGAAGAATCGCCGCAGCTATTGATTTTTCCAGTGCTTGTGACAAAATGCTGATGGATTCGCGCAAGGGGCTGGATTGAACGGGACTGTCCGAGGCCTATGTGGGGAAGCTGTCCCCAAACATGGGAAGGCCGCTGACGGATTCTTTCCGTGTGGCTTCGTCCTGCAATACATCCCAGTGTTCGGCCAGGAGACCGTCTTCAAATCGGACAATGTCGGCCGCAATCCAGGCCGCTGGTCTTCCCATCCCGGTGAAACGGCCATGCGCGATCACATAGTCGCCCTCTGCGACGATCAGTTGGTTTTCATAGCGCAGGGTATCTGGCGCCGCGCGAACAAGGTCGAACAGCCCTTGGCGTCCAGGCGCAATGTGCGCGCTGTGCTGGATGTACTTCGGCGACCAGAATCGTTCCGCAGCCGCGTAGTCGCGTTCGTTGAAGAGCGTATCGAAGGCTTTGAGAACAATCGCCTTATTCTGTTCGGGTGTCGTCTTGGGCATATTCAGCTCCTGGAGTTGAGTTCGAGTGATTGATAATTTGGGTAATCGGAATAACCGTGTGGCCCCGAGGCGTAGACGGTTTCCCAGTCCACTTCAGCAAGAGGGGCATTCTCGGCAAACCTCTGGACCAGGTCGGGATTTGCGATATAAGGACGGCCGAAAGCCACCAGATCCGCCAGACCTTCCGCGACAAGGCGATTACCGCGATCACGGTCCATCTTCACGTTCGCGATCAATGTGCCTTTGAAGAGGGGGCGGAAATGCCGGAACATGCCATCGTTGACCAGTTTTTCGAGTGGTGTTCCCGTAAAGTCGGTTGTGTTGCCCATAAGCAACAGGTGCGAAAGATTGTAGGTATTCAACTTCCGGATCGCATATTCGGTCACTGGCAGAGTTTCGTCGTTGGCTTGAAATGCCGCGCCTTCGTGCATGGGGCTGATCTTGACTCCCACCCTTTGTGCATCGACCTCATTCAGGACCGCCTCGACTACTTCGAAGAGAAAGCGCGAGCGATTTTCGAGGTTTCCGCCGTACTCGTCCTGGCGCAGGTTGGTCGCAGCGTTCAAGAACTGCGAGATCAGATAGAGATAATTCGCGAGGATCTGGACGCCATCGAAGCCGGCTTTCATCGCGTTCCTCGCAGCGCGCCCGAAATCTGCAATCGTAACTTGAATCTCCTTTGTCGTCAGAGGCCGCGGTGTCACTGTCGGCTTCCTTCCCGTCGGCGTGAACGACAACTGGCCGGGATCGACGTTCGATGCGGACACTGGCTGCGCGCCTTCCAGTAGATCTGGATGCGAGATCGCGCCGGTGTGCCAGAGCTGGGCAATGATCCGACCGCCGGCAGCATGGACGGCATCCGTAACCCGTCGCCATCCGCGGACCTGCTCCCCGGTCCACAGTCCCGGCGTATCGGCCCAGCCGAATCCTTCCGGACTGATCGCGGTGGCCTCCGTGATAATCAATCCAGCCGAAGCCCGCTGCGCGTAATACTCCGCCTGCAAGGTCGTGGGCACGTGATCACGCGGTTGCGCACGCATCCGGGTGAGTGGGGCCATCACGATACGGTTAGGAAGATCGAGGTCTCCCATCCGATAGGGTGTGAGAAGCGGCTGATTCGACATCCCATGAACTCCTGCATAGATCAACTGAACGTTCTTAAGAAATGACTACGATTGCATCGACCCGTGAGGGATAAAACGCCAGATGGTCGCGAATTCCGGAGACTGCCTCATGCGGTTGCTCATACGTCCACACGGCATTCTCCGATCGGGAACCGCCGATGGGAATGCTGTAATAACTGCAATCACCCTTGTACGGACAATAGGTGTAATGTGTAGTCCGACCGAGCAGCGACATGTCAGCATCGCTGCGCGGCAAGTAGTAAACGGGCGGGTATCCCTTCTCTTCCAGTCGAAGTGTTCGCGCCGATTCTGCGACGATCCTGCCAGCGACCGTTACGCGGACCTTGCCCTCAACCGGTGAAATCGTAATGGGATGATCAGGGCCAGGAATCTTGATCTCTTTGCCTTTGCTCAGAGTGTTATTCATTGCGTTCCTCAGGTCAGTTAAAGCTTCGAACCGCCATCGACTGGAATACTGGCACCCGTGATCCAGCGCGCCGCATCGGATGCTAGAAAGGCGACCACGTCGGCAACATCCTCGGGTTTTCCGAGTCGCTTCAGGGCCTGCATTCCGAGTGCGATCTCTCGTCCCGCATCGGTCTTTGTGAAGTTCGACATGTCGGTGTCGATGACGCCGGGAGCAACAGCGTTGACGCGTATGCCACTCGGCCCGAGATTGGCGGCCCAGTTCCTGACCAGAGTCTCAAGCGCTCCTTTGGTAGAGGCGTAGGCAAGAATCGAAGGGTTACCCAGACCGGCCTTGCCTACCACCGAACGGGCTCCAAGAGAAGAGACAACAACAACGCTTGAACCCTCGCCAAGAACCGGCAAGAGTTGCTGCACCAGGAAGAACGGGCCTCGGACGTTCGTCGCAAAGAGGCTGTCAAAGTCCTCCACCGTGTGATCCGCAATGCGAGCGGACTTGCTGATTCCGGCATTGAGGACAAGCACATCCAATCGATCGCCGACGATGGAGCGCACTTGTTTGGCTAGCAACCAAGCGCCGTCGGGAATTCGCAAATCCGCCGAGACGGCATCCGCGCGCCCACCTTTCCTTCGGACCTCGACAACGAGGGACTCCGCTTCCTGTCTTGACCGACCGAAGTGAACCAGGACGTGCGCCCCGGCTTTGGCAAGCGCCGATGCCGTCGCGCGGCCAATGCCTCTCGACGCCCCCGTCACAAGCGCGGTTTTGTTCTCGAGCTCACGCATTCATTCCACCGTCCACCGTCAGATTGGCGCCAGTGATATACGAGGATTCAGGGCTCGCGACAAACGCAACCAGAGCCGCGACCTCGTCAACGCGCCCGTAGCGATTGAGTGCCGTGACGGCCTTTTGCGGTACAGCCCAGTCGCCAGAGGCCGGATTCAAATCCGTATCGATCGGACCCGGCTGCACGTTGTTCACGGTGATGCCTCGGCTTCCGACTTCTCTCGACAATGCCTGGGTAAACATCTTGATGGCACCCTTCGTGCCTGAATAGGGGACAAGGAATGGCGATGCAGCACGTTCGCCGACAGCCGAACCGATCATGATGATGCGGCCGCCTTCCTTCATGTGCTTAAGCGCGGCATGCGTCGTTGCGAACACGCCGCGGATGTTGATATCGATCACGCGATCCATTTCCTCCTGAGTTGTTTCTTCGAACGACTTCGGAATTGCCGTGCCGGCGTTGTTCACGAGCACATCCAGTGCGCCGAAGGTTGATACGGCCTTTTCGACCGCATTCTTAACGGCTTCGACATTGGCGGCGTCCGCCTGGATAGCGATCGCTTTGCCGCCGCCGGCTTCAATCGCTTTGACAACGGCCGAGGCCGCGTTGGCGTTCTTCGCGTAGGTGAAGGCGACGCTGGCCCCATCGGCGGCCAGTCGCTTTGCAATTGCTGCGCCGATGCCCCGGGAACCGCCGGTAACGAGTGCTACTTTCTTCGCCAACTTGGACATGTGTCTCCTTTGCCATGTTCGGAACAATTCAAAGACCCGATTCAGCTGCGTCTCGTTCGACCGGGTCGTGTCAGACAGTTCTGAACCATTCAGTTCTATACGATGACGAGGATACGGCGAGGATGCAGAGATAGTGAACTATTTAGTTCTTTATCGGATAATGTGGCTATGGGTCGTCCAAAGGGCTTTAGCCGAGAGGAAGTGCTGGAAAAGGCGATGCCCGTCTTTTGGAAGCACGGGTTTGCGGATACGAGCGTTCAGGAACTGGAACGAGCGACAGGCGTGAACAAGTCTGGGATCTATACGGAATTTCGCGACAAGGAAGATCTTTTTGTGGCGTGTCTGCGGCACTACCTTGAGAGTCAGGGGAAGAGGGGACTTCTTACCAAGGAACCTCTTGGCTGGAAGAACGTCGAGACTTTTCTCAAGAATGGCCCTCTTAACAAGGGAGAGCAGCAAGGTTGCTTTTCTGTCAACTGTATGCGGGAGTTCGCGATCCTTCCGGATGAGGCTCATGGGGTCGTAAGCGAGAATCGGGCGCAATTGCAGCGCCTTATCGCCATGAACATCGAGGCGGAAAAGCCCAGGATGGCCGCCTCGGCAATCGCGGAGATGGTACTGTCGTTCTTCTCCGGATTGTGTATTGAGCGCAACCTCAAATCCGGTAAGACGTCGTCGACCCGCAAGATCGATAACTTCATGACAGCTCTTCGCAGTCTCTAATCGAGGCGTCTCTGAATCCGGGTCTTCCGTGGGCAAACCAACGACGGGGCCACAAGCACGCCAGCGCCTGCGATCCATGCGCTTATCTAACAGCGAAACGTCCGTTGAGGTGCTCATGATTTGAAGGAGATAAAAATGCTCGACCATATGATTCTGACTGTAAGCGATGTCAAACGCTCGCTAGCCTTCTATGAGACGGCCTTGAAGCCTCTCAATATCAAGTTTTTCCTGCCGTATAAGGGTGAAGGCGAACATCCTGATTTATGGGGATTTGGTGATGGCAAGAGGGCGTTCTTCTGGATCAAGCAAGGAAACCCCGATCCAGCGTCCATTCACTGGGGGTTCATGGCCGAAAACAATGAAAGGGTCGATGAATTCTACAGGGCGGCAATTGCAGCCGGTGCCAGAGACAATATTCCCCCACGGGTACGAGTGGAATACTATCCCGGATACTACGCTGCCGATGTATTTGACCCGGACGGGTATTCGTTTGAAGTCGTCCACAAAAGCTAGCGAGGATACGCACCTGCAGCTTCGATCACGAGAGGTCTCGGCGAGGTCATAAAGAAGCCACATATACGATATTGAATTCGGCCCGGAATTCTGGCTCGACGCAAGATCGCCGAGTCGTTCATCGAGCCCCAAGCTGAGTAAGGCGTGCACCCCGAGTGTCAGCTCGGGAATTTTTGGCGGGAACGACAGGACTCGAACCCGTGACCTCCTGCGTGACAGGCACTGGACGAATGGCTTCATTCGTAGCGCATGGGAACGTTGAGAATCGTTATGGTATCCCTAACGTGCCCGCGAACTCTGCCCCATGCGACTTTTGCCCAGGTCCCGCGCGTAGATGTAGTGCTGTACCTCGACAGGTTTGATGGCGTAGCTCAGCACGTCTTTTTCAAGCTCGCTGTCGGCTTGAGTGAAGCGGTTATGTTGCCGCTCGTGTTCCGCCCAGGAATCGACTTTGAAGCTCTCCAGATATGTATTCGGCGCTTCTGTATCGACGAAGATCCCCCAGCTTATCGCGCCATCGCGGCGCCGCACACGCTCGTACTTGTGGATTTGATGGAGAAACTCGGCAGCTTTCGCCGGGTCAATTACATACTTCACGGTGACGAGGACCGGCCCCTCATCGGGCTCAGGTTCCTCGATCATGGCCGGTTTAACCCAGTGATTCCAGATGCTGAGATCGAGCTTAGTATCCGGCAATCTGAACCAGGGCCGCAGCAATAGGCATGCAGCCGTTCCAACACTCGCAGCCGCAAGTGTTGCATGGACACCTGTGCGCAAGGCAACAAAGCCCCACAGCGTGCTACCCAGCGTAACACTTCCCTGAAAAACGAACAGATAGACTGCGAGCACTCGCGCCCTTACCCAATCGGGCGCAAGTTCCTGCACCATGATGTTGAAGAGGGACATGATCGCGGTCCAGGAGGCACCTCCAAAGAGCATGAGAAAACAGAGAATCGCAGGTGTACGTAACAATGCCAGGCTTAGGACAATTGCGGCGAATATCGCTGCGGCGTAAGACAGAAGAGTCTCCGTCGAGAACTTCGACCTGGTCCGCTGCAGCACCATGGCGCCCAGCACTGCGCCCAATCCGAAGGACCCCAGCAAGAATCCGTAGGCGATTGGGCTCTTACTGAGTTCCCTGGCCGCGGTTGGCAGAAGCGCCCAGAAGGAACTCGTGAAGAATATAAGAACCGCCGACCGAAGCAGCAGTCTGCGAATACCGGGGGAATACCGGACATAGCGAATGGCGGCGGAGGTCGCTCCGCGGAAGGTCTCTGCAGGAAGCGTGCTCTCTCGCACTGGTCTCCTCCATCTCTTGATCACGGCGATGACACCGAAGAAGGAGAGGGTATTGAATGCAAATGCAGCGCCGACGCCCACAGATGCGACAATGAAGCCGCCGAGGCCCGGCCCTACGGCGCGAGCCAGATTGAACTCGATTCCATTTAGAGCCAAAGCGGCGGGTAATTCCTCTTTCTCGACCAGTTCAGGAAAGATCGCCCTCCAGGCGGGCGATTCGACTGCATCCCCAATCGACAACCCCAGCGTAAGCAGGAGCAGGAGCCAAGGCGTCATCACTCCCGCGAATGTGGCCACAGTCAGCACAATCGCAACCACGAGCATCCACGTCTCTGTACCGAGTATCAGCTTGCGGCGGTCGAAGATGTCTCCGATCGAGCCAGCTGGTAGCGCCAAGAGGAAAAAAGGTAAAGCGGACGCGGTTTGAATCAGGGCGATGTATAGGGGATTTCTGGTGAGCGAAGTCATCAGCCATGCCGCGCCGACACTCTGCATAAAGGTTCCAATATCAGAGATCAGGTTGGACGCAAGCAGGTTTCGAAACGTGCGATTGCGGAGGGGCTGCCACGGCCCCGGCGAGCGAGAGACTTCTGATTGAGCTACCTGAGTCATCGGTCTTGAAAATTAGCGTCTTCCTTTATGCGATGGCCATCCTAGTTTAGCGACTCGGTTGACGGGAAGGCGATGGCCGCGAAAACATTTGGATGATCGGGTTCGTCTTCCACATTTGCCTACGGTCGAGGGCGTCCGAAATGGCAAACTGGTGATCTCGATAGGCGGCAAGGTGCGATTCAGCCGCGCTGATGGAGCTCAAGCAGCCGCAGAAAAAGCTAGCATGGGAAGGTCTTGCTGTTGGCTTGACGTTTTATTGCGAACAAAAGCCACGAAGGGAACCTCGGAGATGAAAAGAGCTGCGCGCGGAATCAACCCCGCTTCGAAACCAAGTGGCGACGGATGTGTAGAATGCCTTGCGTCGCTGAGAGGTTGGTGGTTTCACCTCCGCCGGTGTGCGGAGTGTGGGCACATCGGATGCTGTGACAGTTCTCCGAGTCAACATGCATCAAAGCATGCGGCGGCGACGGGGCATCCGATCATAACCAGCTTTGAGCCGGGCGAGGATTGGTTCTTCGATTACGAGAAGCAGGCGATGGTCAAGGGTGTAGAGTTGCTTCCGCCGCATTCGCACCCGAGAAATCAGCCTGCTCCTGGACCGGCAGGAAGGGTGCCGGCCGACTGGGAATCGCATCTGAACTAGCCAGCCATCCTGGACCTGTCGCGCTTAAGAGAGAAATGCTCAAGAGCCACAGTAAACTGCTTCGAACCTCTTCATGCTCGGCGACGAGCGACCGCTCGGTGGCATTTCATACGGTTGCAGGAGAATTGAACCATGTTGCCAACAATCAATGCGCCTGACAGGCAAGCCGAGGCTTTTCCCGTGCTTACGCCGGCGCAGATCGCCCGTCTCCGGCCCTACGGCAATATCCGATCGGTCCAGGCTGGAGAAGTCCTTTTCGAACCAGGCAAGACGGGCATGTCCTGTTTCGTGGTGCTTTCAGGAAAGCTTGATATCGCGATATCCGGACTCTCCGGCGAGCAGGTATTTGTAACGTACGGCCCCGGCCAATTCTCAGGTGAGCTTGTCCTGATCTCCGGTGCGCGCGCCCTTTCTCGCGGGCGTGTGGCCGAGCCGGGAGAGTTTCTGGAGATCGACGCAGACGCGTTGCGCACGTTGATTGCGAAGGATGCCGAGCTGAGCGATATCTTCATGCGCGCATTCCTCCTGCGGCGCGTCGCGATGATTTCAGGAGGCCTGGGCAACGTGGCCGTGCTGGGATCGCAACATTCGTCCAGCACTTTGCGCCTGCGCGAATTCCTAACCCGCAACGGCCATCCCTTTCGCTATGTCAATCTCGATAGCGATAAAGAATCGCAGGAACTTCTGGATCGCTTCGACATAAAGCTAGAGGACATTCCTGTTGTGATCTGCAGCGGAAAGAATGTATTGCGAAATCCGACGAACCAGAAACTAGCGGAGTGTCTGGGGATCTCCGGCCGAACAGACGGGCACCGCGTTTATGATGTCGCGATTGTGGGCGCTGGCCCCGCAGGCTTGGCCGCGGCGGTATATGCGGCTTCCGAGGGTCTGGACGCTGTGTTGATCGAATCTGAGTTCCCCGGAGGTCAGGCTGGAGCGAGTTCAAAGATCGAGAATTATGTTGGTTTTCCCATGGGCATTTCGGGGCAGGAACTCGCCGGCCGCGCGGTCGTGCAGGCAGAGAAATTCGGCGCGCAGATGACGGTCGGCCAGAAAGTTGTGAAGGTCAAGTGTGACCAGCGGCCGTATGAGCTTACTTTGGAAAACGGCGGACTCGTCGAGGCGCGGAGCATTGTGATCGCCGCCGGCGCTCAGTACAACAAGCCAAGTGTCGAGAATCTGGGCCGATTCGAGGGACAGGGCATCTACTACGCCGCCACAGCCATGGAAGCACAACTGTGCACGGGCGAAGAGATCGTCGTGGTTGGCGGTGGCAACTCCGCCGGTCAGGCAGCGGTTTTCCTGGCAGAAACAGTACGCAGGGTCTATATGCTGGTTCGCGGAAAGGAGTTATCCGACACCATGTCGCGTTATCTCATCCAGCGAATCGTTGAGAATCCGGGCATCGAACTGCATTTCGAAACCGAAATTGTCGCATTGGCAGGCGATTCGCACCTGGAGCGAGTCACCTGGCTGGACCGGGCGACGGGCGAAGAATCTGTGCATGACATCGGCCATGTGTTCGTGATGGCAGGCGCTTCGCCGCGTACAGATTGGCTGCGTGGATGTCTTGCGCTCGATCAGCTAGGGTTCATCCTCACAGGACGGGATTTGGACCCGATTCTGGACAGCGCGCCAATGAAATGGCCACTCAGCCGGCCTCCGCAGATGCTGGAAACTAGCCTGCCCGGAGTTTTTGCTGTCGGAGATATTCGTTCCGGCAACGTGAAGCGCGTTGCATCTGCCGTGGGTGAAGGTTCAATCTCGATCCACCTCGTGCATCGAGCGCTGGTGGAGATTTGAGGTCTCACTGGCTTTTATGGACGACCTCGAACGAATGCCCGTCTGGGTCGAAAGCATCGGCGGCGTAGTATCCCGGATAGTACTGCCCGCTCGCGGTCGGAGAACTCTGCAGCGTCTCCGAGCGGACGAATATCAATGCGACGGTCAAGTGCCCATTTTTCCCAGTCCGATTGCCGAAGTCGTAGTTACGACCATCAAGCTCAAGGTGTCTAGAACAGCGACCTGTTGCGGTTAAGTGCATCGGCAGGCGGGCCAATTGCAGAAGGCGCCTACTGGGCTATTGCCAGCCGCCACCCAATGCCGCGTACAGTTGCACCAGCGACGCTGCCTCCTGCTGTTCGGCCCGCGCGAGGACTAGTTGTGCCGAATATAGATCGGTGTCAGTCGTCAGGACTTCGAGGTAGTTGGCGTTTCCACCAGAATAGCGCAATCGGGCCAGACGCACCGCATCGGTCGCCGCTGTCACGTGAGCCGCTTGCTCCTCGCGGTACTCGCGGATCTCCTTGTACGAGACGAGCGCATCGGAGACGTCGCGAAAGGCGTCCAAGATTGTTTTCTGGTATCTCGCCACCATCTCTTGTTTTTGTACTTGAGACAGTCGGTAGTTGCTGCGGATACGTCCTCCTTCGAAAATCGGTTGCGATATTGAACCGATGGCGTACCAGTAAGTACTACCGCTGGTGAATAGCGAACTCAGTTGGTTGCTCGAAACACCCCCCGCACTCGTAAGAGAGATCTGTGGGAAATACTGGGCCCGCGCTACTCCAATGCGTGCGTTAGCCGCTATCAGCTTCGCTTCTGCCTCCTGAATATCTGGTCGCCGTTCGAGCACCTCTGAGGGGATCCCGGTAGGGACCTGCAGCGGATGTGGCTCGTCTTGAATCGGCAGTCCTCTGCCGATTGCCTCCGGCATATGGCCCCTCAAAACACTGATTGAATTCTCCTCAATTGCGATCTGCCGCCGCAGGACCGGAATATTGGCCTGAGCGGTGTGAAGAAGCTCCTGTGCCTGGCGCACATCCGCAAGCGATCCCGCACCGTGCTGTTCAAGAGCCTGCGTTAACTGCAGCGACTCCTCACGTGCGGCGATGGCTTCCTCAGTAATCGCGAGTTGGGCGTCCAGTCCGCGCAAGTCGAAATAGGCATCGGCTACGCTTTCCACGAGCGTACTTGTGACCGCCTTTTGCGCCCATTCGCTGGCGAGGAGGTCGGCCCGAGCGGCTTGCGTCTGACGCCGATAGAGGCCCCAGAAATCCAGGTTCCACACGCTCGATGCGCTTGGGCCACCACCAGAAAAAAAGGACTTGTCTAAAAGCCCCCCGGGTTGGCTGGTTAGCTTGGAAGGAAGTTGTATGCCCGCATCTCTGCCTCCAGCCTCAATGCTCGGGAATTGCTGACCGCGGATGATTCCAACTTCGGCCTGCATTTCAAGGATTCTTTGTGCGGCAATCCGAAGATCGAGATTATTAGCGAGCGCCTCCCTGATCAAGCCTTCCAGAACGGGATCACCAAAGATGGACATCCAGCGCTCGTCCGCAATAGAAGGGGAACTAGAAACTGCGGCGAATTCCGGAGCCATCCGGCCACGGTAGTTCTGAGGAATATTAATAGTTGGCCGCTTGTAGTTCGGCCCGACAGTGCAGGAAATCATAAGGAATTCCAAGGCCATCATGAACACGATTGTGCCGATAGACTTAAACCGGTCAGAAGCTCTTTGATGGTTGCTTTCAGGCATTCGGAACCTCATCGAACTTCGACCTTCTGCCCCTCATAGAGAAGGTCCCCGGGATCGTTCACAAGAACGTCGGAAGCACGGAGTCCACTGAGAACCTCGACCTCGGTACCCATATCCGTTCCGATTACCACAGGCGAAAAGTGGATCGTAGATCCGGCCTGAACTGTAACGACGTACTCACCGTTGTGATTGATGACCAAAGCGCTGGTGGGAATGATGATCGCCGACCGCTGCCCTGGGAGCGTGAATATTACCTGAGCGTACATGCCGGGCATGAGAGATCCGTCCTTGTTGTCCACCTGAACCTCAGTAAGCATGGTGCGAGCAGCACTGTCTAGGGCATTTGCATTCCGCGCCACGGTC
>Ga0210385_10000743_pt1 | contig 21263 bp, 17 predicted proteins | sample IncBWH26OmetaG_FD_160107 | JGI IMG/M metagenome (GOLD analysis project Ga0210385, IMG submission 160107) | Forest soil microbial communities from Barre Woods Harvard Forest LTER site, Petersham, Massachusetts, United States - Inc-BW-H-26-O ...
CAGTCCGCTTTCAGGTCGGCGATCGCAGCATCGACACGCTGGTCGCTGTGATCCTGCAGGCGAGCGATATCGGCGAACTGATCGATAGCCCCTTGGCGATAGCTCCGCTGAGACTCGCCCAGAACCTCGCCGGAATGCAGGGCGCCATCAGCCGGATACTCGTCGAGCCGCGCCCCGGACAGGATCGCGAAGTAGAACGAGAATTGAAGCGGATTGCAGGCCGGCAGTTGGACGTGCTTCCCGCGAACTTCGAGGCGACCGTGTTTGGCCAGGCAGAGGGTCCAACTACCCAGTCAACGGAGCTGTTCTCGGCCATAAGCGCACTTGTGGGCTTTCTGTTCGCGTTCAACGCGATGCTGCTCACGGCACCCCAGCGGCGCAACCTGATCGACGATCTGCGTCTCGACGGCTATTCGCCGCTGGAGATCGTGGAGGTGATGCTGTTCGACGCGGTGGTACTCGGGCTTGCAGGCTCGCTACTCGGGCTGCTGCTGGGAGAGTTTCTCTCCCGCGGTCTGTTGCAGGCCAACCCGGGCTATCTCTCATTTGCCTTTCCCGTGGGCTCTTTGCGGATCGTCAGTTGGCAAAGCGTTGCGCTCGCGACGGCCGGGGGGCTACTCGCATCGGTCATCGGGGTCACGGTTCCTCTACGAGTAGAGATCTTCGGTCGTCAGCCACGGGCGGCACGCAAGTCCGTCGGCTCGCCGGCGATTAGAGTCATTGCCCTCCTGCTGGCCGGGCTGGTCGGGTTGGCGATCACAACCACCATCCTCATCCTGGGGATCTCCAGTGTGCCGATGGCTGTGGTGGCGTTTGTCGGTCTGGTGCTTTCGCTTTTGCTGATCCTGCCGATCGCTTTCAGCGGGCTGGTGGCTTTGTTCGACATGGTTCAGCGCCCGGTCATGGGCGTCTCGCCCAGAATCGCGGTCATCGAGCTGCAGTCCAACTCCACACGTGCGCGATCGCTGGCAATCGCGGCCACGGGTGCGATCGCCGTGTTCGGCAGCGTCGCGATCGAGGGGGCACGACAGAATCTTCAGAGCGGACTCGATCGAGTCTCACGTGAAATGACGCAGGTCACCGACATCTGGGTCTCGCCTGGCGGAAAGTCGAACACGATCGGCACAACACCGTTTGACAATCGGTTACAGGGAGCACTGGAGCGCGTGCCTGGGGTTGAGCGAGTGAGCATCTATCGCAGTGGCTTCTTGGATGTCGGAGACCGACGCACGCTTGTGCTCGCACCGCCGCGCACCACTTCAAACCTGATTCCGCCAAATCAGGTCGTCACCGGAGACTGGGCACTTGCCAATCAGCGAGTACGGTTGGGCGGTTGGGGGGCGCTATCGCAGGCGCTTGCAAGCGAACTGCACCTGCATGTGGGGCAAGCCTTTGTATTGCCCACACCTCACCCGATGCAATTCCGTCTGGCTGCGATAACGACCAACTTCGGCTGGCCGCCCGGTGCGGTGATCCTCAATGCCGATGACTATGCGCGAGCTTGGGCCAGTCCCGACCCGAGCGCTTATGAGGTGGCGGTCAAGCCAGGGGTGTCTATTGAGATCGTTCAGGGGGAGATACGGCGACTGCTTGGTCGGCAGGCGCCACTTATGGTTCAGAGCGCATACGAACGTGAACAGGCGTATCGCTCGACCCAGCGACAGGGATTGTCGCGTCTAAGTCAGATCGCAGCACTTGTGCTGATCGCCGCGGCGCTCGCAATGGCGGCGGCGATGGGCGCCATGATCTGGCAGCGCCGTCCACGTCTCGCCGGTATGAAGGTTGACGGATTCGACCAGGGAGAGTTGTGGCGCGCGCTCTTGTGTGAGAGTGCGCTGCTGCTTGGAGCTGGATGCTCGATCGGTGCAGTGTTCGGTCTATATGGCCAGCTGTTGCTGAGCCACGCGTTGGTGAGCGTTACAGGCTTCCCTGTTGTCTTTACGATAGGTATTCCGATTGCTATTGGAATATTCGCGATCGTCACCGCTGTAGCTGTGGCGATCGCGGCATTGCCTGGCTACCTCGCGACACAGGTGAAACCCGCCCTTCAAGACTGACCGAGCACGCGTCCTGCCTGCCCAAGAAGTCGATGCAGGGTGCTGTCAAAGATACGAGTCGTATCTCCTTTGGGCAGACAAAGGCGCTTTTGGCCGCGGTTGTGCGCGAGCTGCGCTGGGGGCTGAGAGCCGTAGCGCTGGAGGTCGACGAGTGGCGCGCGAGAGCGGCGGTGATACCGGACCAGACGATTCGACACGATGCGCTCATGTCGCTAGAGAACAAGCGCGGCAACACCGATGGCGCTGCGCTTTTCTGGATCCTACCCGACAGTCGCAGGCCAAATCTGCTGCGACTGCTTGTGACTTACGAGATCATGTGCGACTTCCTCGACAGCGTGAGTGAGCGTGGGGCAGGAGCCGGGCTGGCAAATGGGCGACAGTTGCACCTGGCTTTTACCGAGGCGCTCGATCCAGATGTGCCCATCTCAGACTATTACCGTCACCATCCGTGGCGCGACGACGGCGGCTATCTGCGGCTGCTGGTGGAATTATGTCGCGCCGCATGTGTGCTGCTTCCGTCCTATATGGCGATTCGCCCGACACTGATACGAGCCGCGACGCTCGCGCAGGTACAGGGCCTCAATCACGAGATCGATCCAAGTCTGCGCGATGCGACTCTGCGTAAATGGACGGCGCAGGAGTTCGCCGAGCGATTAGGCCTCGCCTGGTACGAGTTGTCGGGCGCCGCGAGCACCTGGATCTCGGTGTTGGCGCTGTTGGCGCTCGCCGCCGAACCCGGTCGTCAACCTCAGGAGGCTGTTGACACCTATGCTGCCTACTTCTGGGTGTGCCTCGCAGCCACCGTGCTTGACAGCTATGTCGACGAGGCTGAGGACACCGCCAACGGCGATCACAGCTATTTCGCTCACTACCCCACAAAAGAGGAGGGTGTACGCCGAGCGCGTGAGATTGTGCGACGAGCTTCCCGTGAAGCACGAAATCTTCGCGACGGGAACCGCCACACGGTGATAGTCGCTTGTATGGTTGCCCTGTACCTCACCAAGGACAGCGCGCTCTCTCCTGAGATGGCCGCGACGAGCCGGATGCTGCTGCGCTCTGGTGGCCCACTGGCGGCGATGCTCGGCCCGGTGCTGCGCAGCTGGCGAGCGGCGTATTCATTGCGGGGCGCCTAAGGAGCTCTTTCAGAGCTGCGGCTTTGCCTCGGCGAAGCGCTCCAGACCGTCATCGGGAATCGGCTCCCACGGCGCGGCGTAAGCAACGTAGGTGCGCCAGCTCGGCCGTATCCTCGGGTCCTCGTCGAAGGCGCCCATGCGCACGCTCACCTGGGTTGGGTCCTCTGGACTGCGACTGAACAAATGTGAGCCGCACACGCTGCAAAAGCACTTCTCGTGGCCTCCGTCTGGATGTCGCCAACCTCTCAGCAGATCCTCTCCTTGCAGGAATCGCAACGTGCGCCCGTCGATTCGCGCTTGCGCCGATGCGGCCGTGCCGGTTCGGCGCTGGCAGCGAGTGCAGTGGCAGTAGCCAGCCCCGTGAGGTCGCTCGCTGAGCGCAAAACGCACGCTGCCGCACAGGCAGCCTCCGGTGATCGAGGCATCGCTCATGACCGACATTCTGGCATCTGTCTTGTGCCGGGACCCAAGCGAAGGTAAACGACGCCGGAGCCGAACGTGCGTGTCTCGATCAGATCCAGGTTGATCTGTTTCTCCAGGGTCGGGAAGTAGGGCGTGCCGCCGCCGAGCAGGACCGGGCTGACGAACAGCCGCCACTCGTCGATCAGCTCCAGCTTCATGCACGCACGGGCGAGGTCGGCGCCGCCGACGCCGATGTCCTTTCCGCCCTGTTCCTTGAGCCTCGAGACCTCCTCGCCGACACCGTCACTCGCCAGCCTGGTGTTGCCCACCACGCTCTGAAGCGTCGTGGAGAACACGACCTTCGGCAAGGCCTTCCAGGTCTGGGCGAACTTGACGTGCTCCGCGGCCAGCGGACTCTCCTCAGCGGTCTCCCAGTAGACCATCGCTTCATAGAGCCGCCGTCCGCAGAGATGCACACCAGTCTCCTGTACCTGCTGGTGGTGAAACCGAAACAGCTCCTCGTCGGGCACCGACCAGTCGATCGCACCATCGGGTCCGGCGATGTAGCCGTCCAGCGAAACAGTCATCGAGTAGATCAGCTTCCGCATCAAGATCCTCCTTCGGAAGAGTCAGACCGTCACCAGCCGACCATAAACGAAAAAGCCCTGCGATCACAGGGCTTTTTTGCGAAGCGGCTGAAGGGACTCGAACCCTCGACCTTCTGCATGGCAAGCAGACGCTCTAGCCAACTGAGCTACAGCCGCGCGGGCGCATAACTATAGACTAGGGGCGCTGTGCAGCGCCGAGCTGGCGGGCACTAGCTCGCTTGTGACGAGTCCTCGCTCTCGGGTCAGCTCATCGACGACGGGAAACAGCGCCGCGATGCGCTCTGGGGTGTCGATCGTCTCGGTCAACACGGGGACGTGACGGCGGATCGAGAGCAGACGGTCGCCGTGGGGCGCATGGTCTCCGTGAAAGCCCCAGATCCCGCGCAGCGAGGTGGCGCCGGCGGCGTTGGCAGTGCGCAGGCGCCTGACGAGCTCGACGTATGCCGATCTACGCTCTTGGACTGCCGCCTCTGAGATCACGACCGTGAGCTTCTGGCGGATGTCCATGCCGTACGCACTGGTCGAAGTCTCGTCGTGGGGTGGTTCGAGCAGCAATCCATCTCGCTTGCATACGCGTACACCCTCCAGCGTGAACAACGGCTCGTTGAGCATCTGCTCGAGACGACCGATCGCCGCGTTGATCTGGTACTGGTCGCCAACGCTGACCACCATCAGCGGCACGCTCTGGTTGCGAGCAAAGAAACGCGCCCGCTGGCGCGCGCCGGCACGAGTGCCGTCGACCCCGAGCAGCACCGTCGCACCGGCCACGCCGCTCTCATGAAGGGTTCGGCAGACGGAGGTAAAGGCAGGGGACCCGTCTATTCGCTCATGGCGGCCCAGGTACACCGTCAGCTTTGTCGCTTGCGCAGGATTCTGAACATCTTGTCCTCGGTCTATGCCGGTCCCTTCGACGAGCGATGGCTCGGCTTCTCCGGGGGCGATCTCCTGCTTGCTCTCGCAAGCACCGCCAAGCAGGCGAACGCGCTCGAGTGTCAGCAAGCCTTCGTGTCTGATCAAGCTCACATCCGCGCGCAGTCGCTCGATCTGCTCACGGCCATCGACCGCCGCGCAGACAAGCGGAAGATCTTCGGAGAGGGTCAGCAGACGGTCGCTGCGAAGACGGTGCTTAGCTCCAAACCCCTGCACTCCACGCAGCAGAATGCTGCTGCGGATCTCATGGCGAGCGTGGATGTCCAGCAGTTCATCGGCCAGCAACACGCCTTTTACCCGGCTTCGCTCGCCGAAGTAGGTGGTGAGCTTCAACCCTTCCTGGCTCAACTCTCACCGCCCCGGACGAGAGGTTGGCCGACGGTATTCGGGCAAGCGTTCACAGCGCCCCGCCGAGCGAGCGGCCGAGCAGGGCTGCGCCAAGCCCTACGAGCACGCTTACGAGCACGTTGAGGGCTCCCGCAAGCAGTTGTCCGTCCTCGCCGAGCCGGTGGGTCTCGAGCATCCATGTCGAGAACGTCGTGTAAGAGCCGATCGTCGCCGATCCCGCTAGCGTCAGTGCTTCGCCCGAGAGCGCAAGCCCGGTGAGCAGGCCGAGGACGAAGGCGCCGCTCGCGTTCACCGCCAGTGTGCCCACGGGGAAGCTCAAGGAACTGCGCGCGGAAACCGCTCCATCGAGCAGAAAGCGGACAAGTGAGCCGAAGCTTCCCAAGACCGCCACGCCGATCCATGCGGCCGCGCTCATGCGATCGTCCGCACTCGACGCACGAGCGCAGAGGAGCTGAGCACCGCGAAATATCCGCCCAGCACGCTCGCGAACAGGTAGCCGACAGCAAGTCCATAGCGATGCTGATCTGCCATTTGCAAAAGCTCGATCTGCACGGCCGAAAATGTTGTAAGTGCGCCGCACAGGCCCGTGCCCAGCAATGGCCGACGCAGGGTGGATACAGGTAGGCGCTCCTGCAAGCGCGTCACGAAATAGCCGAGCATCAGCGCCCCGGTCATGTTCGCCGCGAAGGTTGCCCATGGCCAGCTCCCGGCAGCTGTAGGGAGGGCCCGATCCACGGCGATGCGGATGAGCGCACCGACAGCGCCGCCGACGGCGATCGCGAGCAGCTCGAAGCGGTCGATGCGTGGATCGGAGATGTTCTCGGAAGTGCGCTTGGGGGAGGTTATTGGGTGTCCTTGCACGATGCCGGCCTGCGGCCGGTGGCGTGGAGGGACCTTAAGGGTCCGGTCAGATAGTCCGCCCACTCGGCTCACGCCGCGAAATCTGACGGGATCGCTCACCCGTGAGCACCGACGCACAGGGCAGATACCGACCGCCGTCACCTCGCGAGAGCAGCCCGAGCAGCTCCAGCTCGGTGAGCGCCACGGCAACCTCGTCAGAATGTGTGCCGCTTGTCGCCAGCTTTGCCAGTGTGTCTTGTCCACCGCCCACCAGCTCGAGCACATTTGCGAGCCGCGGTTGGAGATCCAGCGCGGTAAGCGACTGGTGAGAGGCTTCGTAGATGCCTACTCCGTAGAGCACGTCCAGCGCATCCTGGGGTCCTCTGACGAGCCGCGCCCCGTTCACGAGCAGCTGGTTGGTACCTCTTGAGCCGGGCGAGCTGACGCGCCCGGGTACCGCCGCGACGTATCTTGCGCGCGAGAATGCGACGTTTGCGCAGGCAATATCCCAAGGCTTGTCTGTTGCCTCGACGACGATTACGAGTTGGGCAAGCAGCGCCAGCGTGCGAGCGTTCGCGTATGCCCACCAACGGCGTGTCCGTGAGCTTGCGTGACTCTCGGCCATCGAACAACCGCTCTCCAGAACGCGACGGTAAAGCGGGGCATGCCATGCCGGGGTACAGCGCTCGACGCCGGCGCCCATCACGGCCAGCGGCGCGCCATCGGCTTCGAGCGCTCCGGCAAGGGCGGCGCTTGGGATGCCTTCGGCGAAATCGCTCGCGACGGTGACGCCTGATGCGGCGAGTCCCCGGGCAAGTTCGCGCGCGACCTGCATGCCGTAGTCGCTGGCGGTGCGCGTCCCGACGATCGCCACAACCTTCTCCTCGAGTAGGCCTTGTAGGCGTGTGACCCCACCGCGCAACTCGAACGAGTGTGGGCTGAGTGCGTCTTCGCGCAGGCTCCGTGGATACGCTGCGTGGTGGCGACAAAGCGCCTGCAGCGACTCATCTTTACATCTGGGCGGCGGCTGCCACTCGGCGTAGGCAGCGTACAGCTCGGCCCCACGATGTCGGGCGATTGCATCGATCAGCTCCCGGTTCGGCAGTTCGAGCACGCTCCAAAAGCTCGATTGATCCTGGCGCTCGATCTCGCGGTCCAGTCGGCTGCCGAGTTTCGCCAACAGCCAGGCTCGTCGTGCACACTCCTGGCAGATGCCGCTCATGCCGCTCTACGTCCGGAAAGGCCGACCTCGGGTCGCAGTGTGAGCGCTCGTGAGACCTGCTCGACGCCGACACGCTCGCGGCCCTGCAGGTCGGCAAGCGTACGTGCGACGCGCAAAGCGCGGTGCTGTCCACGCGCGCTCAGCAGGCCGCGCTCGCGTGCGCGAGCCATTACCTGCTCGCCTTGCCGGTCGAGCTTGAGATGTCTGCGCAGCATCGGCGCATCCATCTGCGCGTTTACGAGAACGCCCTCTGCTCGCAACCTCCTGGCTTGACGCTGGCGTGCTTCGACCACTCGCTCCCGAGCTTGTGCAGAGCTCAGCGAAGGTTCGTCGGCTAGATGGTCGGCGGTCGTGCGCTCTACGTGCACCAGCAGATCGATGCGGTCGAGCAACGGCCCGCTCAAGCGGCGACGGTGGCGCGCGAGGTCCGCTTCGCGACATGCACAGCGCTCTCGCTCGCCCGCGTATCCGCATGGGCAGGGGTTGGTCGCGGCGATCAACATGAAGCGCGCCGGATAGACGGCCGAGTGGCGCGCCCTCACGATTGACACGCGACCGTCCTCCAGCGGTTGGCGCAGCGCCTCGAGTGTCGGGCGTGCGAACTCCGAGAGCTCGTCGAGGAAGAGCACGCCATTGTGGGCGAGCACCACCTCTCCGACCCATCCGCGCCGCGCGCCGCCAATCAGCCCCGCGGTTGTGATCGAGTGGTGGGGTGCTCGAAAAGGCCGCTCGGTAAGCAACTCGCTGCCCGTGAGCTTGCCGGTGGCGCTGTGAATGCGCATTACCTCGATCGCCTCAGAGCGCTCGAGCGGGGGCAAGATCGAGGGAAGGCGTCCGGCAAGCATCGTCTTGCCGGTCCCGGGAGAGCCGCTGAGAAGACTGTTGTGGGCTCCGGCCGCCGCGACGACGAGTGCCTGGACTGCCTGGGCCTGGCCGCGAACATCGCGCAGATCGGGACCGTGTCGAGGTGTGCTCGGTTGCTCACAGATCGGCTCTGGCAATCGGTCGCCGGCGCCGCCGCTCAGTATGCGAGCGGCGCTCGAGAGGTGCTCGACGACGCCCACGGGAAGTCCCTCGACAAGCGTCGCCTCGCGTGCGCGCTGCGGGCTCAGAACGAGCATTGCCAAGCCGGCCTTCTTGGTCGCCTCGGCGACGGCAAGGGTTCCGTGGCAGGCGCGCACCTCGCCGTCGAGCGAGAGCTCGCCAAAGAGTGCGTGCGTATCGAGCAGTTCGCTGGGGATCTGCCCGCTTGCAGCGAGTATTCCGCACGCCAGCGCGAGGTCGAAGCCGGGTCCGATCTTCGGCACGTCGGCGGGGGCGAGGTTCGCGGTGATCCGTCGCGCCGGGAACTGAAAGCCCGAGTTCAGCAGCGCGGCGTGAACACGGTCGCGCGCCTCGCGCACGGCGGCGTCGGCGAGCCCGACGATCGCAAACGCCGGTAGACCCGGCCTGATGTCGATCTCCACGCTTACTGCGCGTGCGTTGAGTCCTTCAAGCGTGAATGTGCGCGCCCGAGCGAGCATCCGATGCCTCCCTTCGCGGTTTTCAGGCGAGGCACATCAAGCTACGTCGCGCTTGGGACGGTACTCGGCGCAGGGGCCAAAACGAGACCGTCTGCGCGCCCAACTTTGCGGCGAGGCGGTCTTGCCGCACCGTGCGGATCTGTGCGCCTGGACTACCCGCAAAACAACGATGCCCCCCGCGCGCGGGGGGCATCGCCGCTTCGAGAGCACTATTTGCGGCTAGAGCCCTGCCGGGTGGCGCACGACGTAGCCCGCGGTAGAGGTCATCGAATCGGACCAGCGCGAACCCGATTCCTGTAGGGCGACGGTGTCGTAGCGTCGACCGTCGATCGTCATCCAGGCGTGTTCGGCGTCCGCGTAGATCGTGATGTAGCGGCCCGGACCAGGTTCGCCGTAGGACTCGAGTGCCGAGGAGTCCTCGGGCGAGCTGAGCAGCCCGCCACCGTGTAGGGCGTAGGACACCGAGCCCGAGCAGTCATAGCCGTCGGACTCGAACGAGCCGTGTCCGCCACCGTAGACGTAGGGCCTGGTTGCGATTTCGTCGGCGGCGGCGATCACGCGAGCAATTACGCCTGAGGCTTCGCCACCGGTGCTGCTGCTCTGGCCACCGCCCCCGGTTGTGCCGGTGCTGCTTGTCGAGGAGGGCAAAAACCTGGGCGAGGGATGCAAAGTCGCATGCTCGTCGAGCCCAAGCGCACGCCAAGTCTCCGGTCCGACCACACCGTCGACTGTCAGGCCGTCACGCGCCTGCAGTTGCTTGACCGCGGTCTCTGTCTGCGCTCCGAATTGACCGTCGGCCGAGATGTGCAGGGCTTCCTGTAGGCGAGTGACCGGATTCCCGCTCGGGGTGGCGGCGGATGCCGGCACCCCGGCGGTCTGATCGGCAACGTTCGTGGCTGCTTCGTCGCCGGTGCCGGGAGTGCTACCGGCGATATGAGCACTGGAGGCATGTGCCGTATGGTGAAGAGACCGGTAGCGTGTCGGGAAGAGCGTTTGCTTGAGCTCGCCATGTCCGTGCAAGCTCAGCGCACGCCAAGTTTCAGGCCCGACAACCCCGTCGGCAACAATGTGGTGCTGCGCTTGGGCGTGCTTGACCGCTGCCTCGGTTTCGGGACCGAAGGTGCCGTCAACCTGAACGCCGAGTGTTTCCTGTAGGCGTACAACCGGGTCGACCGCAGGCGTGGACGCCTTGGTTGTTTCAGGGGTCGCCGTGTCTGCGCTCTTAGGGGCTGTCGTATCCAGAGCCGGTGTTTTGGTCGTCGTTTCTGTGGCCACAACATCGGCGCTTGTCGCGAGCACGGGTGTGTTTTCGTCGAGTACCGCGCTTGTCGCGATCGGGGTCGCGCTATCGGCCAGAGCCGCTCCTGTATTCGGTCCCACGACGCCATCGACTTCCAGTCCGTGGCTGGCCTGGAAGGCGCGCACGGCCGCTTCGGTTTCCGGTCCGAAGACGCCATCTTCGTGGATGCCCAGAGCATGCTGCAACAGTCGAACCTGGCGGCCTTCCTCGCCATTTTCAAGCGTGATGTAGTGGGTTGTCGTGGTCGTTGGCTCGGGTGCCGGTGCCGGCGTGGAGGCGGGCGTGCCGCTCGCGTCGGCTAGACCGGCGGCCGGGCCCGCGGCAATCGCGATCAGCGTGCCCAGCGAGACGCGCCGCGCGCGCGTTGCCGTCGAGACGAATTGGATCTCCGAGGCGCGCCGGCGTGTACGTGAGCGCAGCGTCGAGCGCTCCCAAGGCTCGCTTTCGGCGAGGTTGCGCGGCGAGGGCAGACGGTTGCGTGCGTCCATCAGGCTCGCCAGGCGCATGGGGGAGCGGGCGGCGCGTTTCTCGGTTCGTTCACGACGTGCACGCGAACGTGAAAGAGAGTCCTCCCAGGGGTCGGCAACGGCGAGATCACGCGGGAATCCCGGCATGTGAAGAGCGTCCTTTCGTTATCTCAGGGCGCCTACGGGGTTAGCTGTCGGGCTCGCGTACTTACGCTACGTCACAAACTGTGACGATTCGCCCCGGCAGCCTCTCGGCTGCACTGGGTCCCCCGCTCCTAGCCCCCGTGGAGGCAAGGACTCGGCACGAACGCGAGTCAAAGTATCAGGTCGGCTTGCAAGATGCATCACATAGGAAGGGTTGCAAGGTTTATTGCCGACGAGTCGGCCTTTGGCTTGGTCGCGTGGGATGCGCTGGTGCTCGCTGTTCAACAGCTGGGAGACCTTCATCGGCCAGTTCATCGCGCTTGCGCTGGTGATCGGCTCCTATGTTGCTGCTCAGTACTTCCGTGTATGGGCTTCCCGCCGCCGCGGGGAGCAGGCCGCGCGGCGCGTGGATGCAGTTCCTGAGAGTGCGGCAGAGCGGGCCGTCGCGCCGAACACACCCGCCACAGCCTAGAACTACCCGTCCTTGACCTGTCACGACGCTGGTCGCCCACTGCTACCTTTTTGCTGGCTAGGACATCGAAGGGCCCGAACGATCATGGTCTTTGGAGGATGGGGTGGTGCAGGACAGGGTACGTATCGTTGTAGATCCTTGGAGAGCGTGGGCGGTGATGCCGCGGGCTGTCTTGGCTGCTAGACGTCGCTTGCCAGCGGTTCTGCTCGGAGTGTCTCTGACTGTATTGGGCGGGCTTTTGGCATCGGGCTGTGGAATTGCAGCGGTGTCTGGCTCCTCGAGCACGACACTCACTCTCTACAGCGCACAGCACGAGCAGACAACCGACGCCATGATCGCCGCGTTCACCAAGAAGACCGGAATCAAGGTGCGTGTCGCCAACAATGACGAGGACGTGCTCACAGCCCAGATCACTCAAGAGGGCGATCTCTCGCCCGCCGATGTCTTCTATACAGAGAACTCCAACTGGCTCGAACAGCTGAACGACCAAGGTCTGCTGGTCAAAATTTCTCCCGCCACGCTTGCCAACGTGCCCAAACAGGACAGCGCGGTCAACGGCAACTGGGTTGGGGTCTCGGCGCGCATCAGCGTGCTGATCTACAACACGAGCAAACTGAAACCCTCGGAATTGCCGAAGTCGGTGATGGAACTGGGCGACCCCAAGTGGCTTGGCAGGATCGAGATTGCGCCGGACGAGACCGACCTGTGGCCGGTCATAAGCTCGATCGAGAGGGCCAAGGGACATCGCGCCACACTGCGCTGGCTGATCAAACTCGAGATCAACGCGGCCGGCAACGACAACGTGCCCGACAACGAGACCATCACCAGAGACGTGAGCCAGGGAGTCAGTGAGCTGGGTCTCATCAACCACTATTACTACTACCGGCTCGTCGCCGAGATCGGCAAGGGCGCGGTCAAAGCTAACATCGCCTATTTTGCCCCGCACGATCCCGGCTATGTGGAGGACATCTCCGGCGTGGGTATCCTGAAGTCCTCTAAGCACAAGGGCGCCGCCGAGAAGCTGGTGGAATTCATGACCAGTGCGGCCGGCCAGAAAGTACTTGCCGAAAGCGACAGCTTCGAGTACCCGATCCACCCCGGTGTGGCGGCGAACCCTCAGCTGACCCCGCTCAGCAAGCTTCAGCCGACAGCGTTCACTCCGGCTGAGCTGGGCACTGGACTCAACGCCAAGGAACTACTCGAAGAAGCTGGGCTCATATAGGCGGCGGCCGAGCATGAGCGAGGCACTCACACCGAGCATTCTGGCCGCGCCCGCATCCCAAAAGCTGCGTCGCCGTCGTGTCGGCCGCGGTCGCGCCGTGGTGCTACTCGGGCTTTGCATCGCGGTGTTCTTGCTGTCTCCCCTAGCGCTGCTTGCCATCGATGCACACAGCGCCGGCTGGGGGGAAATCCACCATGTGCTGTTCCGCGCGCGCTCGTATTCGCTGTTGCGTCACACGGTGGTATTGACACTGTTGGTCGCCGCTTTCGCAGCCACCCTCGGTGTGGCCACGGCCTGGTGTACAGAGCGCACTCGGCTGCCGGCACGTCGAGTCTGGACGGTTCTGCTTGTGCTTCCGATCGCGATTCCCGACGATGTGGTGGGCTATGCTTGGCACTCCACCTTCCCCGGCATGAGCGGGTTGGCGGCAGCCACTCTGGTGATGACGCTCGGGACATACCCGCTTGTCTACCTGCCTGTCGCCGCCGCGCTCAGGCGCTCCGACCCCGCGATGCAGGACACCGCTTACAGCCTCGGGGCGGGCAGGTGGCGCACGTTCCTGCGGGTAACGCTGCCATTGATTCGAACGGCCGTGATGGGCGGCTGCGTGCTAGTCGCGCTCACGACGATCTCCGAGTACGGAACGTTTGAGATCGTGCGCTACCAGACTTTCACCACGGAGGTCTTCACCGAGTTTCAGTTCAACAGTCGAGCTGCCAGCGCCCTGTCTGTGCCGCTTGTGTGTCTTGCGCTGCTCGTGCTCGCGGTGGACGGGATCGTGCCCAGTCGAGCCGCTACGAGGATTGCGCCCTCGCGCGCCGCGGTTCGTGCTCGGCTGCGATGGCTGCTGGCGCCGACGCTCGGCGCGCTTACGGCACTTGTTGCGCTTGCGATCCTCTTTCCGATTGGGATCGTCGTCTACTGGATGGCGCAAAGCCAGCACACGACCTTGCCGGCTGCCGCCACGCTTGGGCAGGCCACCTGGAACTCGCTCATATACAGCATCCTTGGGGCGAGCGCCGCGGTGGTGCTCGCGCTGCCGGTGGCGCTTGTCAGCTTCCGGCGCTCCACCCGCCCAAGGCGAATGCTGCAAAGCAGCACCTACATCCCACTAGCGCTGCCCGGCGTGGTGATCGCTCTCAGCCTTGTGTTCTTCGCGACTCGCTACGCCTACAGCCTCTACCAGACCAGTTTCCTGTTGATCGTCGCCTACGCGATCATGCACTTTCCCCTGGCATTGGTGTGCATCAGGGCGTCGGTCGCCCAAGCGCCGGCGCGTCTGGCCGATGTCGGACTCTCGTTGGGGCGCGGACCGTTCGTCGTTTTCATGCGCATCACGCTGCCGCAACTGCTGCCCGGCATCCTTGCCGGCTTTTGCTTGGTGTTCCTGTTTGCGGTCACCGAGCTGACAGCCACGCTGCTGCTGGCACCGATCGGCGTGCAGACGCTTGCCACCCAGTTCTGGGCCTATCAGAGCGAGGTTTCCTATGGCGCGGCCGCGCCCTATGCGCTGATGATCATCGTCCTTGCGGCGCTGCCTGCAGTGGTGCTCGCGCTGTGGTTCGATCGTGGTCGCTTCCAACCGCAACTGGCGCCGCTATGAGTGCGATCGAGCTACTCGGTGTCTGTAAGAGCTTCGGTGCGACACGTGTACTGAGCGATGTCGAGTTGACTGTGCCCGCCGGGTCGATCACGGCCGTGCTGGGGGCCTCCGGTAGCGGCAAGACCACGATGCTGCGGTTGATCGCAGGCTTCGAGCAGCTGGACAGTGGCAGCATCGCGATCGCCGGACGGCTCCTCGACGACGGGCAGCGCAGCGTGCGCCCCCAGCAGCGCGGCGTCGGCTACGTACCCCAGGATGGCGCCCTTTTCCCTCACCTGACCGTGCTGGGCAACATCGGCTTTGGGCTGGCGCGCAAGGATCGCGAGCGCGCGACGCACAGACTGCTCGAGCTTGTCGGACTGGAGGGGCTGGAGCGCCGCTATCCGCACGAGCTCTCCGGTGGCCAGCAGCAACGGGTGGCGCTGGCTCGCGCGCTTGCGATCGAGCCGAGCGTGGTGCTGCTGGACGAGCCTTTCAGCTCGCTCGATGCCTCCCTACGGGCAGAGCTCGGCCGCGATGTCGCACGTATCCTGCGCGCCGCGGCGACCACCGGCGTGCTCGTGACCCACGATCAGAACGAGGCGCTGGCGCTTGCCGATCAGATCGCCGTGCTCGAGGACGGGCGGGTCGTGGCGCGCGACGATCCTCGCTCTCTCTACCGCGATCCACCGGATCTGCTCGCGGCAAGCTCGATCGGCGAGGCCAACGTGCTGGTAGGCGAGACACATGGCGCTCGCGCTCGCTGTGCACTGGGTGACATAGCGCTGCGCACGAATGGGCACCGTCAACCCGACGGGCCCGCCCGCCTGCTGCTGCGTCCCGAGCAGTTGACACTCCATCTGCAGGCCAAGGCTGAGGCGACACGCGCCACGGTGCTCGAGCTTCGCTATCACGGGCACGACGGACTGGCCCATGTCGTGCTCGAGCACCCCGATCGGGAGACCGTGCTTGCGCGTGTCTCAGGCGAGCTCGTACTCGAGCGAGGCCAGGAGGTTTGGGTGCAGGCCAACGGGCCGGCACACGCCTGGGTCAAGTAGCAGGCTGTCGTTTCGTTCCTATCCAAATCTCGGGAAGACAGCGCCGCATGCGGCGCTGTCCCTGGCCGCACATGTGCGGCCAGGCCGGTCGGTGCATGCACCGACCGGAACAACATTCATATGTGACTCGCCTGCACATGTGACGGCGCCAGACCCTCCTACCGTGCCGATGGAGAACGTGTCTGACTGGTCTCCTCGGCATGTTCGCGCAGATAGTCGCCGAGTCGCCGGCTTCCGTATGCGGGTGCGAGTACGTCCGAGGCGCTGATGGCGGCAAGGAACTCGAGCATCTCGCCACGGCGACGGTCGCCCAGTCGTATGAGAGGTAGCACAGCCTTCAAAAGCGGGCCGGGGATTCGCAGCAAGCGCGTCCTGCACCCGATGGCCGCGAAGGCGAGTTCCACCTCTTCGCGCCTCGTGAAGATCTCGGGTCCGCCGAACTCGATCTCCGAAGACTCGTTATCGATCGCCTCTACACACGCCTGCGCGAGGTCGGCCTCGTGGATCGGATTGCTGCGTGCGCTGCCATCGGCGAAGCCGATCGTCAGGCCACGGCGAGCGAAGTCGAGCAGATCGATGTACGAGCAGAAGAACCCGTTTGCTCGCACGACTGTGTAGTCGATCGGGCTTGCTTTCAGCTCATCGACGAACTGCTCGTGAGCGGCGACATAGTCCAAATCGTGAAGCTGTGGTCCGGTCAGGACTGTGACGTATACAAACTTCCGCACGCCTTGCTCGATAGCCGCCTCGAGCAGAGCCAGATTGATCTGAGGGTCGACCTGGCGGAAGGAGCGCCGGTCGGCGATCCGCCGCAATGTGCAAGGTTGCCCAGCAGCCGAGAGGACAACATCGATCGCCTTCATTGCGTCGTGTATCTGCGCAGCGGGATCGAGCAGGTCGATTGCGATCGTGTCGTGCGTGCCCTCGATCAGCCCTCGCTTGTTGGGATCGCGTATCAGCGCGCGAACACCGTAACCGCGGGCGCCCAGCTCTCGAACGACGTGGCGGCCGAGAAAGCCGCTGGCCCCTGCGACGAGTACCTTGTCCATCTGCTCTCAGCTCACTTGGGCCGTTTTTGCGATGTAGATGTCAAGCCGAGTCTGGGGCGTCCCGCGCGCTTTGGCGTCTGCTCATTTCGATTGACACGGTATTTCAGCGACTGCCTTTCAAACAGAGCCAGATGAGAACAGGGGCTGCGGACCAGTTCGTCTTAATGCGGGTGCCGACGTCCGGCAGTTTTCGCTTTGTGTCCACTTCGGCTTTGAGATTTCGAGGCGGCCTTTGGGGTAGCTACGGTGACGAGCGCCGCACTGCCGGGCGAGAGTTCGACAGTCACCGTCCCCGAATGGCCTGCGACACTTTCCGCTCGCACGGGAGCTCGCCAGGAGCCGTTGGTCGAGACGGCGCGCCCAGCAAGCAGCACGCCGCTGGTCGCGCTCGGCGATGAATCGGTGAGACGTTGTATCTGCGCGGCCCCCATGCCCACGCCTACCTCGAACTGCACAGCCAGCGGACTCGTGCCTTCCGGTTCGTTGTTGCAGAGCACGACCTTCAGCGAGTGGCCGGGCCCGGAGAAGCCGGCTGCGACGATATTGGGCGAGCCTTCGGCTGAGATGGTTGTGGGCAAAGGGCGATAGCCGATCAATGTACGCGTCAGCAGCAGCGCATACCACTCCGGCTGGGCGCTCAGTTCTCCCTGGGCCAGGGCCGTCGGATCGAGCGCGCACAAAGGTGTGTATCCCACACAGTTCGTTGGGTTGCCCTGGAGGTTGATGCCGACCGTCCCAGCCGCCATCGCCTGGGTTATGTAGCCGGTCGCCCACAACGCCGAGGCGAACGTGTTGCTGATGCCGGCAACTCCTCCGCAGGAGACGGTGTTGGCCTCGTCTATACGCAATGGTATGTCGCGTAATTCCGACACGGCCATGTAGCTGGCCAGCGACAGCGCTGCCGCCCCACGACCGGCCGAGCTCAACAGCGTTTCGATCGACGGTGGCGGCGTCTGCGCGCAGCCAAGCGGATAGTGGTGGCCTGTCAACAGAACTGGGCTCTGGGCGAGTGCCTCCTCTTCGCCCCATTCGCTGAAGGCGCCGGAGCCGGAAACGTCGGGACCCGCGATTGGCACGTCCGGAGTGAGCGCATCGATCGCTTCGCGGTAGGCGCTCGCCTCTTCCTCGTAGCCCTGTGCGATCCAAGGGAGTTCACGGAAACCGTGGCTGCCGTAGGAGTTCGGCTCGTTGCCGATCTCCACGGCGGCGAGGTAGGGTCCGAGAGCACGGTGTGCAGCGGCCACCTCGCGTGCGGCGGCGGTCGGTTCGTAGTGGGCCATGCCGACAGTGAGCAGGACCTGCCAGCCACTGCGCCGGGCAAGCGTCCCGAGCTCGTTCAACTGTGCCGGCCCGATCGTGCTGGTCGCCCAGGCCGGCCGCGGCGTCTGCGAATCGGTCCAGGCGACGTTCTCATCGGCGGTGATACCGCCGAAGCGAAGCATCCCCGGGCCAAGCGAGCGCAGCAGGTTGATCAGGTTGCCGTGGTTGGCGTACTGAACGAGCTGGCTCAGCGCGGCCATCTCAAAGGAGAGTCCGAGGAATCGCCGAGCCACCGGTCGGCCGGGATCGAGTGGGTTGAAAGCGACCGTCACCGGGAGTGCGGACTGGGAAGCGAGGGCAGCCGGGTTGTGAGCTGCGTGAGCGCGCGGGGGGGAGCCCGAGGCGCCGGCGCCGGCTGTGCTCGCGATGGCCGGTGCGCCTGTCAGGAGGATCGCGCTTGCCGGGGCAACGGTGGCGAGCAGCGAGACTCTCGCCGCGCGAGACGCAGATCGCAGGGTCCATGCCGCCGCGCGGCCGGCGCTGGAGATCGACGTTTGTATTGGAGCCATGTCGTGGGGTTAACAGACTATGGGTCCCGTCGGAGCGGACGGCTGAGCGCTGTTTCGCGAGCTTGCGGAGGCCCGGGCTCAGAGCAGCCAGCAGCCAGCCTTTGCACAAGTCTCAAATCGGGTCTCGCGCCTTCCGCCCGAAGTTTCTTGGGGGCCACTTGAGCTTCGGTGACCAGCCACGACTTTCGTCAAACGGTTGACCGTTGCGATTCAGAGAGAGCCTCAGCTGAGCGTAAACGACTCGCTGCTGATCCTCTTGTGCATGCCGATTCGGTCTACCAGTGTGAGCGTGTATTTCCCCGGTTGTAGTCGGCGTACGGGCAGCAGTCGTAGGCTCATGCGGCCACTTGCGGTGCGTGCCGTCCCGGTCGCGTAAACCACGCCGTGGCGGGACAGTGTCGCCTGGGCCGGCGAACCCGAAGTCGTGAAGCTGACCGTGCCGGATACCAGCTTGGCTGTGCACTTCTGCTTTTTTGCGACCCTCTTGCAGGTGACCAGCTCGACCTCGCCAGCGGGGCCTGCCGGACCCGGAGTGCCAGCGGGACCCGATGCGCCCTTTTCACCGGTGGGTCCAGCAGCGCCGGCTTTGCCTTCTGAGCCGGTCGCCCCTTCTTTACCCGGCGGGCCGTCTGCGCCCGCTTTCCAGAGCCCAGCGGTGACTTCGGTCGTCTTGGCCCTCTCCACTGTGCAGGTCGTCGCCGATGTTGGTTTGCACCCGATCCAACCGGCGAATTCGTAGCCCGCCCCGGCTTTGGTCGCCGTCAGGGTCACTTCGCCTTCGAATTCATGCGTGCATTCGGAGGTCGAGCAGGCTAGTCCCGCTGGCGTGGAGGTGACTTCTCCCTCGCCTGTAACGAAGACAGTGAGTAGGAAACGCGCCGGCGCGCCCTGGTAGACAAAGACCTTTTGGTTGCCCCTGTCAGACACGTAGATCTCGCCGGTCTTTTCATTCACCGCGATGTTTTCGATTTCGTGGGAGAAGGTCCCCGAGCCAAATTCGCCTCCGGTTCTTACCGGGGTGGGCATCGCGAACCCTTCGATCACCCGGCCTTCGATCGCAACGTAGCCTATGTCGGTCGCGCGGTCGATGCCGTCTGCAAGTGCTCCTTCGACTTCGGGGACTTCCGTGACCTTTTCGGCGCTCGTCGCCGTATCGGAGTCGCGCCAGATCTCGGCCCTACGTGGGCCTGCGAGCGCGCCTTCCGGGTTGCCGTACAAGAAGATGTCACCCCTGGAATCTACGACAACGCTTCGCTCGGATCCCGCTACCGCGAAGCTGGCGATTTCCGTCGTGCCTCCGGGCGAGAACTCGCGGACCATATTGGCGCCGGGATCGCTCACGTAGACATCGCCGTTCGCATCCGTCGCTACGCCTTCGGGTTGGATGAAGCCGGTCAGCTGGGATTCGTATTTGAATTCGTCGCCGCTCAGCTTGAAACGATCGACCACCCCATTGCCCCTGTCGACGACGTAGATAGAGCCGGCGGCAGCGCTGGTCGAGTTGTCCACAGCGATGCCGACCCACTCCATGTCGAATGCAAAGCGTTTGGCAGGCGTTTCCAAGCCAGAGAACGCTGGCGGCGCACCGCCAGCAGGCGAGCCTCCTCTTTCGCCGAACACTTTGACCGCGTCGAAGTCTTCGCCGCTTTCGGGGACGAACACGTTTCCGCTGGATTCTTCGACCGCGACGCCCGTCGGTCTTTCGAAGGGACCGAAGCTGTGGAGGTAGGTCGCCGGCGAGGCAAACGCGCTTGCGCTTCCCGACGCCAACACGGCGAGCGCCGCGCCAAGCAAAGCAAAGACGAGACCACGCGGAATGGCGGCTCTACCGGACATGACAACCCCCCGTGAAGCCCCAACCGGTGAGGCGTAGTGGACGAACGCTGCGCATCCGAAAATGTGCTTGCCTCCTCAAAATAGAGGATCTCGCAAGCCTATGTCAAGCATGGAAGCGGAGTTATTAGGGCTTGCTCGTGCTTGCCGTACCACGGCTCATGGTCACGATGAGCGGCGTTCGATAGCCACCAGGTCTGAGAAGCGCCAGAGCCCTTGCGGAACTGAATCGTGCTTCCTACTAGCTATCGATCGGCCGTTCCGAGGCCGATACGGCAGCTAATGAACCTACGGCTTGCGTTTACGGGCGTCCTCGGGACTATCCTCGTCACCATCGCCAGCCTCCTCAGCTACGGCTTAGACTACTTCTGCATCGACGACACGGCCTCGCGCACGAGTGTCTATTGCCAAAACGGAGGCGCACCGCAAGTCGTGGTCCCGCGACTGTTGATCCTCCTAGGCCTGCCTCTGTTGACTGCCTACGTGGCCGTCGTGGCAGTCAAGCGTGGACAGTACTGGCCCATACTGCTGATGAGCATTCTGTGCCTTCCGCTCACAGGTGTGTTGCCGGAAGTCCTCATCGGGTATTAGCCACGGTCTCGCGCCATAGTGCCGTTTGCTGTGCGCGCGAATATGCAGCCTACATATGCTCGTATTTCTGTTCGCACTCACGCCACTGACCGTGATCGCCAGCCACCCAGAACACATCAACCGCTCAGGCAGGACAATCGTCCAATGCCGGAGGAGGGACTCGAACCCCCGACACGCGGATTATGATTCCCCGGCCTGCGCGTCGTGGGGTGTCCTCCGGCCGAAGGAATGGCTCTAGCGTGCGGGATTACCGCAAGGACGTTGTGGGTGAGTGTTGTGGGATGGTGTGGGCTGTGTTCGCACTCTGTTCGCACCCTAGGCTTGCGCCGAGCCTCGCGGCTGTTCGATGCTGGGCGAAACGCGGCTTCAGCGGTGCTCGGGCACCACAGCCCGGCGTTCACGCTGACCGTCTACGTCCACCTGCTCGACGGCGACTTGGGGGATGTGCTCTCGCTGCCGGATAGCGGGCATGTGTCAGGGCGGACTGTGAACGAAGTGTCCGGCGTGCAGGACCTTGAGGCATTGATAGCCGCCCAAGACCAGTCGCTAGCTGAGGCAACACGAGCGTGTCGGGCGGCGCGCTCGGTGGGTGTATCTACGCTGGAACGCCTAGCCGCTGTGGGTTGCTCGTCCACCCTGCGACACGTTCCAAA
>Ga0210385_10000744_pt1 | contig 21229 bp, 15 predicted proteins | sample IncBWH26OmetaG_FD_160107 | JGI IMG/M metagenome (GOLD analysis project Ga0210385, IMG submission 160107) | Forest soil microbial communities from Barre Woods Harvard Forest LTER site, Petersham, Massachusetts, United States - Inc-BW-H-26-O ...
CACGCGGTTTCTTTGACCAGCCGCGAATCGTAGAAAGGCGCGAGCCGCGCGCCGGAATAGGCTGAGCCGCCGTCGAGGCGGATGCCGAAACCCGCGGGCGAACGATAGGTGGTGAGCTTTCCGTAGTCGGGCGCGAAATTATTTTCGGGGTCTTCCGTGGTCACGCGGCATTGCAGCGCGGCGCCGTAGAGCGGAACGTTCGCCTGCTCGGGCAGCGAAAGCGGCGCTTCGTGCAGCTTGTGTCCTTCGGCCACCTGAATTTGCGCGCGCACCAAGTCGATGCCGGTGACGACTTCTGTGACGGTGTGCTCCACCTGAATGCGCGGGTTGACCTCGATGAAGTAAAACTTGCGCTGGTCAACGTCGTAGAGAAATTCGACTGTTCCCGCGTTGCGATATTTTGCCGCGCGCGCAATTTTTACCGCGGATGCGCACAGCCCTTCGCGAATTTCCGGCGCGAGATTCGCGGCGGGCGCGACTTCGACCACTTTCTGATGGCGGCGCTGCACGGAGCAATCGCGTTCCCAGAGATGGATGATATTGCCGTGCTGGTCGGCGAGGATCTGGACTTCGAGGTGGCGCGCGCGAGGCAGATATTTTTCCAGGAAGACGGAGCCGTCGCCGAACGCGGCCAGCGCTTCACCGCGGGCTTCTTCGAGCTTAGCGTCGAGCTGCGATTCTTCGAGCACCACGCGCATGCCGCGGCCGCCTCCGCCCATCGCGGCTTTCACGATCAGCGGAAAGCCGATCTTGCGCGCGATTTGCTTGGCGTCGTCGACCGAGGTAACGGCTTCTTCCGTGCCGGGCAGGACGGGAACGCCCGCCGAAGCAGCCAGGCGGCGGGCGGCGGTTTTGTCGCCGAGCATTTCGAGCAGCTCAGGCGTCGGGCCGATGAAGATGATGCCTGCTTCGGCGCAGGCCCGCGCCAGGCGCGGATTTTCGGAGAGGAAGCCGTAGCCGGGATGGATCGCGTCGACTTTCTTCTCTTTCGCGATGTCGATGATGCTGTCGATATCGAGATACGCTTCGACGGGGCCTTTGCCGGCGCCCACCTGATACGCCTCGTCAGCCTTGAAACGATGCAGGCTGAGACGGTCCTCCTGCGAATAGATGCCGACGGTGCGCAGGCCGAGCTCGTTGGCCGCGCGGAGAATGCGAATGGCGATTTCGCCGCGGTTGGCGGCGAGAACTTTCGAGATGGGGCGGAGCTTTTTCGTTTTCATTGTGCGTTTTGGCGCTTGGGCAAACACTTCATATTACCGGAAGCCGGGGCGGGAAAAAACTTGTTAACGTGGGCGATGGCCTGCTTGCGCGCCGGCTTCCATTAGGGGACGATACTTCGCCATACGGCCTGCCGGGAGGCAATCGTGCGCGATTTTTCGAGGAGAGAATTCATGAAGAGTTCCGCGATGGGGATTTCCGCAGCGGGACTTGCGTCGGCGGGCGCACGCAGACTTTCCGCGAACCCGCTGGGACTGCCCATCGGATGCCAGACCTATCCCGTGCGCGCGATGATCACGCAAGATTTTCCCGGCACGATCAAGCAGCTAGCCGACGCGGGATTTCAGTCGATCGAACTGTGTTCGCCGGTGGGTTACCGCGAGTTTGCGCCGGTGGGGAACTACAAAGGCACCGATCTTCGCAAAATTTTCATCGATTCGGCCGTCACCTGCATCAGCTCGCACTTCAGCATGCAGGAGCTGCGTAAAGATTTGCCGGGAAGAATCGCGTGGGCGCAAGACATTGGCCTGACGCAGATGATGGTCCCAAGCCTGGGCGGTCCGCGAAATCCAACAATGGACGACGTGAAAAAGGCGGCCGACGAATACAACGAAATCGCGGCTCAGGTGGCCAAAGCAGGAATGCAGCAAGGACTGCACAACGAGGGGTTCGAGACATCCACCGTGAACGGGAAGAGGACCTACGACGTGTTGTTCGAACTGCTCGATCCGAAAATGGTGAAATTCCAATTTCAGGTTTCGACGATTGCGCAAGGATTTGACGCGGCGGAATACTTCACAAAATATCCCGGGCGATTCATTTCGATGCACGTGCAGGGATGGGACGCGGCCACTCAGAAAATTGCGGCCGTCGGCCAAGACTCGTTGGATTGGAAGAAGATTTTCGCGGCGGCGCAAGTCGGCGGGATCAAGAATTATTACGTGGAGATGGATCTCGATCTGATGAAGGCCAGCGTGCCCTATCTTCGGAATCTGAACGTGTAAGCCAGCGCTTTGCAGTCCGCCGAAGGGCAGGCGCACCCGCGATTGGCTATGCTACATTTGATGCGGGATGGGTCTTCGACGACATAACCAGCGCAATTCCGGGCAGCGCAATTTTAGCGCGGGGGCGCCCGCAGCGTCACCCGCCATGAAGCGCTCCGCATGATTTCCATCGGAATCAACTATTCGCAAATGCATGATTCTTCGGCGTGCGTGGCGCGCGACGGCGAAGTGCTGTTTGCCGTGGCAGAGGAGCGCCTGAGCCGCGCGAAGCACGACGCGCGTTTTCCGACGCTGGCGATTCGAGCGTGTCTCGATTTTGCCGGCGTAAGCGCAGACGAAGTGGATTTCGTTTGCCAGGGTTGGCCGCGGCCGGGCGCGACCTATTTGCACGACTTGCGGAATTACGCGCTCGGACGCCAGCCCGTCGATTCACGCGCGCTGCTGAATTCCACGCGCCATTTTGCGAGCATGTGGCACCAGCGCAGCGGCGAGAACCGCTTCCGGCAGCAATTCGGCGCCTCGAAAGCTAAATTTCGTTTTGTGGATCATCATCTCGCGCACGCGATCAGCGCTTATGCGTACGCGGGATTCGACGACGCGGCTGTGCTGGTGCTGGACGGGCGCGGCGCGTGGGAAGCCACGTCCCTGTGGCACGGACGCGACGGCCGCCTCGAACATGTTTGGACGATTCCGTGGCCCAATTCACTTGGTCTGTTTTATGCGCAGTTCACGCACTTTCTCGGCTTCGAGCCTTACGCGGACGAATGGAAAGTGATGGGACTGGCGCCTTACGGCGAGCCCGGCGTCGATTTGCATGAGTTCATCGTGCCGGAGGACAGCCCGTATCGCGTGGTCACCGATCTGCTGATCGGCACGGACTCCGCGCCGCTGGCCAAGATTGAGAAGAGGCTCGGACCGAAGCGCGTGCCGGAATCGGAAATCGGCACGCCGCACAAAAATCTCGCGTTCTCCGTACAGGACGCCTGCGAACGCGCGATGCTCACGCTGGCGCGCGCCGCCGTGGCGAAGACAGGATGCGGCAATCTTTGTCTCGCCGGCGGGGTGGCGCTCAATTCCAAGGCCAACGGGAAAATTCTGGTCTCCGGCATTGTCGATCGCATTTTCGTTCAGCCGGCGGCAGGAGACGACGGAGTTTGCCTGGGCGCGGTGCTCGCTCCGCATCTCGATTCCGGCGGCAAACTGCCGGTGCACAAGATGCGGCACGCGTTTCTCGGGCCTGCGTCAACGGAAGAAGAGATCGCGCGCACGATCGATACGTACAAGCTGCGCGCCACGCGGGTGAGCGATCAGGCTGCTGCTGCGGCGCAGATGCTGGCTGACGGAAAAATTCTCGGCTGGTTTCAGGGGCGTATGGAATTCGGTCCACGCGCGCTGGGCGGCCGTTCGATCCTGGCCGACCCGCGCGATCCCGAAATGAACGCGAAAGTGAATAACGCAGTAAAATTTCGCGAATGGTGGCGGCCGTTTGCGCCGTCGATGCTGGCGGAAGTAGCGGGCGAATATGTCGAATCAGCCACGGATTCGCCGTTCATGATTTTGACGGCGCAGGTGAGGCCGGAGAAGCGCAACGTGATTCCGTCCGTGACGCACGTGGACGGCAGCGCGCGGCCGCAGACGGTGGAGCGCGAGGTGAATCCTCTTTACTGGCGGCTGATTCAGCAGTTCGGCGAACGCACGGGCGTGCCGGTGGTGATGAACACGTCGTTCAATTTGCGCGGCGAGCCGATCGTTTGCACGCCGACCGATGCGGTGCGGACTTTTTTCAGCTCCGGCATGGACGCATTGGTGATCGGAAATTTTGTGGTGGAGAAATAGCATGACCGCGGTGCGAGAGTGGGCCGGGCGATTGCTGCTGCGGGCTCCGGCGCCGCTGCGTTCGTTGCGCAATGCTCCGCTGATCGGCGGCCTGATTCATCGCATGAGCCACAGCGTGCTGCCTGCCGAAGAAAAAATCTGGGCGCAAGTGGAAGCGGGTCCGGCAAAGGGAATCTGGCTGCGGCTGAATCCGCGCACCGGGCAGCATTATTTGCGCGGGGAGGGTGAAGCGGCCACGCAGGATACGCTGGTCGAACGGTTGCGTCCGGGCGAGGTGTTCTACGATCTGGGCGCGAACATCGGATTCTTTTCCATGCTGGCGGCGCGCCTTGTGGGAGCTTCTGGAAAAGTGTTCAGCTTTGAGCCGGATGCGGAAGTAGCCGCGCGTCTGCGTGAAAACGCCGAGCGAAATGGATTTGCGAACGTCACGGTGACGGAAGCCGGCGTGTGGTCCACGAGCGGTATGTTCGATTTCGCCGCCGCCGCGGATTCGGCGTCGCCCGATCACGGCACGGGCAGGTTCGTAACCGACGGCGGCGGTCGGCCAACGCGCTGCGTTTCCATCGACGATTTCGTGCGCACGGCTCCGCCTCCCGGCGAGATCAAGTGCGACGTGGAGGGCGCAGAAGTGGAAGTGTTGCGCGGCGCACGCGAAACATTGTGCACGCACAAGCCGTGGGTTCTTTGCGAGACACATTCGCCCGAGTGCGACCGCGATTCGCGCGCGATTCTTGCCGGGCTTGGCTACGAGATTCAGACGGTTGACGCGCTGCATTTTCTGGCGCAGCCTACGGTGTAAATAGCGCGTAAGAAGATTCCCGGCGCGCGATGCAGTTCCGATAGACCCAGTGCAAATGGACAAATGGATCGCACTAATGGGCAAGCGCTACACGCCGACGGACGGTGTGGAGGACTACTGCGCGTTTCTGGCACAGGCGCTTTCCCGGTGTGGCGTGAAGCTGGAGCCGGTGCACGTCGATTGGAACGAGCGCGGATGGAAGCCTGCATTGAAGGAATTGGCGCAGCGATGCGCCGCGTGGCGAGGTGAGTGGGTCTTCCTGCAATATACGGCACTGGCATGGTCGAGCCGGGGATTTCCCTTCGGCGCGCTGAAGGCGCTGGATATTGTGAAACGGGCCGGCGCGAAGGCCGGTGTCGTCTTTCACGAATACGGCCGCCAGGATTCAGGGCACTTTCTGGTCCAGCCGATTCGCGGGGCCTGCCAGGACCGCGTGGCCAGGAGTTTGTATGCACGCGCCGATCTTTCCGTCTTCACCGTTCCCGCGCAGAAAATTTCCTGGCTCCCTGTGAACCCGCCGAAGACGGCGTTCATCCCCATCGGCGCAAATATTCCGGAAGCGGCGAAATCCGAGGTGGCGAAACCCGAGGCGCCGATAAATGTTGAGCCGGCAGCGCCTTGGGATCAGCGCGAGAAAACAGTTGCGGTGTTTTCCTTCACGCCCGGCGCGAGGCAAGATCTGGAAATGGGCGAGATCGTGCACGCCGTGCGTAATTCCCAGGCAGACGGATTGAAGATTCACCTCGTGCTGCTTGGCAACGGATCGGACGAAGTTCGACCGAAAATCGAGCAGGCGCTGAATGGAGCCGGTGTCCGCCTTTCGGTGCTCGGCATGATGCCTGCCGAAAAGATTAGCGCCGCGCTATCGGCAGCGGATGTCTTGCTGTTTGTGCGCGGGCAGCTGATGCAGACGCGGGGCACCGCGCTCGCAGGAATCGCCTGCGGCGTTCCGGTGGTTGGCTATGCCGGAGCCGCGGAGGGCACTCAAATCGAAGATGCGGGGCTGGAACTGGTTCCGTATCGCGATAAGCAGGCGCTGGCGGCCGCGCTCACCCGCGTACTCAGCAATCGCGAATTGCACGCAGCTCTGCGCCGCCGCAGCCTGGAAGCGCAGCGGAAGCATTTCTCGTGGGACGCGATCGCCGCGCAATACGTCGCCGAGAGCAGCCGCCCGGAAATATCCGCGCACTTGTTGACTTCGCCGCTCGGTTCGCAGCCTCAATCGCCGGAGATTTCCTGACGTGAGCGATATACGGTCTCATGTCCGAGGCGCCGGAACAGGGTGGATGTCTCATTCCGCCGGACCGCAACGAAAGTATGCGCTGGATCGCGCGTCTCTGATCGGACTCTCCCTGTTGGGATTGGCGATGATCGGCACGAATCGCTGGTACTCGGCCGTCGACGATGAAGTGACGATTATCGATCGCGCGGCCGCGCCCCTATCCAAGACGGTGCACCTTTTCTTGAGCGGCGTCGGCCAGCACGAGCATCCGCCGCTTTACGATATTTTGCTGCACATTTGGTTGAGCGTTACCGGCGGCAATATCCATCTGGTGCGCCTGCCCGCTACGATTTTCTACCTCGCGGGAATTTGGCTCGTCATGCGAGCGGCGCGGGAAATGGGTGGCAAGAGGGCGGAGATCGCCACGCTCGTCCTCTGCGTTCTTTCTCCTTATGGGTTTCACTTTGGACGGCTTGCCGCCTGGTATTCCTTCACTTTCATGCTGGTGGCGCTCGTTACGATCCTCTACCTGAAATATCTTTCGCAGCGGACCACCGCGAACTGGGCGCTTCTGTGTATTTGCTCGGTTGCGTTGGTTTATTCGAACTATTTCGCATGGGTGCTTCTGGCACTCCTCGCGCTTGATTTCGTTGTCGTGAATCGCCAACGGGGATTTCGGGCTTTGCTTCCGATTCTGGGGATGGGCGCTGTGGTGCTGGCTGCGTTTCTGCCAATCCTTTTCGCATTTTTCAGAGAAATTCGAGTGGGAGTTCATCCCTATCGGAGTGCTTTGACCCTATTGCTGAACGCGGTTTACGTGCTGTACTGCATGTTCGTGAGTGAGTCCGTGGCGCCGTGGTTTTGGCCGCTGGGAGTGCCGGCCACGATCGCGGTGGCCGTTGCCGTGATTCTCACGTTTCGTTGGGCTCCGCCGGCTGGCAAACGTTTTGCGGCCTATTGTTTTGCGGCGCTTGCGGCCATGTCGATCATCGGCGTATTGGAAACGAAGCGAGTGATGCTGATCGCGCCGTGGCTCGTGCTTCCGGTGGCGCTGGCTCTCGGCGCGGTAGAGGGAAGAATGGCGCGGCGATCATTTGCCTGGGCGCTGGTGGTGATCTTCGCGATCGGCTGGTACGGAATTTGCGACCGGAATGTCTACTCCGCGCCGCATTGGGTTGAACCCTGGGACGACGTCGCTCATCAGGCGGCGGACGCGGTGCGCGGCGGCGGCATCGTGATCGGAAACAATTCCTCCTTCTTTTTTTACCTTACCTATCTTCTGCCGCCGGATAGTCCCTCGACCACGGCTGGTTACGCCGGTCTGCTGCCGGATTCGGTGCAGAGGCGCGGAGTCTATAGTGCCGAGCAGTGGATCGAAAGCGGAACGCCGGCGACCTATCCGATGGCGCAAAACATGATGCTGGTGAAGGGGCTTCACTACGGCACGCCGTCGACGGACACGGATGAGGCGCAACAATTTCTCGATCTGAATTGCCGGATCACGGCGGATCGGCTGCTCGTGCGGGACATCGGAGCGCAATTGAAGCTGCGCTTCGGGCCAGTGGATAATCAGCAGCCTTGGCGAGTCGAAGTGAGGTCATACGCCTGCCGGTGACGCCGTTGCGCGGGTCAGGCTCAGCGAGTCGCGCGAAAGCTGTGAGGGTGCGGCGGCGTTGTTGGGATAAAATGAACGCTCCTCTCATGCGAGGGGATGGCGCATCGTGAAAAGACCCGGAGCGACATGAGTCTGCTGGAAAGCGCGCGGATACCTACACTTCGGAACCAGGCCATCATCGGCGTGGGGCTGTTCGCCGTCGCTATTTTCACCGCCTATCAGGTCGCTGGAAAAATCGTAGACAACGATACGCAGACGTTGCTCTTCGTGGTCATGGGGTTTGTGGGCTGCGCGGTGGCGGTGGCGATTCTTCGCGACTGGCGCGTAGGCCTGTATTGGTTTCTCGGCTGGCTCACGTTTGAAGATTTTGCCCGCAAGTTCATGGGAAATGGACTGGCGCTTTTTTTCGGCAAGGACATCCTTGCCAGCCTTGTCTACATTTCGCTGTTTGTGGCGCTCCGCCATAAAACAGAGAAATTGTTCCGGCCGCCCTTCTTGATTTTCCTGAGTCTTTTCTTCTGGCTGGGCGTCTTGCAGATTTTCAACCAGTATTCGCCGAGCATCTGGTATGGACTGTTGGGAATCAAGACGTACTTTTATTACGTCCCGCTGATGTATGCCGGATATGCCTTCGTCCGTTCTGATGAAGACCTTCGCAAATTCCTCACCTGGAACATGGTTTTGGCGGGAGTCGTGGCCGCGGTCGGGCTGGCACAGTCCATTTTGGGCAACAGCTTCTTGAATCCCGCGACCCTTGCACCGGAGCTTCAGGATCTTGGCGATCTGCAGAAGACGAGCCCGTTGACCGGACAAGCTTTCAATCTGCCGGACGCGGTGTTCGTCAGCGCGGGCCGCTACGCGCAATATCTGATTCTGGCGGCCGTCCTCGCCCTTGGAGTCGCCGGCTACCTTCTTCTATCCGGCAAGCGCGGCCGGAAGATGACCTATGCAGTCACCGGTCTGCTCGGAGCGGCTGCGCTTCTGAGTGGAAGCCGCACCGCTTTCCTATACGTGTTTATTTGCGCGGTCATTTTGCCAATGGGATTTCTGTGGGGCGCGCCTTGGCGCCACCGGCAGGCGCACCGGATGGTGAAGGCGATCCGCTGGTCGGCCGCGCTATTTTGTCTTGGCTTGGTGATTTTCTTTGCCGCTTTCCCGGAAGCGATGGGCTCTCGCATCGCCTATTACTCCGAGACCCTGCTTCCCGGCAGTTCGTCCTACGAATTGGCGTATCGCGGTTGGCAATATCCTATCGAAAATCTGATGGGCGCATTCAACCAGCCTAACTGGGTCGTCGGCAATGGGATTGGCACGTCGTCCCTCGGCGTTCAGTACGTCGCCAAATTAACCGGCCGGCCCGTTCAGAACGTCTGGGTGGAGGAAGGTTTCGGAAACATGATCGTCGAGATGGGGATTCTCGCGCCCTTTCTGTGGTTCCTCTGGTCGGGCGCGCTGCTCTATTTCGGATGGAAGGTGGTGCGCCACCTTCGTGGGACGCGTTTCTTTCCTATAGCGCTCGCCATCGTCGCGTACGTATTCCTGTTGCTGTACCCCTTAATGCACCAAAACCTGAGCGCCTATCAGAACTACACCGCCAATGCTTACCTTTGGCTTCTCGTTGGCGTCCTGTTCCGCCTCCCGGAACTGGAAGCCGCGGTTCCCACAGCCACGTTGATTGGCCCGGCGCGCCCATCCCGCGGAGGCTTCCAATTCTAGTAAGCGGCGCAGCAGGACTTATATCCGCGGGCGAACCGAATGAGTTCGCGTAACGACGATCCGGTCGCGATCCAGCGCCAGTACTACACCCAAACTGCCGCGGACTACGACAACATGCACGCCGGCGAGGGCGATTCAGACCTAAGCGCCCTGAAGAACGTCTGCGCCCTGCTCGAGATGGTCCATGCGCGCACCCTGCTGGACATCGGCTGCGGCACCGGGCGCGGAATCCAGTATCTGCGCGAGCGATTTCCGTCTCTCGAAGCCTTCGGCGTCGAACCCGTTCGCGCGCTGCTCGACCAAGCTGTGGAGAAAGCGCACATCCCCGCCGGAATTGTATTGCAGGGCAGCGGAGACGCCTTGCCCTTTGCGGACGAAAGCGTAGACGTTGTCTGCTCCTTCTCGATCCTTCACCACGTAGAAAAGCCGAACGCCGTAGTGCGCGAGATGTTGCGCGTCGCAAGAAAAGCTGTGTTGATTGTGGACAGCAATCGTTTCGGCCAGGGACGCTGGCCCGTTCGCGTCTTCAAGCTCGCGGCCTATAAGCTCGGCCTCTGGGGCCTCATCAACTACCTGAAGACCGGCGGCAAGGGCTACATGATCACCGAAGGAGACGGCCTGGCTTATTCCTATAGCGTGTATGATTCCTTCGATTGCCTGGCCGAGAATTCCGTTCAACTGATGATGTTTTCGGCAGACGAAGGCAAACCCCGCAGCTGGTTCCATCCGCTTCTCACCAGCTCAGGCGTGATCGCGTTCGCGATCAAGGGAGTCGATTGATCGACGGCAATCTTCCAAGCGACCGTTCCCTTCGCGGCGCTGCGCAGCCGGCACTGTGGCGCAAGCCGCGCCTCGCGGTCGTCTCTCCCTTTCTCGATAAGAGCCATGGCACCGAGCGCATGGCGATCGAATGGATCGACCGCCTCGCGGACACGTACGACGTCCACATCTATAGCCAGCAGGTTGCGGACATCGATCCGTCGAAGTTCGTGCTGCATCCCATCCCGAAAATTCCCGGTCCTCACCTGATCAATTTCCTCTGGTGGTTTGGCGCCAATCACTGGCAGCGGCGGCGCGACGCGCGCGCGCGAAAGCTGCATTTCGATTTGGTCTACAGCCCGGGGATCAATTGCCTGGATGCAGACGCGATCACAGTGCACATCGTCTTCGCCGAGTTTGTGCGCCGCGTGCGCAGCGAGCTTGAGTTGCGGCAAAACCGTATGTCGCGCTGGCCCCGGCTGATTCACCGGCGGATCTACTACGCCCTCGTGATGTATCTCGAACGCCGCGTGTTCCTCGATCGCCGTACGCAAATTATTCTCACCGCGCCGCAAACGGCCGAGGAAATTCGCCGCTTCTTCGGCCGCACCGACACGTTCCCGGTCCTGCCCGCCGGCATCGACCACAGCTCATTCAATCCCGCCACGCGCGCGAGCCTGCGCACCCACGCGCGCGAATCTCTCGGCCTCGCCGCGGATCGCTTCGCCCTGCTTCTCATCGGCAACGACTGGCGCAAGAAAGGCCTCGCCACGCTGCTTGACGCGCTGCAATCGCTCTCCGATTTGCCGATCGATCTTTTGGTCGTCGGACGCGACGATTCCGCGCCTTTCCTCGCCGCGATTCACGAGAAATCTCTCGGCGCCCGCGTGAAATTTCTGCCGCCGCGCAAGGACGTGGAGTTTTACTACGCCGCCGCCGACGCCTACGCCGGTCCGTCGCTCGAAGACACTTTCGCGCTGCCCGCCTCCGAAGCAATGGCCTGCGGACTTCCCGTGATCATTTCCGCTCGTGCAGGGGCCGCTGCGATCGTCACCGACGGCGTTGACGCCCTCGTCCTCGACGATCCCACCGACGCCCGAAAACTTGCCGCGTTGATTCGCTCGCTCTATGAAGACGTGCCGTTGCGCGAACGGCTGGGCGAAAAAGCTACCGCGACCGCAGCGCAATACACCTGGGAGAACAGCGCCCGCCAACTGGACGCCGCCTTCCGCGAAATTCTGCAGCGCAAAGGCAAATCGTTTTTATTCAGCGCTCCAGCGGAGCCCATGTCGTGACAGCCCCCGCTCCGCGCGCGATTCACATCACAGCGCTATTCCCAGAGCTGCTCGGCGTCGGCGGCGTGCAGGAAGCAGGCCGCCTCACCGCCATCGCCGCAGACGAAATCGCGCGCCGCAACGGCTGGTCGATCAGCTTCGCGGCGCTCAACGATCCCGAGGGCGAGCAACAACTTTCGCTTGCCGGCCGCACGATCGCGTTGCAGGGTTTCGCGCGCGCCAAAGGTAAGTTCATCCTCGCCGCGATCGCCGGTGCTCGCGCCGCGCTGGGATGCCACGTGCACATCATTCTCGCCGGCCATCCCAATCTCGCGCCCATCGCCGTGTGGATGCAGAAGACGTCTCCGCGCGCACGCGCCATCGTGATCGCGCACGGCATCGAAGTCTGGCAGCCGCTGCCCCTGTTTCGCCGCGCCACGCTGCGCCACGCGCACATCGTCGCCGCGCCCAGCACGGACACGATCGAGAAGGTCGTCAAGTTTCAGCGCATCGCGCCTGACCGGATGCGCCTGCTGCCGTGGCCGCTCAATCCGGATTTTCTTCGCCTCACGGAGCGCACCGATCTCGCCGCGCCCGCCGGCTTTCCGCAGGGCGCCGGGAAAATAATCCTCACCATCGGCCGCGCCGCAAAATCCGAGCAGTACAAGGGAACGGACAGCCTGATTCACGCCGTCGCTCAGCTTCCCGCCGCGATGCAGGACGTGCATCTCGTTGTCGTCGGCGGCGGTGACGATCTCCCGCGCCTGAAATCGCTCGCGCAGAGCGAGGGCATCGCGGATCGCGTTCACTTCCTCGAAAAGCTCGCGCGCGAGCAGCTTGCCGCTTGCTACGCGCACTCGGACATTTTCGCCATGCCCAGCGCAGGCGAAGGCTTCGGCCTGGTTTTTCTCGAGGCCATGGCGTTCGGCAAGCCCCTGGTCGCAGCGGAAGCGGGAGGAGCAGTGGACATCGTCGAAGATGGGGTCAACGGCATGCTCGTTCCTCCGCATGACGGTCCCGCGCTGATCGCCGCCCTCTACCGCTTGCTCAAAGACGATTCACTCCGCGCAACGCTCGGGGCACAAAGCGCCGCCATCGTGCGCCAGAAGTATCAGTTCGCATTTTTCCAGGCGAAACTCGAACGCCTGTTGAGCGAATGCACGGGCGAATAAACGACACAGAATCGAATGTGCGTAGATTCCTGAAATCCGTTCGTAGTACTCTGAAGGTCTCCTACGAGACAGTCTTGGTGCGTCGCCTCGTACGAGAAGCGTTTGGGCGAACTCGACCCGCATGCGAGTGTTGAAGACAGTACAGTCCTATTACCCCTTTCAGGATCGCGGCGGACCTGTCTTCAAAGTGCGCGCTTTGGCCCGCAACCTCGCTCATCGCGGACACCGCATCAGCGTTCTTACCGCAGACCTCGGCCTCCGTACCCGTTCGTGGGATAACCTGCATATCGAAGCCTGCCAGTGGGGATGGCGCGCCGAAGAAGACGGCGTGGAAGCGATCTATCTGCCCACATTCGGCAGCTATCGCGCGGTCACGTTCAATCCCGGCCTGGCAAAATTCTGCGGCGCGTCGCTCCAGCAATATGATCTGGTCCACTTTTATGGGTTATACGACCTCTTCGGCCCTGCGGTCAGTTACTTTTGCCGCCGCAGCGGCGTCCCTTACGTAATTGAACCGATGGGAATGTACCGCCCGATCGATCGAAGCTTTCGCCTGAAGCGCTTCTGGCACGAGAGTTTGGGGAAGTCCTACGTACGCCACGCCGCGCAGTTCGTTGCCACCTCTGAAATGGAGCGGCAAGACCTGCTCGATGATGGTCTTCCGGCCGAAAAGATCGTCCTTCGTTACAATGGCGTGGACGCCCCATCGCCGGCGAACCAGGAGCGCGGGAGCTTCCGCTCCAAGTGGGCGATTCCGTCCGGAGAGCCTCTCATTACGTTCCTCAGCCGCCTGATTCCCCGAAAAGGCGCCGATATCCTGATCGAAGCTTTCGCGAAGGTCTGTCCGCAGCGCGGCACTCTAGTGATCGCCGGCCCGGAGGGCGAGGCGGGCTATACCACCTACCTGAAGAAATGCGCCGAAGAAAACCGCGTGGCCAACCGGGTGATCTTTACCGGCCCCATTTACGACTCCGAAAAGGCCTCCATGTTCGCCGACTCGGACCTCTTCGTGCTTGCTTCGCGTTACGAGAATTTTGCGAATGTTGTGGCGGAAGCGGTTGCTTGTGATATTCCTGTGGTCGTATCGAATATGTGCGGCATTCATTCGCTGATCGAGGGCCGCGCCGGACTTGTCGTGCCGGTCGACCGTGACTCGCTGGCCGCCGCGCTAGACGAGTTGATCGTTGATAAGGCGCTTTACGCTCGCTTCAAGGCCGGCTGCCGTGGGGTAGCCGACGAGCTGACTTGGGGAACTCTCAGCGGTCAAATGGAGAATTACTATTCTGATGTCCTTTCCCATCATCACCGTCTCCAATAGCCGGACGAGCATGCCAACACTCTCAGCGCCCGCGCGTCAGGGCCGTCTTGCGCCTGATTCGCTTCCGCTCTTTCAAACGTGGGAGGCGCGATGAGGGCCACGCGCGCCGGCAACCCCACCACTGGTGTCCATGGATCGGCACAAGGGGCGGGCGCGGTTGCCTCTGCTGGGCCGCGTATCGTCGCCGAGTCCGAGGCAGCGAGGCGCCACACGGTTTTTCGCACCATCTGGATCGTTACAAATGTTCTGCTGCTGTTTTCGTTGATGGCAGTCGTCTGGACCGCCACCTGGGAATACTCCACTCGCCGCTATTTGAAGGGTTTCTCCGACGCGATCATTCCATTTTCAGCCCCTCCCGCGCAAAAGGTCCGGGCGATTCTGGACTGGATGTCGCACACGCCCGCCCGCATCGGCCAGGCGCCCGCCTCGTTTGACGACGATCGCGACCCCACCGACACGCTGAATTACGCTTCGCTCCTCGGCGTCTGTGGCACGGCCACCAATGCGTTTATCAATCTCGCCGATAGCTCCGGCCTCACGGCTCGCAGACTGCTTCTTCTCGATGCCAACCGCACCACGGTTCACGTAGTCGCCGAGGTCATGGTGGACGGCCGTTGGATCGTGGTTGACCCGACGTTTCACACCATCTTTCGCGCCGCGGATGGCTCTACGCTTACGCGCGAGCAACTGGCCGTCCCTGCGGTATTTCAAGCTGCTACCCAGGGCATCCCTGGCTACGACCCGGCGTATGCATTCGTCAACACCGTGCACATTCGCACGGCTTACTTCGGCTGGATCGGCGGCGTGGCTCGCGAATTCCTGAACGGTTTGTTTCCCAACTGGGAGGGTTCGGCCGCACTCAGTCTGATGGTCGAACGCGAATCGCTTGGGCTTACCGTGATCTTCATCTTGGCTGGGTTGCTCCTTTTGCTGGTTCGCACTCTCCTCCGCTGGTACGGTGAGGCGCGCCTCGGCGTTCATCCGCAGCGAATTCGCGGCCGAATCCGCCGCCTCGGCCACATCCTGCTGGAACCCGGCGACTAGCACGCAGCAGCGCCCTCCAACCGGGGTGCGCGCAATATTATATTTGAACTCAGTAAGCCTCCATGTGACACTGCGCCGCGAGGGGTGGTGTCCCTACATGGAATGATGCAATTTTACGCTGAGCTATTTTTTAAGATGACTAAGGATTTATCCGCTATTGAAGCGATTTGCCACGTGCAGGCCCATAAGAATTCAAATGCGTTGATGACACCACATTATCATTCCCAAGCTTACGCGGAGGTTGGCGTTTTTGCTGTGGACTGCGTCAGCTACGGGCTTTCAAGTTCGGCCCAAAAATGCGCAAGAATCCATCAGGAAATGGGGCAAAAACGCGGAAGGGTTACATATGAGGAGTGCGGCGCATGGCTGAAGGATTTGCGCGAGCGCGTAGAGGACGATCTCCACCTGCATCTATTTTTGCAATTGAATCCTACAGAGGCTGGCCTCTACGACAAGCCGACAAAGCAATGGGGGGATGTCGTTAGCCGATTTCCCAAAACAAGGACGGACGTAGAGGAATCGTTGAAGTGTCTCGCCCTCAATAGGTATGCGGCGTCTGTCTTCCATATTCTTTTGGTAGCAGAGTATGGCGTTATCGAAATTGCGAAGTTGCTGGGTGTGGCAGGAGACAAGCCCGGATGGGGGGCGCTTGAGCGGCTCCAGCGGCTTCACGATAAAAAGTGGCCAGACAAGAGCGCGAATGAACAAAAGCACTCAGGTTTACTTTCCAAAATATTGCCACTTGCCCTTTCAATCAAGAATGAATGGCGACATAAAATAAGCCACGCTGATAATAAGCTCGAATGGCTAAGTACGGATTTCAGTCCGGAGGTGGCCGAACGAATCATTTCGGCAACGCTTGATTTTATGATTTGTTTGGCGACCGATCTTTAGCACTTTCTGCAACGCGACGCCGGCATTTTCCTTCGTGGATGTTCCGCGCGCGACCGCCGATGAAAGTAAGGAAGCCTTTTGTCTTCGTCCTAGCACCCGGCACGACTGGCGCGCCTGCGCCAACGGTTGAGACCCAACCCAACTTATGTGATTCTGTTTTGAGTCTGAGGGGAGAGCGTCCGCATGTGCGGAATCTGCGGTGCCGTCGGCATCGACTCGAGCGAGCAGGGCGCCGCTGTTCTGGCGCGGATGCTGCGCGCGATTATCCACCGCGGGCCTGACGAAGAGGGGACTCTCGTCGCGCCGAGATTCGCCTCCGGCACTCGCCGCCTGAGCATCATTGACCTCGCAGGGGGCAGCCAGCCCATCTGGAATGAAACCCGCACCCTCGCCATCTGCTTCAACGGCGAAATCTATAATTTCCAGCAACTCCGGGAAGAGCTCCTTGTCGAGGGACACACCTTTCAAACGCGCTCGGACACCGAAGTAATCGTCCACGCCTACGAACAGTGGGGGACTGCGGGTTTTGCACGGCTTCACGGCATGTTCGCTTTTGTGATTGCCGAAATGCCTCATGGACCATCCGGTTCGGTGGCGCGTGCCGTGCTCGCTCGCGACCGCTTCGGCATCAAGCCGCTCTACTACGCCGCCATCGAGGGCAAATTCTTATTCGCTTCCGAAGTCCGCGCCCTGCTTGCCAGCGGACTCGTCCCGTCTCAGATTTCTCCCGAAGCTATTTCGTCCTATCTGCTGTTTGGTTCGGTCGGCGAACCGAACACCATGGTCAAAGGCGTGAACTCGCTGCCGCCGGGCCACTTTCTCGAAGTCAATGTGGACACTCCCGCGTCGAACTTGCGCACGAATGCCTATTGGAAGCCGGACTTCTCGACGGCTTCGCGCGGTACGGGCGCTTCGGCGTCTGAGATGACGCGCAATCTGCTCGAATCTGCCGTGCGTTCTCACCTGATCGCGGATGTTCCAGTGGGCGTGTTCCTGAGCAGCGGCCTCGATTCCACGGCCATAGCCGCGCTGGCGGCCCGCGCACGGTCGGGCATTCACACCTTCACGGTGTCATTTCCCGATCTTGAGTTCAGCGAGGCTGCCGAAGCCCGCCGCACGGCCGAGCGCCTGGGCACCCAGCACTCCGAGCTTCAGATCTCCGGCGAAGAAATGCTCTCCCGTCTCGACGAAGCCGTCTCCGGTTTCGATCAGCCCAGCATGGACGGCATTAACAGCTACTTTGTCTCCTGGGCCGCGCGCCAGACGGGCCTGAAAGTCGCCCTGTCCGGGCTGGGCAGCGACGAGATTTTCGGTGGCTACCCAACCTTTCGCACCACGCAATCCGTGGCCCGGCTTGCCAGCATGGCGCGAGTCGTTCCAGGCCCACTTCGGGATGCTGTGGCATCGCTCGCTCGTCTGGCAAAACCTGGCGCCGCGTTCAGCCCGGCCTTCGAGAAGGCCGCCGCAGCTTGGCTCGCGCCGCGCGCGCTGCCGCATCCGTATTTCTACACACGCACTCTCTTCACCCCTCAACAGTTGGCGGAGCCGGACGTCGGACCGGCGCCGGGATCGGCTGCATCGGCGTTCCAAGCAGCGCTATGGTGGAATTGGCTGGCCAATTCCGCCGCGGAAGCGCTCAAAATGGACGGTTTCACGGCCATTTCGTGGCTGGAATTGCGCTCGTATATGCTGAATACGCTGCTGCGAGACACGGACGCGATGAGCATGGCCCACTCGCTCGAAGTCCGCGTCCCTTTCCTGGATGTGCCTTTAGTCGAGCACGTCCTCTCGCTTCCCGAGTCGCAGAAGCTAGGCTCGCGCGGCCCGAAGTCTCTTTTAATCAATGCGATGGGAGACTTATTACCCGAAGGCATCGTTGGCCAGCGCAAACGCACGTTCACCTTCCCATGGGAAAAATGGCTTCGGGGACCACTCCGTGACCGCGTAGCCGCAGGCCTGGCCGATTGGTCGCCCGCGCTAGCCCCGGTGCTGCGCCGAGAGTTCGCCCAAGCAGTCTGGCAGAATTTCCAAGAGGGCCGCACCACCTGGTCACGCCCTTGGAGCCTCTACGTCCTGAATGAATGGGCCAAGCGTCACCTCCAATCCGCCCAACCCGCCGACACAAGCGCCAATCTCGCCGCAGCCGCGCCTTAGCAGTTGTAGCGTAGGCGATCCGCCTGCGCTCTGACGAAGAGTTAGTGGCAGGGAGCAAGATCACGCTCGCACGAAGCATTCAAATCGGAGCCGCGCCGTAGCCTTTCGTAGCGACGGCCTTTCAGGCCGTCACGCCGCCGCCATCTCAGTCCTCAACCACCCACGCACCATCTCCGCGTCGGCGTGATTCCGGCCGCTCCGTACTTTGCAACTGAGGCACAACTCCCCCATGTGGCTCCCTCGTTACTTGGCAACCGCGGGCGAAATTTGCTAATTTGTTGCCAGTATGGCGTCTCCGACGAACTCGATTTTCCAGTTTCGCCAAGGTGATCACGTGTGCGTATTTCACCGCTCCGATGACTCGCTGATGGAGGTCTTGTCGCCCTACATTGCGGACGGCCTGCGCAGGGGCGAGCGCTGCTTTTGCGTGCAAAGGCCGGAAGTCACCAAGCGCCTCGAGCACGACCTGCTCTTTATTGGAGTTGACGTAGACAAATCGATCAAGTGCGGAGCGCTGGAATTTCACAGGTTCGAGGACGTCTATTTCCCTAACGGGAAATTCGAGCCGGAAGTGATGATGGAGCTCTTGGTCGAGTCCATCGAATCCACGGTGCGCAAGGGGTTTAGCGGTTTTCGCAGCGCCGGCGATCTCTCCTGGGCGATGCAAGGACGCAACGAGTGCCGCCAGGTGCTCGGCTACGAGGCGATGGTTGAGCAGTGCTTTCCGGGCAAACCGGCCACCGGTATGTGCCAATATCCCATTGAGTCGTTCCCACCGGAAGTGCTGAACAGCGTGATGGGTCTGCACCGCCAGCGTATCGCGGAGCCGGACGCCCACTCCGGCTATTGCAGCATCAACATCACCAATGGTCTCTGCAACACCGAAATCGTCGCCAACAAGTTCGTGGTGAACCCGCTCTATGATTTCGTGGTCGAAGAGCGCCAACGAGGAGAGGTTCTCGGTTGGGGCACCGCGAGGGACTTCGACAGCGCGGAGCTAAAGGCGGAAGACCTGGTGGATCAGGTCACTTCGCGAACCTTACCAAATTAGCAGTTCGAGCGGCGAGCTTCTCAGCCTCTATATCCCGTATTTTGATGGAAATACGTCCTTGAATTTTGCCGCCCAATTCTTATGATGATTGGGTGAGAATTGTGCACAATGGTGTCCAGGCAAGCCGTGCGATGGCCGCCCACCAGGCGGCCCCCGATACTCATTTTGCGCCGAATTCTAATCGCCACGGCTCCGATTAGAAATGCCATCTAACTCCTTTGTCTTCAACGAAATTATCTGTTCTAATCGAGGCGAAATGACTGTTTCTCGAAAGGCGGGCACACCGCCCCGATGATTGTCCTCGGCATCAACGCCTACCACGCGAACTCTTCCGCCGCGATCCTGGTCGATGGCCACCTGATCGCCGCGGTGGAAGAAGAGCGCCTCAATCGCGTGAAGTACGCCGCCGGGCTTCCCGTCCGCGCCATCCAGTTCTGCCTCGACTCGGCCGGCGCCAAGCTCACCGAGGTCGACTATATAGCCGTGCCGCGCGATCCCTGGGCCCGCATCGGCACCAAGCTCCGCTTCACGATGCGCATGCCGCGCTTTGCGATGGACCGGCTCCGCGTGATGAAGAAATTCGCGGGAATTCAGGAGGAGCTGGCCGCTGCGTTCGAGCTGCCGCCGGACAACATTCGGGCACAATACCATCGCATCGAGCACCACACCGCGCATCTGGCCAGCGCCTGTTTTGCCTCGCCCTTCGAACGATCGGCCGTGCTTTCCGCTGACGGTCTGGGCGATTTCGCCAGTTCCATGTGGGGATTGTGCGAGGGATCGAATCTTCAGCCGCTTGGCGAAGTCACTTTCCCCCATTCGCTCGGGATGTATTACACCGCGCTGACGCAATATCTGGGCTTCTGGAAATTCGGCGACGAATACAAGGTGATGGGCCTCGCCGCTTACGGCCAGCCCGAATTCCTCGATGAGTTTCGCCGCATCGTTTATGCGGACGGCCCGCTCTCCTTCCGCCTGGGCCTGAAATATTTTATTCACCAGTCGCAGGGCGCTGAAATGACCTGGCGCGACGCCTCCAGCACGCCGGTCCAAGGGCGGCTGTTTTCGGAATATCTCGAAGAGCGCCTCGGCCCCGCGCGCAAAGCCGAAGAGCCGCTCACGCAACGCCACTACAATCTCGCCGCCAGTATGCAAGCCGCCCTCGAAGAGGTGCTCGCAACGCACTGGTCCGCACTCGCGGCCAAGACCGGCGAAAAGTCGCTCTGCCTCGCGGGGGGTGTCGCGTTTAACTGCCTTGCGAACGGAAAAATATTCGATCTCTCACCATTCGAGCGTGTTTTCGTGCAGCCGGCTGCCGGGGACGCGGGCCTTTCGGTCGGCGCGGCCTTCGCGCTCTACCACGGAGCACTCGGCAAGCCGCGGGACTTCCAAATGGACCACGCCTACTGGGGGCCGCAATTCTCCGCGCCGCAAATTCGCGCTGCCGTGGCTGAATCGCATCTCGCTGATGGAAGCACGCAGGTGAACGAACTTGCCGAAGATCCGCTGTTGCAAGCGACTGCGCGTTACATTGCCGATGGGAAAATTGTCGGTTGGTATCAGGGCGCCGTGGAGTGGGGACCGCGCGCATTGGGGAATCGCAGCATTCTGGCCGATCCGCGCCGCGCCGAAATGAAGGACATCCTCAACCGCCGCATCAAGCACCGCGAAATTTTCCGCCCGTTCGCCCCGTCGATCATGGAGGAAGCCACGGGCGAATTTTTCGAACAGACGCACCCCTCGCCCTTTATGACGTTTGCCTATCCCGTGAAGCCTGCGAAGCGCGCGCAGATTCCCGCGCCTACGCACGTGGACGGCACGGCGCGTTTGCAGACGGTGAGCAAGACGGCGAATCCTCTCTACTGGCGTTTACTGCGCGCGGTGGGCGATCTCACGGGCGTCCCCGCGGTGCTGAATACTTCGTTCAACGACAACGAGCCGATCGTCTGCCGGCCTGAGGAAGCGATCGATTGCTTCCGGCGCACGCAAATGGACGTGCTGGTGATCGGGAATTTCCTTCTGGAAAAGAAAACCGCCGCTGCCGCCGGCGGCGCCGAATAGTTCGAATGCACATTCTTCTTTTCAACGAATACTATCCGCCGGATACCTCCGCCACGGCGAAGATGGCCGCGCTCGTCGCCGACCACCTGGCC
>Ga0210385_10000747_pt1 | contig 21193 bp, 26 predicted proteins | sample IncBWH26OmetaG_FD_160107 | JGI IMG/M metagenome (GOLD analysis project Ga0210385, IMG submission 160107) | Forest soil microbial communities from Barre Woods Harvard Forest LTER site, Petersham, Massachusetts, United States - Inc-BW-H-26-O ...
GACCAGGATGTCTTTGTTGGACACTTGTCCCCCGACCAGTGGGCTTGCCGGCTGGCCAGGCTGCTGCAGAACCTCGCCGTAGCCACCGTGCCTGAGATAACCCATCGAGACGCCGAAATACACGTGGTCGGGGATCACCGGCAGCGAGCCGGACAGCTTGTAGTCGCGCTCGTTGAAGTTTCCGGCACTGGCCGAGGCGGTCAGCGTCGCAGGACCTGCGATGTCGCGCGTCACGTACTTGAGCGCGCCGGCGATGGTGTTCTTGCCGTAGAGAGTGCCCTGCGGACCGCTGAGCACCTCCAGACGGTCGACGTCCAGCACGTCGAGGAGCGCCGCCTGCGGCCGCGCCAGATAGACATCATCGATGTACACCCCGACGCCGGGATCGAAACCCCACAGGGGGTCGCTCTGGCCGACGCCGCGAATGTAGATGTTGATGGTGCTGCTGGTGGCGCGATCCTGGGAGATCTTCAGGTTGGGCACGAAACTATTGAGATCCTCGATGTTGGTGATTGCCTGGGTCTGAATGGTGTCGGCGGTGACCGCGGACACGGTCAGCGGAACATCCTGGAGGTTCTCCGCGCGGCGCCGCGCAGTGACGACGACCTCCTGTAAGCCGCCGCCGGAGGCCTCGCCCGCCGTCGCGGTAGTTTGTGCGTTACTGGGCGACACCGGCAGGATTACGGCGAGTGTACCTGCCAAAGCGGCCAGTGCCGCTACCGATGTGTGATGCATATCGTCCCCCCCGAGCCGATCTCAACACTTGTTGAGTAAGTATTCATCGAATGTTGAATAAGTGTCAAGAAGGGAGGGGAATTTGCCGCGGGCCGAAAATCCCCGGAGACTGTCTCTATCGAGGGGCTTTTCAGTGCATTGAACATGAAGAAAAAAGCCGTCGGCCGTCGGGGCAAGGAGCGCCTGTTAGATGCCGCTGAGCAGCTCTACGCCCAGCGAGGCTTCCATGGGGTGTCGCTCCGCGACATTACTGAGGCGGCCGGAGTGGATGTGGCTTTGGTGAGTTATCACTTCGGCGGCAAGCGCGCGTTGTTTACCGCGGTCTTCGAACGACGCGCTGAGGTTCTAAATCGCGAGCGCCTGGAGCTACTGGAAGAGGTGCGCCGCGCCGCGCTGCCGGGCACACCTGAGATTGAGGCGATCGTGAATGCCTTCAGCTATCCATTGCTTGAGCGCTCCGCGCGCGGGGGTCCGGAATGGAAAAGCTACTTCGCCTTGGTTGCCTATGTAAACAACTCTCCGGAATTCGGTCCGGTCATGATGACTCGGCACTTCGACCCCTGTGTGGACAAGTTCATCGCGGTGCTGCGTGAGGCGCTGCCCGACTGCCATCCGCGCGAGATTTACTGGGGCTATCAGTTTCTAACCGGGGCGCTGACTTTGACATTTGCCGAGACTGGTCGCATCGATAAGCTGTCTGGCGGCCTATGTCGGTCATCCGATCTGGACAGCGTGCAGCAACGACTGGTGCCGTATGTAGCGGCGGGCTTCCGCGCCTTGTGTGCAGCGCGCACGGCGCGCACGCCTCAGGCAAAGCGACGTAAAACTGCCTGATGAAGTTGGGCGGACAACCGTATCGGCAATGGCGTGGGCGACCGCCGGCGCGCGGGTTCTGAGTCAGTAGAGATCTCGAAATCGCGCGTCAACCTAGTATTGAATACACGAAGGTATTTTTTGGAGGCAGCTTCATATGCTTGCGCACACGCCAATCGTTTGACCCGCTGAGGTGCTCGCCGCGTACTGTCAGTCCAACCAGGCCAAGACTTATGGAATCGCGTACAGCCAGCTGTTATTGCGGAGATCTTGCATTGCTGTGCATCGGCAGGCCAAGAAAGATCTCGATGTGCCAGTGCCTCGATTGCCAACGGCGAACAGGGAGCCCGTTCAGCGTCGCTGTCTTCTAGCAGCGAGACATGCTCAAGGTTAGCGCGGGACTACTAATAGCTTCGAACGTGCTCCGGCGCGCGGCTTCCCCGTCAAGTTTCACTTCTGCATTCGCTGTGGATCGAACATCTATTGGGAGCCACGTCGTACGCCGGAACTCGCGGGCGTCGCACTTGGTGCGTTTGCAGATCCCAGCTTTCCTCACCCACCGCAGTCGGTTTGGACCAAAGATAAGCACGTGTGGCTCGTCATCCCCGATGATATGACCAGGTTCGAAGTCAATCCGGCACCAATGGCCAGTAAAATCCAATAGTGAAGTTGTGTGTGTGGAGATGCGTGCCGCGCCACACACCATAGCCGAGCGCACGTAGCGCATCCGCGATCTGCTTAGCCCGATCGACGGTAGCGCTCGCGTAGGAGATGGATCTCAGCCATGGATTCAGGGCGTTGCTAGGCGGCTCGATCGCGCGAACGCCAAAGCGCCGCCTAACCCCATTTCATCGTCAGGGTCTTGGCTGATTCGGCGCAATCCCGCAAATAGAGATTGATCAGATTCTGGTAGGGAATGCCGTTCTTCTCCGCCAGCGCTTTGAAGTAAGCGATGGTATCCTTATCGAGCCGGATCGTAAGCTGCTTCTTTGCCTTGTTCAGGTAAGGATTCCGAAGGGACTTGGAGAAGTCGTAGCGGTTCTTCATTTCAGCCACCATTGGTACTGCCTAATTTCATTTTGGTCGGCTCTGCGAGCCGAAATGATGCGGACGATTTCTTCGGTCTGCCGATAGCAATGGCAGACCACCAGGACTCGCAGCGAAATACTCAATCCAATTAGAACGAATCGGTCTTCACCCTCTGAGTGATCCGGATCCGGGATCACCCGCGCGTTGTCGTCGAGAAAGGCTGATCGTGCTTCTTCGAAGGACACCCCGTGCTTGCGCCGATTGGCGGCATTCTTTTTTTCGTCCCATTCAAGGCGCAGAAGGCTCATAATTGGTAGCGTAACTACAGTGTAGTGGCATGTCCATTCGCCGCTCGCACCGTTTGTGCCTTCTATTCAGCTTGCGACACCAGTATGACCAAGATGAAAGTTGGAGGGCGCTGGGCGCGTGTCATTGCGCCAAGCATCTGGGTAGGCAATGTCACTCCGTCCGAACTGAACACCTGAAATGTGCGTCGAATTTATCTCTATTTATTAGCATGTTAGAGAGAAAAATTAGCGTGGCGCCGATGATGGATTGGACCGACTCACTGAAAATATTGGGCCGAAACAAAAGCTTATCGAGATATAAAAAAGCTCGTCACCTTTACGGCACCTCAGGTTGGGGAATTTCCGCGTGGCCTAAGCGCGACCGAACCGTTATAGAGACGGTTAGCGGTCCCTCGCGTCGTGCGCTGCAGCCCGGAAGGGGCTGCGCGTCACACTGCGCACCGCGAGGAACATTTGCCAAGGAGGCAGCCGCGACGCTGCTACCAATGCCCCAAATTAGCGGGGCAGACATGAGCTTCGAGCTAAGGTCGACTGAGACACAGACACGTCAGAAGTGTCGCAAGCCGCGGCGCTCGCTCCACACGCCGGTCTACGAACCTCTATAGAGGCGATTGCATCCGCTTTCGCTAATCGAGCGCGGAGCGTAAAGCCGCGAATTTTCGGTCGCACAATGCAATGAATTGTTGTTCTGGAAAATATTCGAGCTCTTGATGCAGTTGTCCGAGGCCTGCAAGTACCGATGGCAATGCTATGGCCGGGCTACAGTGGATTGACTGGCAGTAGTTCTCCAACAACTGACGAAATTCCTTGGCCGATGCATCGATGGAGCACCCGAACTTCACGAGGTCGAAAAACGGAAACCCGTCTGACCGCGCCCCAGCCCAATCGATGACCATAAAGCCTCTCGGGGTCGGCGCCTTGAGTATGTTTCCAAGCCATAGATCACCATGCTGTAACACCCGAAGCGAAGAGATCTCTCCGGACAGAAAGCCCAAACGACAGACCTCAGCCGAGGCTCGGATCTCATTAGACAGTCCTGGCACGCTCAGCAGTCGATCAATGAGTGCTACAGACTCGCTCGCCTCACCGGCATGCAGCGTTTCGGTTGCGACTTCAGCAAGCCATTGCGCCACCACAGGTGTAATCAGCTCCTTTTGAATTGCTCGGCGCAGCCGATTGGAGCTTAGCGGCGTTCGCATGCGCCAAAGGGCGTAGCTGCGAGCACCATATTTGCCCTCGACCAATGGGAGTTCGATAGCGTTACCCACACGTTTAGATAGCCGAGTCTTCGCCATGCGCATGCGTGCGACGTTTCGCTGCACCAGCAACGGCGAAACAGTGTTTGAGACGATCAAGATAAACTGTGCGGATCGCCCCAAATGCACCAGGAATTTGTGGGTGGAGTCAGCAACGGTATGAGGCTGAGGCATTTCCTCTATTTCATAGAGCCACGAGGCCCCGAGGAATGTACGAAGCTCTTGCAACATCGGCGCGGCGATTTCGCTCATGAAAGTCCTTTCTGTGCGACGAAGAAAAGCCCCGGAGCGAGATGTTTTACCAAACGGGCGGGGGTGATTCGCATCAGGAAGTTGGTGCGCCGCATCTCTCCGAGTCGCGTAATGCGCCTCTGGGCTGCACGGATCGCCGTAGCATCAGTGAGCACGAATTGCTCCGGAAATCGCATCTCGGGAAGGGCCCAGTAACTTACGAGGTTGGTAAAGCCAACATTGACCAGAAGGCGCTTCAGGCCCTGCCACGAATGGAGATAGCCGGGTGGGCGAGGTCGTCCTCGACTAAGGTGGATGAGGCGCAATAGCCAGCGCGGCAGTGCGCTACCGAAGGGAACGTAGAAGTTATGCTCATCTGCGGCCCCCGTTATCAGTCTGATTGCGTATCTATTCTTGGTATTCAACTGGAGGATCCCGCCGGGTTTTAGTACGCGCAAGATCTCCGCAAGCAATCTTCGCTGAGCAGCCTCATGTGGTTCGTCTTTGATGTCGCCCGCACACCACTCGAGTACCAGATTGAGCAATACGACATCGAAACGGTCGTCAGGGAATGGCAATCGGCAATCGTCACCGCCACAGGTGAATGTGACATTTCTGACGTTGTCCTCCTCGCAGCGCGCCTTCGCAAAAAGCACGTTGACCAGCCGGGCGTCCAGGGAATCGACGTGCGCAACTCTTGAGGCAATTTCCGCTGTGTGCTGTCCTAACCCGGTTCCTATCTCTAAGGCAGCCATGGTTTTTGACATGGGAACCACGTCAAGAAACTTCAGTCTTTTTCGTTCGCCGGCATAGGCGAGCATCTCTGGGTCCCATTCGGCTTCGAGAGCGTGACGCCATCCCTTGGTCTTCGCTAGCTCGACGGCGCGCCGCTCCCGCGGGTAGTTTTGTAATTCACGTTGCGCGTCGCTAAAGCGCAGGAAGACCGGGATACCATCGACGAGCTGCATTCTTTCCAACCTCGGGGCGCTAAAATGACTGCGGCGCTTATGGCTTTGGTCGATGCCGCCCTGTTAAAACGCCTGTAATGGCGTCTCGGTCGCCAGCTTCTCGTGCGCCCAAGTTAGTCTGGGCGGAATTGAAGAGTCGCCACTGCCTACACTACGCGCGTTACAGTGAGATTGCGGTAACCGCCGCAGAAGTGAATGGTTTTAAAATATGTCTTGCGGGTATTACGGCACGGGCAGATAACTGCAATTGCCCCGTGTGAGAGCAGACGGGACACCCTGCTCGCAGGGCACCCTACGACGCGCCAACGACCGCAGTGGTCGAGTTTGGACGCGCTGGCGTCGAACCAAGCGCGGCAACGTAGAACAGGACGGGTGACATCACGGTATCACTGGCGTGAAAGGGCAGTTATACCGGCGTGGGAGGGCAGCGGCATTCCGGATTCGAGTGAGGCAAGTCGGCGTTCGCAATGCCGGTGGTTTCGTTCACCAACATCGCCGGTCTTTGGGGGCAATCGTTATTCGGGGCGCGACGACGGACAGTGGGTCCTAGAAAGAAAACCCTATGGGCCTTGCATTGGTCTGTGGGATGCGTGGTATACGGATCTTCGTTGTTCCAAGACCCCGACTGCTCGCGGCAACGGCCTTCAAATACGTGCGCACGTCTTCAATTCCAGCTTCCGCCGCCAGCGTATGCGCTTCAGAAATGACTTCGGATATGCGTCGCACAGTGACATTGCGCGTTGTTTCGACCGGACGGCGCATGGTGGATGCGATGGCGCCCTTCGCCAATGGACCATAAATGGCCTGTTTGAAACACGCGAACGATCTGAATTGATTCAGCAGCGATTGATGTTGCGAGGCAAAAGTTGAACGGATAGATCCACTTGGCCGACCGCACCTATCACCTTGACTCCTCGGCTAACTTGGGCTGTTTTGCAGCATGTGTTCGCTATCGCACGGACTGGCTCAAATGGGCTGAGTAACGTCACGCGTCTCAATCCCACTCCTTGCAGCAACACGCTCACTTCCCCGAGCAGCTGTTTGAGAGGATTGAGCAGGGCTGCCGGCATCACGACAATGCCGCGGCCCTTTTTTTGCATTGCCCGGCGGAACGCGCTGCGCTTACGCCGCTTGCGTCTGTAGGCGGCCTCCGGAAGCCGCTTTGGGGCGGCAGAACGGTGGCAGCCGGTCTCGGGCCGTAAGCGTCCCATGTTAACGGCGCCGCTTAACCTTTTAGCCATCGTCCGCCGCGGCCACGGACGGCGTCTTGCCGGAAATTGCAGCCTCAGTACGCGCACTTGGGTCCGTTATCGGATAACACGCGCCGCGCTAATCCGGTACGCCTACAGAGTGGGCTGTCGTGAGTCCAGTATGGTGTGCTGCTAGCGCCTGAGGTGGTAATGCTCCGAATGTTCGATTTAAGCCCTGCTGCAACGATTCTGGTACTCAGCATCGTTGGGGTCGCCGACGTCGGGTGCCAGCCTCACTCGGACGCCGCTCGAGGCAGGGATGTGTCGCAACATAGAACGCCATCAGGGCTTGCCCCAGCAGCTACGAAGCCACAACCTGATTTATCGGGCCGCTCGCGTTACGGTTACGCATCGTTCTATGCGAAGCAATTTGGCGGCAGAGAAATGGCGGATGGCGCCAAGATGGATTTGCAGGGTGACAACGCTGCGAGTAAGACGCTTCCCTTGGGAACCAGGGCGAAGGTAACTAACATTGGCACCGGCCAAAGCGTGTTAGTTACCATCCAAGATCGCGGACCGTACGTGAAGGGCCGGATCGTGGATCTCTCGCCGGCGGCTGCGCAGAAGATCGGGATCACTCAAGACAACGGCATCGCTAAAGTGAAAGTCACCCCGATCTCAGTTCCGCTGCCGAACGGGAGTGCCAAACCTGGCATTGCGACGCAGGATCCAAAATCCTGACCAGGCGGAGCGCCTATCAGTAAGGCGCGGGCCACCCACACGGGGTCTATCGATCCACTCCGCTCAGATCGGCGGACGTCACTTCACAGAGAGGTCGTGGGGAGCGTATGTTCGAAGCGGAAGGCTTCATGGTCCTGCGGGCTGCTGCCAGTAAGCCGGGCGCTGATAGTGCCGGTAGAAATGGTCTTCTTGCGCGCGCGAGAAGTCCATACCCGTATGATATTCGGGCGCGACCTGCACGCGGTCGCGCGTGACATCAACCTTCAGCGCTCTCTCGGACCAATCCACCTCTGTGATCCATTGCGGCGGAATCACAACATGCTTCCCCGGCAGCCAGTTGCGCGTGTCGACGACGACGTACCGTATTGCCCAGCTCACTTCGTCGAGGAGAAAGTCTTCCACGTGCCCTACGGAGGCATCGCTGGCATGGATGTAATAGCCGGTCACCTCCTTCGCACTCCGCAGTCGCGGATCGATCGGGGCTTCGCCAGATTCGCCGGGAGCGTTGACGACCGGAGGAACGGCGCTGAGGGGGAGGAGCGGATCGGAAACTGCGCCCCAGAGCGCCGGGCCGCTCCAGTAGTACGGGTAGCCGTAGTAATCAAAGTAATCCACTTCGTGCTGTCGCGAAACGGGCTTATCGGTATCAATATTCGGACTGGACTCAATTTGATTGCGGGTTAATCGGACGTGCACCACACTCTCTTCCCGGTTGATGCTCCCGACGGAAATCGCCGAAATCAAAACTTTGCGTCCAAGAAGCCAGTTGGTATCCACTACCAGATAACGTACCGCCCACCGATGATCGTCAAAGTAAACGTCATTGATTTTGCCGATCTCGCCATCAGTCGCTTCGATCGGCACACCGATAAAATTGCTTAGGCGATAGAGCATGATCGTCCTCCGTAAATGGAGCTAAGCCCTGTACAGTTTTAAGTATTGTCGTACCGAGTCGGGACGGTCAGTGCGCTGGCGCACCTAGCTCAGTCGGCGCAGCGAATACCGCTGGCCCTCTGCACAAAGACGCCGGCCACCTAGTTCGATGTCGCCGCTTACAGTCGGGTCGCGGAACCAGACTGGCTTCCTTCAGGGCTGGGCGGCTTGATGCTCAAGTCACGCCTAGGACGCCCGATCGGCCGGTCGAGCGTGCCGAGACTCTCACCGCGCTCGTCGAGGTTCACCGTGTGACCCTCTCTATGCGCTGCTAGGTGGAGCAACGTTGCCTGCGTACGCTGCGCGATCTTCGATTGCCTGAAACCGATCCACCAGGACAGCAAGCAGCCGCCGGCGCCGAAGATCAGACCGCAGACGATGTTGGGCAGCCAATTGGTCACGAAATAGTTACTCATAAGGTAGTGCACTACCCCAATCCGAGTTAGAAATTGCACGTTTCCTGCAGCAGCGAGCAGCGGACCAGATTGGGCCAGTGAGCGTCCGCAGGTCGATATTTCGGTCATCGCGCTACAAAAAATGATCAGCGTCTACTTTTGTGTTTACTTCCGAAAAAGTTATTTGCGTCTGCCCCGTACGATCCGCGGAGGAGTAAGTATTGTTGAATAAGCCGGCCGATTCGGGACTTACTCCGACGGCGAGTGGCACAAATTGGCCCCGCAGCCTGGTCGCGGGGCGGCCATCCTTGGCGATCGCACCATCCGTGATGGCCCCGAGCGACGTTGGTCGCTTCTAGCCGGCTCTGCCAGGGAGGCCAGCGGCCCGACCACGCGTTGACCGTAACCCCAGCGAGCGTAGCGCTCTGTGCGGTTCCGTACGAAAGGTGTCGGGGGGCTTTTCGTGATGAACGAACCGATAAGATGCTTTACCTCGGCCGCAGCGCCCCCGCCCCGCGTGCTTTGACTCTTCAATCAGTCGAAGGCCTTCCGCCAATGAATCCCGACGAGGTCGCGAGCGACGTGCGATGACCTTCATGCGGGTGAGGAATCCGAGGCCCTCGTCAGAGCTTTAAGCGGAAGTGGAGAAGCTGCGAGCGTCGTCGGCGAGAAAGCCTTCGGTCACCTAATGCCGGTTGAGGTGCAGCTCGAGCCCTAGCTCGGCCCGGAAGAATGTGCCGCCGCCGGCGACGGACTGCGCTTCCTGCGAAGAGCTCTTTGATCACATTCCGAGGCGCGCCGAGATGCGGGGCCGTCCGTGCGGGCAAGCGTCGAGCATCGAGCAGGCCTTCGGTGCGAGATCAGCTCACAACTTTCCCAGCAGCCAAAGAACCAAAAGAACTACCAGAACCGTTCCGAGAACGCCGCCGCCGATGTACATGTGATTCTCCGCGTGATTTATTGAGCCCATACATTGAACGCTCCTGGACGGTGGCGTCTGGGCGCTACCGAACACGGACGGGTCGTCCTCGGCCATCCTTGGCACTCATGTACGGTGCCGCACAGACCCTTTGCCTTCGAGTTAGTTGTCTGCAGCTAGATTGGATCTAGCGCTTCGTGGCGCCCCGGGAACCACAGTCTGCGGCGCTCGATCACGGGGGCAGCTCGGGAGCCGTCATCCAATTGCATTTCCTGATCGCCTTCGCCGATTTGGACTGGTGGGCGGCTCAGCCAATTGCACAGGCTACGCATCCAGGCTGACGCGTAGCAGGATTGCTGTGCTGAGAAAGTTGCGCTCGACCCCTTGCAGCGGACAGCAGGCGTCTGCGCGGGTACGAGGGCGCGGTGCAACCTCGATTCGGTTCACGCATGTGAAGGCTGCAAACCGAATATCCGTGACGATGCTGGTGGTGGTAGCAGCGCCGGTGCCCTCATCAGCCAGATGCGAGCCAGTTTGGGCTCGACGGGAGACGGGCAGCGATCTCGGGGCCTTTTGATCGCGACGCGACTATTTGGGAGCGACCGCGGCAGAAGTGTCCGGGTCTGAGCGACCGCGGCCTGGGCGTCAGGAACCTGAGCGACTGCGGCTGACTGCGGCTGGGGCGGAGAGCGTCTCAGAAGCGGCGGTTGGGGCGGCTGGCGGAATCTGACCAATCGGGGCAGGTGGCTGGAGGGGCCGCGGGTCCGAGGTAATGGGGTGCCAGCGCAGCGCGGATAGCAGGATCGCGATGCCGAAGACAACGGCCACGCCGCTGGCGACGATAATCTTGCGGGATGTCTGGGAGTTCATGTTGAGATGCTCAGTTGGTTTAGCGAGTGGATTGGGTCAGGCGCCGTCGATGGCGGTGGTTGGCTAGAGCCTGTGGCAGCTGCACGCCCATCCGTGCTCGGTCGACTCAGCAAACCCTCACATCGCAGCATCGAAGCTACCCCTCGTAGGGCTGGCTTGTCGGTTCTTTGGCGCGCTTAGTCTCCCATCGAAATCTGAGTCTTTATTTCGACAGGTTGCTGGAGCCGACGCCGGGGGCTCAAACAGCGCCGGCACAGGCGTCCTTTCAATCAGTGTCATGGCCGATCCTGCCTTCATCGGAATGGGAAGTTCTGGCGCACACCATGGCTTCAGGGATTCTGAGCCGTTCCAGCGATCAAAGCGCGACACGTCAGTGCATAAATCGCGCACTCGGATTCCGTAGGCTCTTTTGCCATGTGCGAGAGCGAACAGACGCATCTGTACCCGGTGGTTCAGTCTCAACCGCCAGTTCCGAATTAGCGGGCCGCATTGGTCGCTTGGCGCTGGGCCTGTTATCTGGAATCTGGGATGAAAACTCAAGCGACGAATGGTCCGATGCGCTCGAAGAATACGATATTGGCCAATCTCCCCGGGAGGGAGTTTGGGCGGCTTCAGGCGGCGTTAGAACCGGTGAGTTTGAAGTTCGGGCAGGTGCTGTACGAACCTGGAAAAGCGATTCAGCACGTGTACTTCCCCAGCAATTGCCTGATTTCCTTGCTTACCGGCGTCGACAAACGTCGATCGCTGGAGGTAGGAATGGTAGGCAATGAGGGGATGGCGGGGATGCCGTTTATCCTGGGGATGGGAGTTTCCGGCGTCCGAGCAATTGTGCAGGGCGGCGGTGAGGCTCTGCGCATGGCCGCGGGACCCTTTCGCGTCGAATTTGAGCGCAATCCTGCGTTGCAGGAATCGCTGTATCGCTACATGTACGCCCTGATGGCGCAGATCTCACAGACCGCGGCGTGCAACCGCTTTCACGAAGCGGAACCGCGTTTGGCACGTTGGCTGCTGATGACCCGAGATCGGGTCATGTCTGACGAATTTCCACTCACCCACGAATTTCTAGCGCATATGTTGGGCATGCGGCGTGAGGGCGTCACGGAAGCTGCTAGTGTGTTCAAGCGACGGAAGTTAATCGAGTATCGACGCGGCAAAATCCAGATCCTCGACTTAAAGGGACTCAAGGCAGCGTCTTGCTCGTGCTACCAGATTGTCCAAACGGCGTTCAAGCGTGTGCAGCGCCAGATCCCCGCCAAGCTCTAGACGGCTCCGACCCGACGATCGCCGGTAAACCAATCCTGCGAGCTGACTGATTGATTCGGGGCCTGTTTGCTCGCGCTACCGTTTCGTGATGGTGTTCATGCGTGGACCGCTGCTTGTCTGTCTGAGAGGGCTTCTGGGTTAGACCGTCTAACCTCGAGCATTTCATCGAAAAGGATGCGGTAGTGCACGACCGCTTTGCGCAGTTCCTCGGTATCGGCTTCGCCGCGCGCATCGCGTGCCGCGATCGCCTGCGCCGCCCGGTAATTCTCTACGACGCTGGGATGGTCAACTGAAATATCGGCAGCCCGGCGTTCGAAATCGCTCATTGGGTAGCCACGCGCGAGCATCAACTCACGAACCAAGTGGTCCGCCTGGAGGACGACCCCAGTGGGATTATCGACGAAGCGGCTCTGCAACGCGTTCCAAGCCTCGCTGAACCTTGCCGCATCAGCAGGCGCTAATGGCGTGATGGCGAGGTGCTCAACGCGCTCTTCGCGGGCCTTGAGCTCCGATTCGGCCTTCGTGCGCCCTCCGAGTTCACCGACAGTTCGGTCGTATTCCGGACCAAACCGTCGCCGCAGCCTTGCGGACTGCTTTTTCCTTTGAGAGAAAAGCCATGCCGCAACTGCAAGCAATGCGACGACTAGGATAGTGGCGACGATGATCCACTGCAGGGAAATTGTGTTCATGGGTATGTCCAAATGGTGCTCGATCTGTAGAGCCGACTGTCTGTACGCCGTTTGCGCACGAACTACGTCCCGTGCGGACCGCCAGGAGCTCCCGACGGGTTGAAAACAGCCTCGTCACCGCTCGTCTGGCCTTCGCGACATTGCGATGTTGGACGCTCGTCGAGACGGGATCCGTACGTCCGCGCACATTGGCGGGGTTTTTAATCTGTTGTGGCAGGTCCGCATCGCACCGACTCGGAGGCTTTGCGTGACCCGATGTCGTTGCGAGGGCGTCCGAAAAGGGCATCGACGATTCGTTCGAATGACGGCGGGCTACGTTGTCGCAGAAGAAGCCTGCCCGACGAATCGGAAAGACCGTCGCAGCATAAGCTACCCTCAGGCTCGCGCTGAAGGGCGCGAGCGGCTGTTTCCCCAGACCGCGGCGCCGAGCGTCACCTTGTCCGTTGCGCGTCCGTGGTATTCCGCAAAGACGAAGGAGGCGAGCAGCTCTAAATTAGGAGCGGCGCGAGAATGTGGCGGTATGCCAGTGTCGCAGAGACGGGCGTGCCTCAGCGTCACATCTTGGACGTCTGCAGTAATCAACCACAGTCAGTCGGCCCTTAGCCCGCACTGCGAGTAGGAGGACGTTATGGACGTAAACAAGGATCAAGTGAAGGGCCGCGTCAAGGGAGCGGAAGGCAAGGTCAATGAAGTCACCGGCAAGGTCGTCGGCGATAAACAGCTCGAAGTGAAAGGCAAGATTCAACAAGGCGGCGGCGAAGCTCAAGCAAAATTGGGAGACGTCAAACAGAACGTACAAGACGCCTCAAAGGAATGAATGACTAGGTTGGGCCCGCGAATTGTTGCGAGTGTCGGCTGACCTTTGGGAACTGCGTCTCCTCAATGTGGCCCGCTGTGGCTACATTGACGTCCGTTACTCACCGCCGGTCAACCAGTTGCCTTAGGGCACTCTTGGGATCAGGTACGCGGGCCAGCGCCAACTGGCGAAAGTGAGCAAAGCGGGCCCTCTATTTGGTCGGATGTTTGTTCGTGCCCGGTTCCCGGTGACTCGGCCATTTTTCTTGGCCCGCTCGTTCGACCTCCGGAAAGTACTGTGCCGCCTCCTGGCGCTCGAACAAACCGTAGTCGCGCACGTTGCGGACGCGACGATGGCGAAGTTCAACGACACCCGCGAATTCGTTCGGCGTCCAGCGAGCAGAGTCTTCAGCGCTCTTCCAGGACGTGAGCAGCAGCATCTTGCCCGGGTTCGTGATGCTCTCGAAGACATCGTATTCCGTCAGCCCTTCTGCCCGTTCATCGAAACCGAGATGGCTGGACAGCAGCTCGGGGTGGGCGGGAAACGTGGCGTCCGACTTTGGCGAGATCTCGGTGATGGCCAGCGCTTTCGCCACGCCAGTCTGCGTGACATCGAAACGTTGTTCGATCACTTCTAGGCCCTCGGGTGGGTGACTGTCGGCGGTCACTTCACAGACGCGCAAGTGATAGTCGGAAAAGATGCCGTTGCGGCCTTGTTCCTGAATTTTGTGGTGCTCGCCCTGACTGCGCCAGCGAACCACGGCTTTTTCGTCGCGCCAGGTGGAGAGCGATAGCACCCAGCCTTCGCGCCGTTTGCTCTCGAAGCGTTCGTTGTCGATGAAGCCGTCGATCGCTTCCAGGTACGGTTTCAAGTGTTTGGCGAGGCCAAGATACTCGTCCTTTTTTCCCGCAGCGGGATGCACTTCGAACACCACGGTGAACACGATGTGTTTTCCTTTTCGGTATTGGGAACTCAGCGAGGGACCGTAGCTACGTCCTCGCTGATCCTTCCGACCCGCAGAGCCGGCGGGATCGTGCGGCCGTCCCCCAGGAGGAATGCGTTAGCTTCGCGATAGAGGGCAGCGCGCATAACTTCAAGATGCATCAGATGCGTGCCGCGACCAATTTTGATGTCGCGCTTGATTGCGGAGGCTTTGAAGGCATCGAACAGCCAGCGCGCGTCCTCATCTGGGACGATGCCATCCCACTCGCCTCTGATCAAGGCAACCGGTGCTTGCACCAAAGCGGGGTCGTAGCCGAGTTCGCCATGCCAAGCACGTAGGATGTCGTTGAAGGGACCCGAAGGAACTTTTACGCCCACCGGGTTGCGAGTTCGGCTACCCTTGTCGCTATCGAGATAATGCGCAGCCCACTCATCAAAGTGTTTCCGCGATAGAACGGCGGGCTCACCCAGTGGTACGTCCTCGACAAACCGCGTCCATTGGTTTTCCACCGTGACAACCCTCCAGGCCGTCCCCGAAGGAGCTAGTTCGTAGCGCCTCGGAGGACGACGCGCGACGGGCCCGAACAGAACCCATCGATCCACCTTCGACGGATGCTTACCCGCGAACTGTCCGGCCGGCATCGATCCCCATGAATGCGAGACTAACGATAATCGCGAGACGCCCTGATGCTCGAGGATGAAACCCGCGGCCGCCTCAATCTGAGCGCCCGCGTCTTGGGCGTTACAGAGCGGTCCATGCATCTCCGGGGGCTTCTCCATCTCTTCATAGCGATCCGAATTGCCGAACCCGTGAAAATCGAGGGCCCAGACATCAAAACCCGCTTCATTTAAGGCATCCCGCCAGGAAAAACCATCGAATCGATGTGCTATCGAAACCGCAGACGGGAAGGTAGCGCCATGCACATAAAGGACAGGCGGGTTACCTGTGGCGTCTGCGGGTAAAGCAGGCAAGTACCGGAGGAACAGCTTGAGGTTCGGATGCGGACCCGGGATGAGGAAATGCTCTTCGCGCGGATCAAGTTTTTGGAAGTTCGCGCTCATGCCAATGCCTTATGCTCGCCACGTGAAGTCCGTCATTGCCTTAACCCTGCTGGTCGCAACGTGTGAGAATCGAGGCGTATTTTTGCCGGGCGGCTGCTGCGGTTCCGTGCGTTAACGTACACAACGGTGGGTGCGACACGCGTGACTGATCGGCGAAACCCGGGCATTCGCACTCTCGCATGACCCATCGCGGTTTGCGGTCCACCCAGTAGTGGATTACCGCACAGACCACTGGCTCGACAACTGAGCGCAGGTCGCTATGGCGCAGCCGTCATGCGCCTTCTCCAGCCGAAGAGCAGGCTCGGAGAAATACCATGACGCCGGACTACGTAGGAAATCGACATCCCGGGCCAGGCGGCTTCGGCCACTATTGCCAGCTTCTGGTCCAGCGAGTACCGCCGGCGACGTTGAATGCTGGCGAGAACTTCGACTCGATCAACACTAGACGAAGTCGTATGACTAGGCCCGTGTGCAGAAACCTGCGCTAAGGTTCTCAACTTGCGCCGCTTGGAGCTGCGTTCGTCCGAGGAGGGAGCAGGCGATCGCTCTCTTTCTTGACCACGGCGTAACACTCACAACACAACGTTTCCAACTTCGGCCGGTCCAGAACCGTGATTTGACCGCGAGCGTATTCGATCGCGCCAAGCCTCTGTAGCTTGCCGGCAGCTTCGGTGACGCCTTCACGGCGGACGCCGAGCATGTTAGCGATCAGTTCCTGCGTCATAACCAAATGGCTGCCTGATAGGCGATCGAGGGACAGCAGCAGCCAGCGGCACAGCTGCTGGTCTACCGAGTGATGGCGATTGCACACCGCTGTCTGCGCCATCTGCGTGAGGAGCGCCTGTGTGTATCGCAGCAGCAGAACCTGCATAGACCCATTTCGATGGAACTCGTCCTTAAGCCGCTGCCCGATTAGCCGGTAAGCGTGCCCGGCGCTCTGCACGATTGCCCGACTGGGGGTGGTTTCACCGCCCATGAACAGCGCGATGCCGATCAGACCTTCGTTGCCCACCACCGAGATTTCAGCCGACGCGCCATCGGCGAGGACGTACAACAGAGAGACGATCGAGTCGGTCGGAAAATAAACGTGGTGCAACAGATCGCCAGACTCGTATAAAACGGTGCCCAGGGGCATTGCAACGAATTGCAAGTGCGGGAAAATTCGCTCCTGTTCCGCGGCTGACAGCGCAGCCAGCAGGTGGTTTCGGAGCGGATCGTGGATAGGGTCACGCATCTAGTCCGTCACCTTGACCAGACCACATCAAGGGTCACGCGAGGATTATAGACCGTTCGTTATTCCATTGTGCGATGCCGCACAGTGATCACCCCCTCTCCCGGCTCGGTTCGGCCGTTCGGACAGTTTCTTGTAACGCAGTGACCACCGGCATTCGGCTGATTTTATCACCTAGGCGTTCATGGAGTCGTTCCGAGGCTGCATCAGAAGGGATACCTGATCGTCAGAGGGCTCGGCGCCGGGCTCTTCCTTGCACTGATGGCGCGGATCTCGCAGACCGCGGCCTGCAACCGTTTCCACGAAGTAGGGCCGTGCTTGGCGCGTTGGCTGCTGATCACCCGTGACCGGGTCAGGTCTGATGAATTTCCTCTGACGCACGAATTTCTTGCACACATGCTCGGCATGCGGCGCAAGGACGTCACACCAACCGCTGGCGCGTTAAAGCAGTGAGACGATCGAAATGCGCAGTTGGAGCAAAGCGGGGCGCCCGCGCAGAAGGCGATATCCCGTCCTGCGCGTCCGCCGCTTACTGATTACACGGCCGGCGGCAGTCTCACGCCGATGCGGCGCGAGTACCTCACAACAGGGGGCCGGCGCTTGTGTCGGGCCCCGTGGTGTCGGCAATCATAGGTAGTCGTCGCCGCGGCCGCAGGCCCGACAGGATGGCGATTGAGCCTACCAGGAGCGTGAGTGCAGCCGGCGCGCCTGCGAGATCGACCTCAGGAGCGGCGACGGGCGTTGTTTGCGCAGATACTCTGCTTGTGCTCGGGCGCTGCAGCGGCTCTCGATCGCGCAGGCTGGGCTCAATCGCCAAGGCTGGTGCGCTCAATGCAAGCGTGAGTAGGACAAGGGGAAGTTTCATGGTCATTCCTTAACCTTGAGGTCATTCCTTAACCCCGAAGCTCATCATGAGCCGATTCCGACTCATGATGTAATCGAGGTAACAGAATGCGTCGAATTCAGATGCAGGTTCGGTCGGAGCTCTGGCGTGGCTTTGCCGCTGCACACTCGCAGCGCATGAAGGAACGTCTCGCGCAGCGAGTCACTAACGTTGCCTGCGCCCCACGGACACGGCAGCAGGCGCCACACGCGGCAGGCCCACTGACCGGGCCCCGACTTTGGCCAATAACAAATGCATCACAGAGACGGCTTCGCCGAGGAGAAAGATCCGCAGCGTGCGGAGGTTCCGGATTGCGCCGCAACATCGCGGGAGGGCACGCAGTTGCACCGTTGGCGCTGGGTGCGAGGAAGTCTAGAAAGTCCCGCACCAACCACCGTCGAGGACCGCACGTAGACAAATCGGCATCCCGTAGTGCGATGCCGCACAGAGTGCACGGCCGCAGGCCAATTTCTTGGCGAGCGGCCACCCCGCGGTTCAATGCCGCATCAGAGACCATTAAGAGTAAGCGTCAGAGGAATTTCGCTGAACGCATCATGGTTCCGTAGTCGTTTAAGGCATCCTGCAAGGTCGGCGCGGCCCCCGGCCTGGGTTCTTGAAAATTCGTCGGCTTGTCGTCGCCCGTCAATCTGAGCCATTTCAGATACGGAGCTTACTCGTTTGGCTAATGAGAACAGCTAGTTATATGGCGATTATCAACCGGATTCCGCGAGCTTCGCGAAGCCGAGCACAACGAACAGATGAGCCTCGAAGCCTTGGTTCTTGCACCGGCATCTCGTCCATCGCGATTGTCGTACGGAAATCTGCTCGGCTTTGAGAGCGGCAGCAGGTGATGGCTGGAGGGCGTGTGCGTGCGCTCGCGGATCGTCGAATGACAACGCAGAACGTCCCCTGAGCTCAATTTGTGAGTGCGACATTTCTCTTCCCGTGAATTTGCTGGCGGCTATGTCGGCTACCGTACAGAACGATTCCCAGCTTTAGCGCAGCTTCTGGCGCGAAGAGCCCTCGCGGAATTTGGGCAAGCACAGGTCAGTCGCGTCGCGCGTTCCTGATGGGATCGCACACTGTTCGGGGGGTTTATGCGCAATCCTGCAGAGCGGATACATCTGAGACTGGGAAACAGACGCTGCGGCAACCTGCAGTCACCCGCGAACGAGATTGCCGCGACAACGTCGCACGCCATCGTCGCAGGAGGCGCAAAGCGAAGCCCGCTCAGCGCCCGCAACGGCACCGGGCGGTCGATCGTCGACGATGGCGTGTCGCCGCTTGATTGCGACCGTAGCTCGCTCGGGCTACCGTTCTTCACACGCGATACACCGCTGTTTGGTCTCGAGAGACACGCGCCTCCGTTGCTCTACGCTGAACCGAAGTCCCGAGCGGCGAACGCGCTCGACGACGGTCACGATCTCGCTTCGGCCGCGGGCTCCAGACTCATCGGCAGCGCGGCCTGCGAAATCTCACGGTTGAATTGGGCGCTGCACGAAGCGCAGTCGCGGGTGCAGGAGCTTGCCTCTGTCAATCGCCGCAAAGACGAGTTTCTAGCGATGCTTTCCCATGAACTGCGCAGCCCACTTGCGTCGATCGGCTACGCCGTACGCCTTCTGCAAGGGCCGACGGGCGACGCCGACGCGCAGCACCGTACGCAAGCGCTGATCGAGCGGCAGCTTGGGCGCATGAAGCAACTCATCGACGAGCTTCTGGACGTATCACGAATCACAAATGGACGGTTGCATGTCGAACGAGAGCGATTAGACCTTCGCGTAATCGTGACTCACGCAATCGAGACGCTCGAATCGGATCTTGATGAGCGCAACCAGCGCCTGGCGATCGAACTTCCTGACGCGCCAGTGTGGTTGCAAGGCGATGCGCGCCGCCTGGAGCAAGTGTTCGTAAATCTGCTCGCGAATGCTTCGAGATATACGCACGTGGGCGGCGAACTCGCCGTATGGGTTCACCCGGGAGACTGTGAGGCAGTGGTGCGTATTCGGGACTCCGGGATCGGCATTGCGCCGAACGCGTTAGCTCACATATTCGATCTGTTCAAGCAGGCGAATGAGGCCGAGCCCCGCTCCAGAGCTGGGTTGGGCGTCGGACTCGCGGTGGTGCGCGAGCTCGTCGAACTGCACGAGGGCAGCGTGGTCGCTGCGAGTGCCGGGGTGGGGCAGGGAAGCGAGTTTACCGTTCGCCTGCGGACATTGCGTGTCTGAACAACTTCGACGCTGCGTAGGCTAGAAAGAGCTTTGAGGCACGCAGAATGGCATTGGCCGGCCTGTGCCAGAAGGACTTTGCGCGGCTTCAGGTGCTCAAGCCAGTCATTTTGAAGTTCGGGCAGGTGCTGTACGAACCGGGAAAAGCAATTCGGCAGGTCTGCGGTCTGGGAGATCTGTGCCATCAGCGCCTACATGTGGCGATATAGCGCTTCCTGCGGCGCTGGATTGTGGAAGCAACCGCGCGCTCACTCAGTACTGTCCATCGACTGAATAACCATCGTCGATCGAAAGATCTCGCACGTCATTTCGGCTGACTATCGCCTTTTACGAGATAACGCGCCGGACAGTCCACGACAGCCGTTGAGAAATAAATTGACGGTGTCGTGTGCCCACGCCTCGAGTTCTTTTGCGGTCATGGGTGAGTCCAGGCCCATGCTGCGACGCTGCGGCAACGCAGCGACCATGTGCAGGAACTGCGCTGCCGCAAAGCGCCGAAGGTCGACGGTCAGGCGCGGATCTCGAAGCTCGCGCTCCAACAGATCGCCAATCAACGCTATTGCCTCCTGAGTCCCGGGTTCGCTGTATACCGCACGAACCAAGTTGGGAAAGCGCACTGACTCGGCAATAATGAGGCGGTGCAATGCAATCGCCTGAGGTGCGAGGGCTGCGCGCAGAATGATTCCGGCGAGGCGGCGCAGGATCTCCTCCAGCTTTGCGCCTTCGAGGAGCGGCACTTCGGGGGGCGGACGAATCTGCTCGATGATTCGATGTACGACTGCTGCGAACAACGCTGCCTTATCGTCAAAGCGGTGGTAGAAAGTCCTCTTGGAAATGCTAGCGCGCGCGGCCACCGCTTCGATGGAGGTCGATCCGTAGCCTTCCGTCAGGAACAACTCGGTCGCTACTTCTAAGATTCGATCGCGTAACTGCACCGCGGCCGCACGCGAGGGTCTTCCGCCGTGGCGTCCCTTGCGGATCGGCGCACGGCTGTGTGACTTACCAGCGGCGATAAGCGGAACCGCCCGGCCGATAAGACGCCTGTCCCCCATAAGCAGCATAGTAAGGCGGGCGTGCTGGATAGTAACCACGCGGCTGCGCGTAGAGCCGGGGCATCGAGGGAGCATGGGAGAAAGGTGGCCGATAGTAAGCCTGTGGGTAATACCCAGGCGACGGTGCGTAGTACCCCGGCGGCCGGAGGTAATAGTTGGGCGGCGCGTAATAGCCGGGCGTTCCCGCGTTGTAGGCCGGACTCGCGGGGTATTGTGGTTGCGGTTGGGCGGACGCCGCTGCCGATGCGGCGATCAGGGGTAGCACGAAGTGTCCCAATACCCATGGGGCGAAGAGTAAAGGGCCGGCGGCAGCGGCTGGCCTGATCGGCAGACACACGAGTGCGGCGGTTGCGACCGCGGCGGAGACCGTCCGCTTAAGTCCTGGCATAGCGTGCTCCTTGTGGTGACGTGAGACTCATCGCACACAGTCGGGACGGTACTCCGCCGCCTCTAGAAACGCAACGGTACCGTTCCGTTATAGAGACGAGGGATGAACGCTGGTCGCGTGCCTGAAGAACTCTGGTATCGGCTGCGGTCGCATGTCGTTTCGCATCCAGTTTGCCATGGCTTTCACCTTGTCCTGTGCAGGTGTCTGCACGCCGTTTGAGCCGCTGACGCACGCATTGCCGCGTTTGTAAGCTGCCACGTAATCGCGTCTCCGG
>Ga0210385_10000748_pt1 | contig 21192 bp, 12 predicted proteins | sample IncBWH26OmetaG_FD_160107 | JGI IMG/M metagenome (GOLD analysis project Ga0210385, IMG submission 160107) | Forest soil microbial communities from Barre Woods Harvard Forest LTER site, Petersham, Massachusetts, United States - Inc-BW-H-26-O ...
TGGGGTATTGTTCAACCACGACACCTGGAAGGAAGTGAGCTTGTCCGCGGCAGTGAAGTTTCCCTTGTTTGGTGAATAGAAGTTGGTGGAGGTTTGCTGTGCGATCTGGCCGCCGATGCCACTCAGGGCATAGTCGGCGGTGCCGAGGGTTACCGTGGTGTAGGTCCCGGTGCGGTACGTGATGATCGGTGAAAATTGCCACCCTCCCGCGATCAGGTTCAATATGCGGTTTGCAAATTTGGGGGTATTGGCAACAGCGGTGATATTGATCGTGTGGCGAACGTCGGAATCGCAATTGCCGTAGCTTAGGTCACGGTAGCCAGGGACGATGTACGTCGGCCCGGCCAGGTCATTCTGCGTCCCCGTCTCGGTAATGCTGAGGCAGTGCGAGTAGGTCCAGTTCGCCCCGATGCTGTAGTTGTTGGACAGCCGATGCTGAACGGACAGCAACATGCCGTTGTAGGAAGCAAAGCCGCTTTGATCCAGCGTCCCGATCGTCGAATAGAATATGCCCGGATTTCCGAGCGGGTTAGAGTTCTGGGTTGCGGCTGAGGCCGGTGAGGGAGGGGGCGCAGCCAGATAAAGAATGCGGCGGTTCGCCGTGTTGCCGGTCGTCGAGCAGAATCCGGTACCACTCGTCAGTCCATCCGCTATGCCGCTATACGGCCCGCCGACATACGCACCACCGAGTGTGGATGCAGGTCCAGTGGAGCAGGCGCCGCCGGCGACAGTGCCCGGAACGTTGACGGCGGGATCTCCTTCAAATGCGCTGGGTAGATGCTTGGTATCGGTCCCCAGATAGGATCCGGAGAATAGCCACGATCCAATCTGCTTCTGGATGCTCACGTTCCATTGCTCGAGATAGGTGGGTTCTGACTTCTCCGGGTTGTTCACGTAAACGCCCTGAATGGGGAATTTAACGCTCGGTGAAAGCAGACTCAGCGCGGGGAACGGAATGCCTCCCGGATAACCGGTCCACGGATTCTGGAGGGTCGAAATGCCGCCGGTCGTTCCCGGAAATGGCTGCCCAAGATTTGGCCCCGCACCAGTGGGGGCAGTGGTTGATCCAAACGGCGGGTTATTGGACTGGCGCGTTTCGAAGAACATATACGGCGTGTCGTAGAAAATGCCGTAGCCGGCGCGGATCGTCATTTTCCCGTCGCCCTTCGGATCCCACACGACACCGAGCCGCGGAGCGACGTCGTCAATCTTGCCGGATTGATAGGAATCGCCCGGGTATCCTGGATCGCCCTGATAGATCAAGCCGGCTGGAGAGTTCGAATATACCGAACTCCCTATTCTGGAAACGAAGTTCGCAATATTGAACTCCTGAACGTGGTGATTCGAATTGGTCATTGGGAAATAAGGCTCCCAGCGCAGCCCGTAGTTCAGGGTCAGATGCCTGGTAGCCTTCCATGAGTCCTGCACGTAAAGCCCGACGTAATTCTGTCCGTCATTTTCCACGTCCAGGTTCCCCTGCGAATAGGAGTCGAGCATGCCCTCGAGAAGGTCTCCGTAGCCCAAGCCTGTCCCGGAGGTGGTGGAGTTGCCGGAATTGAACGTGAATACTCCGTTGGCTGTCCTGCCGTTGACCGAATCCATCAGCGTGTGAATGTAATTGAATCCAAAGGTGATTTGGTGCGACCCGCGAATCACATCGACATCATCCGCAGCTTGCAGGGCCGTGGTGTTGAAGTGGCCCGGGTTAGTGGCTCCGCCGGCCCCACTCGCGCCGTTACCAGCGCTGAAGGGCATGAATTTCGGTATTTCCGGGGCATTATTTGCAGTGGACGCTATTCCAAAGGTGGACGGGTCGAAAAAGGGGGCAATATTCCGCACGTTGCGTGTTCGAATCACGGTGAGGTGAAGAGAGTTGATGACGTTTGAGTTCAGCGTGTAGGTGTCACCGATTGCGACGGTTTGCGCTCGATTCTTCTGAACAATCTTGTTGGAAACTTGCAGGACCGAGATTCCAACCAACGGCTGATCGCTATTGCCGATCAGGTAGCGGGCATAAATCGTTTGCTTCGCGCTCAGCTGAAAATCGACCTTGGCCACTCCGAGTTGCTCATTCAGGTTGGCCCCGTTTGCGTAGGTGATTTTTCCGCAAGGGTTAGCAGGCGTAGCCGAATAGGTTGTGGATCCAAGAGCGGAGGCTGCCTGAGCCGCCGGCAATCCTCCGTAAATCGCATTCGCAAGCAGGTAGCCCGGCGAAGTGGAAAAACCGGCCGGGATTGGCGCCACATTCGCCATCCACCCATTGGCACCAAGCCCAGCTTGCGTGGCGGTATTACTGTTGGCGTTCAAGAACTGTCCGCGCATCGACCCACCGCCAGTAGCGGAGCCGGCGGCGCCCGTGGCGCCGACCTGTATAAAATTCGTCGGCGAAGATGAATTGCAGCTAACGTTTGCCGGGTTCGTGAGGGCCGTAAAATCCAGACACTGTGTTGGCGCGCCGGGCAAAATCGAGCAGTTGGGATCGTTCGTCACATTTCCCATCTCTTGATTGGTGGGCATATCGATCGTAGTCGACGCGGGGTTGGATTTTTGAGTCGTTTTCTGAAGTCCGGCGAAGAAGAACAGCTTGTCCTTCTTAATCGGCCCGCCGAGAGTGCCGCCGTACTGATTGCGCTTGAGGCTGTCCCGTGCCGGAAGATCGGCTTCGCGAGCATTGAACATGAAGTTGCGCACGAACTCGAAAGCGTCTCCATGATAAGAATTGGTGCCGCTCTTCGTGACCACGTTCACGGCCGCGTCGGCGTGATTGCCGTACTGGGCGGGAAGCGAACTGGTTTCAAGCTTGAACTCCTGGGTCGCATCCGGGAACGGTAGCGGCAGGTTTAGGTTGTTGAACGGATCGTTGTGCGAGCTTCCATCCAGCAAGTAAGTGACGCCGGTGGGCAGCCCCCCGGCGATGGAAAGAGCGCCTCCGGGTGAGCCGCCGATCGAACCGGTCGTGCCGAATGTGGGGTAGTTCTTGTTGGAATTATAATCGCCGCCAATCGCGGGCGTCGTGGCGCCGGAAAGCGAAATAAGGGAGGTGAGTTCGCGGCCGTTGAGTGGGAGTTCCGCAACGCGCTGATTGTCGACAACCGTTCCCACTCCGTTGCTCTCCGTTTCCACCATCTGCGCGTTGGCTTCCACGACGACCTGCTGATCCTGCGCACCGACCGCGAGAGTAGCGTTTAGAACCGGATTGCTGCTGACCTGGAGGATGATCCCGTTTTGAACGTACGTGGTGAATCCGCTCTTGCTAACCTGGAGGCGGTATGGGCCCACAGGCAGGGCGGGGATCACGTAATAGCCATTGTCGTCCGTCACCGTTGTTCGATTCAGATCTGTGTCCGTTCGTACCATCTGCACTTGCGCGCCGCCGACGACAGCGCCTGATTGGTCTGTGACTACGCCAGATACCTGGGAGGTAGAGACGGATTGGCCCGAAAGACTTGTGACTGCGAGAAACAGGATCGCGACGCTGATCAGGAGTTGCTTTGTTTTCATCACCCCACCTCCGTGGCCTTCCCTTGGGTGAAAGGCGCCGGCCCCCCCAGTGACACAACGAGCGGCCGTTTCTTACCTATCTGGCGACGGATGCTAAGTTCGGCCCTCATGGGTGTCAACGCGGTAACAGTTCCGCCACCGTTAAAGCGGGCCTTTTGCGATGGACGGAGTGCTACCATCCGCATCGCTTTTGTCGTTGAGCCGGCCGTGTTGCTGGTGCATATTGCCGAGCGGGGGAAAGCAGATGAGCCTGATGACGAAAAAGACGCGCAGCGTTTTGCTGGTTTTCATCGCAGCGATTTTCGCCGCGGTGATCGCGACGGCTCAGAATCCCGCTGGGCAAGGACCAAGCCTGCAGGCACAAGCGGCGCAAGGGCCACTAGGTGGCCCCGGAGGTGGACGCGGCCCTGGCGGCGGGCGCGGTCGTGGACCGTCTCGCCCGATGAAGACGTTATTGATTTGGGCCGACACGCGCAACGGCATCGCGCAGCACGACTCCACGTCACACGCTATGGCCGTGATCGAACAGCTCGGGTACGAGACTGGTACGTATTTCAGCTATATCCGGACCGATTCAAACATCATTTCCTACAATCCGAAGATGACGACAGGGCAACCGGCAAGCGGCGGCCCGAGCCTCGCCAACATTGACGCGATCTTCTTCCTGGGGCATCGCGAGGTGCCTCTCGATCCGGACCAAAAAGCGGACCTGCTCAAGTTTGTCCACGACGACGGCAAGGGTTTCGTTGCAGGTCATGTGGCAACCACCGCGTTTCTCGACTGGCCGGAATTTGGCGATATGCTGGGCGGGCAGTTTGACCAACACCCGTGGGGGCAAACAGATGGGAAAATCATCGTGGAAGATCCCGACTTTCCCGGAATGCAGTTCTTCCCGCACGAATTCGATTTTCACGACGAGTTTTACCAGACCAAGGGTTTCTCGACAGATAAATCGCGCGTTCTGATGCGGCTAGATACGAGCAGCCTGAACATGACGCTGCCGCAGGTGCAAGCAGCAGATGCGCCGTATGAAATCACGTGGGCGAAAACGTACGGAAAGGGGCGAGTATTTTATTCAGCGCTCGGTCACGATGCGTCAACGTGGGACAATCCCGACATTCAGAGGATGTGGTTCAATGCAATCGAGTGGGCGCTGGGATTGAAGGATGCCGACGTGACGCCGCGGCCGGTTTTGATCTCCGCGCCGAGCACCGCACCTGCTGCCCCGGCGGGAGCGCCCGGACGCTAAGGTACGGCGAGCTGTGAAAGCAGGGAAGCAAAGCGCGGATCGTGTGAGACCGCGTCGAACTTCGGATCCACTTTAATCGCCACCAGTTCGAAGCAGCGGTCCTGAAAGGCCTTTGTGAGCCACTGGAAGCCCTGCTCGAGTTGGTTGAGCGCGAAATAAATTGACGACAATTCAAACGGTGAGACGTAGCGCTTTTTCGATTGCTCGCGTAGCTCGTCGAGAATTTTATGCGCCTGCCGCGGCTTTCCGGCGCGCGCAAACGTTCGGCCGAGCGCACCCTGAATGCGCGGGCTGGGCGGTGAAAGCTGAATCGCGCGCTGGAACGCCGCGATCGCCTCGTCGAAATCTTTGCGCTCGTCCTGTACCAAGCCCAGCGTCCAATACGCCGCGGCAAAATGCGGATTTTGCTCGATCGTGTGGTCGCACTGCTCGAGCGCCAGCTCGAAATCGCGCTTGTAATAGTGCGTCACCGCCACATCGCGCGAGATGATCGAAGACACCGGATCGAGCGCCAGCGCCTGCTGCAATTCTTCGAGTGCCTCATCCAGACGCGCCAGCGGCACCAGACATGACATCGCATACCAATGGTGTGCCGTTGCGTGACGCGGATTGAGAGCGATCGCGCGCTGAAATTCGGTTTCCGCGCCGCGCCAGTCCCAATCCTGCGTGGCCTTTACGTGCGCCAGCGATGTGTGCGCTTCCGAAGATTCGTCGTCGAGCAGCACGGCCCACGCCGCATTGGAAGCGGCCTTCGTGCAAATCTCCGCGGGAGCGAGCACTCCGTAATGAGCGAGCAGTCCGTGTGCATCAGCGAGGCCTGCATAAGAAGGCGCGTGACGAGGATCCTCACCGATGGCTTTATCGAAAAATTCCACGGCTTTGACCAGCCCCTGCTCGGTGCGCTGATTCAAATGGTAGCGGCCCTGCAGATACAAATTGTGCGCAGCGAGATTGTCGGTCGAACGCCGCGGGGAGCGCGACGAGCCCGCGCCTTCAAACTCCGCGCGCAGCCGCTGGAGGATTCTTTGCGCCACTTCCTCCTGCACGCGCAAGACATCCTCCATGTCGCGGTCGATGAATTCCGACCATAAATAGCAATTGCTCGCCGAATCGATCAGGTTGTAGGCGATGCGCAGCAGATCGCGTGATTTGCGTACACTGCCGCCGACGATCATCGCGGTCGCCGTTTGCCCGGAGATCTCTTTTCCGTCCTGCGTGCCCTCCGTCGTGGTTACGCGTACGGTGTTCAATCCCGCAAGCGCATGGATGATCTCGTGCTTCAATCCATTGCAGAAATATCCGAGCTCGCGGTTGGCGCTGTCGTCCTCGAACGCATTTACGAGAATCGTGTTGCGGCTCACCAGCGCGGCCGTCACCGTCCGCCTCATAGCCCCGGACTCGCGCCGCTGGAAAACGGGCTCGTAACCGCCCTTCGGCAGGTCCACGATGATCTCGTCGTTCTGTCCCTCTTCGCGGTAATAGCGCACCAGCCGGCTGCGCAATCGCCGCGCTTGCACGCGCACCAGCGGGTCCATGCGCGGATCAAACGACGCTTCCTTGCCGAATACTTCCACACCGATCACAAATTCCTTCAGCTTGTCGCCTCGCCCCGCGAGCATCTCCTCCACGATGAACGAAAGAAAGCTCTGCAGCCTGTCCACCTGCCGGAACGATTTGCTTCCCAGAATCCGCCGTAGTTGCTGGCGGATCCTTTCGTCCGTCTCTTTATTGATGGCGAGTGTGGTACTTTTCCCTGACATGAAAATTGAGCGCATTGTACCATCGTGACATACATGTCTTCGCTCGATTTCAGCCGCGGCCCTCACAAAACGGCGCGATTTCCTGCCCTTGCCGCTCTCTACTTAACCGTGGCGGCACGGTTACAACCTTGTTGCCGTCTGGGAATCGACGCTAGGATCGCATCCCCATGAGCAATCCAACCGAGCGGAAGTCCGCCCAGCCTGCTTCGGCTTCCGTAGAGAAGTTAGCCAACGAAAACGGCAAGCCCGGCGGACCGGGGACACGCATCGCCGCCTATCAGCTCGTCGAGTACCTAGAGCGCCTGGGCGTAGACACAGTTTTCGGCCTCTGCGGCCATACCGTGATCGCGATGCTCGACGCGCTCGGCAAGAGCCGCATCAAGTTCGTCTCCACGCGCCATGAACAAGTGGCCGCCCACGCCGCCGATGGCTACGCCCGCGCCGCGGGCAAGCCTGGCGTGCTGCTCACTCACCTCGGCCCCGGCCTCACGAACGCAACCACCGGCGTCGCCAACGCCGCGCTCGATTCCATCCCGATGGTCGTCATCGCCGGCGATATCCCTTCGTACTATCACGGTCGCCATCCGCACCAGGAAGTGAACCTCCACAAAGACGCCGATCAATTCGACATCTATCGCCCATTTTGCAAGCGCGTCTACCGGGTCGATCGTGTTGCCGATCTTCCGCGCATCGTCGAACGGGCGTTTCATCTTTGCAAGACGGGCCGGCCAGGTCCCGTGTTGGTCGATGTCCCGATGGACATTTTTTCCGCGGATTTGCCGGTCGGCTCTTTCCAAAAGGAACCGCCGTCGATGGCCGCAACCAGCATCGATCCGGCTGCGGCGTTGCGCATCATCGAAATTCTTTCCGAAGCCGAGCGCCCCGTGATTTACGCCGGGGGCGGCGTCATTTCTTCGCACGCCACCGCTCATCTTGCCACTCTGGCCGAAGCGCTCGAAGTTCCCGTCGCTCACACGCTGATGGGCAAAGGCTGCCTGCCGGATGGCCATCCGCTGCTCGTCGGCCAAACCGGTTTCTGGGGCCTGCCTATAGCCAACGAAATGTGCCGAACCGCTGATGTGATCCTCGCCGTCGGCACGCGCCTCGCGGAGGCCAACTCCAGTTCGTGGAACACTGACTTCACGTTCCAGGTTCCGCCTGCACGCCTGATTCACATCGATATCGACCAGGCGGAAATCGGCCGCAACTATCCCACGGAACTCGGCGTCGTCGCCGACGCGCGTTCCGCTCTTTCCGCGCTCGCCGCAGCCGCGCACGGCAGAAAACATCGCAATCGTACGGGCTTGAGGGACAAAATCGCCAAAGGCCGTGCCGACTTCGCCGCCAATTGGAGGAACGAATGGAATTCCGATCAGTTTCCCCTTCGTCCGGAGCGTATCCTTGGCGAGATGCGCAAAGCGGTCCCCGATGATGGTTTCATCGTCACCGATGTCGGCTGGAACAAAAACGGCGTCGCGCAACAATTTCGTTTCACCGTTCCGGGCACGTTCATTACCCCCAGCGGTCTCGCAACCATGGGCTTCGGTCCCGCCGCCGTGCTGGGAGTGAAAATGGCGCAGCCGCATCGCGCCGCCGTTGCGCTCATCGGCGACGGCGCTTTCTCAAGCAATATGTCCGTCGTCGCCACGGCGATGGAATCAAATATTCCTGTCGTGTGGGTTGTGATGGACAACGCGTCCTATGGAACGATCGCCGGGCTTGAGGAGATGCATTACCAAACGAACTTCGGGTGCATGTTCGAACGCGACGGCAAGCCTTACAGCGTCGATTATGCTGCCGTGGCTCGAGCCTGCGGTGCGCGCGGCATTGCCGTCAAAGCAGCCTCTGAACTGGGGCCCGCGCTCAGCGAAGCACTCGCGTCCAATCTGCCCACGGTGATTCAGGTGCCCATGGAAAACGCACCCACACCGACGCCGGGCTATTGGAATATCAACGATATCTACCGCAAGGGAGAATAACCACGACGTACGCGGCGGTGAAGTCCCGCCGCCGCATTGCGCTCCGAAGCACTCATTTCGGCAACGGGCAAATCAAGCCGCGCTCTCGCAGTGCGTTTCACGCGTTAGGCTCAAAAACACGCACGCCGCCAGCAGCCATACGATCACCAGCACGAACGCGCTCTGGTACGCCGCCACGTCGTACACACGCGCTCCATGCACCATCGCACCGCCCCACTTCCTATCCAGCACGTGTCCGATCGCGGGCTGCAAGATCATCGGTCCGATCATGTTGCCGATGTTAACAATTGCCGAAATTGTTCCCATGTAGCGAATCGGCACGGACTCCTTGCCATACGCAAATCCCACTACCACCGCACCAGACGCGACGCTCGTGATCCCCGCCACCACGATGAATTCGACGAGCGGCAATCTCGTCACATAAAAGAGGACGCTCCAGCCGATCGTCGCGATCACGCAGCCCAGCGAATGAATCGGCTTGCGCCGCCCGATCTTGTCCGAAAGCGCGCCGCAAATCGGACTTGCCACGGCCCAGCACACGATCATGATCGAACACACGGAAGCCGCGCTCGTTGTCTGTAATCCAAACCGCGCCTTCAGAAATGGCGTTCCCCATAATCCCGTAAACGTAAGAATCGCGCCTACCACCGCGCCCTGCGAGACAAAAATCAACCAAGTGTTCCGGTACGTAAAAATCTTCCCGAGCCCTTTGAGAATATCGGCCAGTCGGTTCTTTTCGGTGCGCTGCAGCGCACCGGGCGCGTAGCTCGCATAGCCTTTGTCCGCCGGATCGTTTCTCACAAGGAACAGCGCCAGCAGCCCCACCAGTAAAATCACCACGGCCGAACCAATCACTACTGGCCGCCAGCCGAAATCGTTAATTGCCACGCGCAGCGGCAATTGCGCGAGCAGCGCGCCCACGTTTCCAAAAAAGAGACCAAGCCCCGAAAGCATCGCGAACTTCTTCTCGGGAAACCAGTGCGTGGCCAGTTTCAACAGTACCACCCACGCTACGGCGGTCGCGCCGCCGATCATCGCGCGGCCCATGCAGGCGAGGGCAAAATTTGTCGTTGCCCCAAAAAGAAAAGTCCCACCCGCCGCGATCACCGGCCCCCAGATCAGCAGCTTCCGCGCGCCCCATGAATCGACCAGGACTCCTGTCGGGATCTGCATCGCCACGTAGGCGTAAAAATAAAACCCGGAAAGATTGCCCAGCGAGGCGGCGCCGATCCGGAAACTCCGCATCAGCTCGTCCGTCATCACGGACGGGGAAACCCGCTGGTAAAAGCCCGTGAGGTAAAAGAGTGCGGCGATCAGCCACACGGACGACCCGAGCCAGAGCGGCGCTTTTTTTGATTCATCACGAACGTTGGACTGTGAAACGGCGGCGGTAACGCTCATATTCCCCCACGCAAAGAGCGCTTGCTCCGCGAAGGCCCGCGCAATTGCAACTCCGATGCCTTCACAGACGAGAGTCCGCGCATCCTATCATCGCGTCCAACGGCCCACAATCCCGTTACCGTATCAGCACAGTTAAAAAGGCTGGATGCCCCTGAAAAACGCGCTAAAATCAATGGCTTCGGGGGTGGCGCCCGTCGCGGCCTTGCCGCGCACGCTTGGCTGAATTGTGCATCCACTTCGCGCGCAACGCATCGATTCATAAAGCCAGGAACTTGCATGGACGCATGGTGCACGTCGCTGACGAATATTGACGAAACGAATATCCGCCTTCGCGGATACGACATCGCTTCGCTCATGCGCAAGCAATCTTTTGCCGGCGTCGTTTTTCTCCTGCATCAGGGCCATCTCCCTTCGGAGGCTGAAGCCCGTCTTCTCGATGCGATCCTTATCGGCGTGTGCGATCACGGCCCTGGTTCGCCCTCTGCGGCCACGGCGCGTCTTGCTTGCTCGGGTAATCGCAGAGATCTCTCCGCCGCCGTCGCCGCCGGAGTTCTCGCCATCGGCGACGAACATGCCGGTGCCGGCGAGGCCTGCATGACGATCATCGCGGCCGGTCTGAAGCGCGCGAAGGCCGGATCGATTTCCATCGAAGCCGCTGCCGCACACGCCGTCGATGAAGCCCAATCGCAAAAGAAACGTCTGCCCGGCCTCGGCCACCGCCAGCACTCCACCGATCCGCGTAAAGACGCTTTGTTTGCCATGGCCCGCGAACTCGGCATCGCGGGCGAGGGCGTGACGTTCATGCTGGCGCTCGAAAGCGCCGCGGCAAGAAAAATCAAGCCGCTCCCGATGAATATCGATGGCGTGCTCGCCGCGATCCTGCACGACTTGGGCTTTTCGCCTGAATTCGGCAAATTCCTTTTCATCATCGGCCGCGTTGGGGGTCTCACCGCCGAAGTGGCTGAGGAACTTTCGCGTGAGAAGGCCATGCGAATTCACGTTCCGGTGGAATACGATGGCCCACCGCCGCGCGACGTTCCCTAACAATTCCATCGCCCACGCGGCATCGCCGCGATTTTCAGGAGAAGCAGCATGGCTCGTCTCATTACCGGGGAAGAGAAGCAGTACGCGGCAGAACTTGTAGAACGAGCGCGTGGCGCCATGTGCGCAATCGCCGATTACGACCAGGCGAAAGTCGATCGCCTCTGTCAGGCCGTCGCCTGGGCTACGGCCAACGAAAAGACGTTTACACACCTAGCTTACATGAGTACGGACGAAAGCGGCCTCGGCGACCGCGCCGGCCGCCCCGGAAAACGGTTCAAGATCATTGGCATTCTCCGCGATGTGCTGCGGCAGAAGAGTATGGGCGTGATCGAAGAAATCCCCGAGAAAGGTATTGTGAAATACGCGAAACCGGCCGGCGTGATCGCTTCGCTCGTGCCCGTCACCAACGCGGCGCTCACGGAAGCCGGCAACGGCATCTTTGCTCTCAAGTGCAAGGACGCGATCATCTTTTCCCCGCATCCGGCGAGCAAGAAGACCACCTTCGAAACCGTTCGCATAATGCGCGAAGCTCTGAAGCGCCAGGGTGTCCCCGAAGACGTTTTCCAGTGCGTGGAAAAACCCAGCATTCCTCTGGCGCAGGAACTGATGTCCATTTGCGACCTCACCATCGCTACCGGCGGACCCGCCATGGTGAAAGCCGCCTATAGCTCCGGTAAACCGGCGTACGGCGTCGGCGCCGGAAACTCCACGATGGTAATCGACGAAACGGCTGATCCCGCGGATGCCGCGCGCAACACACGCATAAGCAAGACCAGCGATTTCGGATCGGGCTGTTCGGCGGACGGAAATCTTGTGGTCGAAGAATCGGTTTACGACCGTTTTCTCGATAGCTTGCAGCGCGAAGGTGGCTATCTTGTGAACGACGAAGAGAAGGAGCTGCTCAGGAAAATCATGTGGGACGCCGAAGGTCACCGCACGCCGAACACAGTCGCGCGCTCTGCGGCGAAGATGGCGGGAATGGCGGGATTTCCTCTGCCCGAAGGAAAGACTTTCCTTATCGTAAGAGAAGATAAAATCGGCAAGGAGCACCTGTTCTCCAGCGAAAAGCTCTCCGTCGTTGTAGCGATCTTCAAGTACGCGGGTTTCGAAAACGCCCTCGAAATGATCCGGCAGATCTATCAAGTGGGCGGCAAGGGTCACTCCTGCGGCATCTATTCGTTCAATGACGAACACATTCAGCGGCTCGCCCTGCTTGCACCTGTAAGCCGTATGATGGTCCGCCAGCCGCAATCGAAAGCGAACTCGGGCTCCTTTACCAACGGCATGCCCATGACGTCCAGCATGGGCTGCGGCATCTGGGGCGGGAACATCACCAACGAAAACATCAGCTTGAAACACTACATGCAGGTCACTTGGGTGAGCCGTCCAATTCCGGAGGATCGTCCCACCGAAGCTGAGATTTTCGGGGAATTCTATAACTCTGAAACCTTTTAGAAGCGTTGCTCAACTGCCCCTGCCAAGATTCTGCTCGCCTTTTGAATCAGAAGCTTATAGCCAACCGATTGTTCTCCTATCTCAGTTGTGCCTGAGCCATGCTAACGCTCATGCGGCTCAGCGTAGGCACAATTGCCCGTCTGTTCGTACTCGCCACAGTCATCTGCTGGAAAATCTCGCTCTACGCCGGCAACTCGCGGTTTTCCAGCGGCAACTCCAAGACCAAGGCCGTCGGAAGCGCTTCTGACGGCGCGGAGCGCCACGGTCTCAACGCCAACGTAGGAACAGAGCGATTCGCTCCGCGCTTGCGTACTAGTCATCAAGCGCTGCAGGCCGTACTGTCGGTGAAATAGCACGATTTCGTGGCGATGTTTTTGCCGATATAAGCCTAGTCGAATCAAAACACTAGGCGTGCATGGGTCTTCACGGATTGCCGTTCTTTTTTCCAATTAGGAGCACTGCTTGGCAAAACGCTGTTGCCCAGCGCAGGGTCGGGATTTGTCGGCGCGATTTGCTCGACCATGGCGTTGTTCTCAATGAGCGATATCTAAAGCGGCTACTCGCGGGCCCTCGCTATCATGAAGACCGAGCGCATCTGGGCTCAAGATGGAAACGCCGGTCAGTAGGACACACTCTACAGTCTCTGGCCGAGTCGTCTCTCTCGGACGACCCGCTGGATTGCTTCATCGTTACGAGCAGACTGCTTAGTCCGATCCGGTTTCTTCGCCCATCTCAATGTATATGCCATAGCCACGCATACGTTTCAATCGCCGTGAACTGATGGAAGCGTTGACGCCCACCACTCAAACCAGGCACGCATTCTAGCTGAGACGACGGCCAACGAATCGGCGTCAGGGCCGGACTGGGAGTGCGTCGGGTCTTACGATGCTCACGCCGATGCCCATCCAGAGCCAGAAAAACCCTTGAAGCGGCTCGGAATAGAAAGTCGACATTCCAACATTCATCACGACTGCTGTAATCAGCATTACGAAGCTGAGTTGTAAGGCCGCTATCGCAGCAGGGAAGTGAGTTTCTCCGGACAAGTCGGATCTTCCCGTATTCCGGATTCCGCGACAGAGCAGACGCAAGGGATAAATAAAGTAAGCAAAATACGCGAGAAAACCGATGATCCCAAATTCCTTTAGAACGTCGAGATACTCGGAATCGGTGACGATACCTGTGAAAATCGCTTTGGCAGAGCCGTTGCCGACGATTGGCGATGCCGTGAACGCGACGCTGGCGTCCGGCCAAAGTTCGTCGAGGCGCCCGCGCAGCGAGTCGGTCTGCAAGGGATCGCTGAGCGTCTGGAAACGGTCAAGCGTCGCTTGATTGCTCCTCGCCACCACAGTAACGATCGCCACAAAGAATGGGAGGAGCGCGAGCAGCAGCAGGACAAGCGTTCTGCGGCGTTCTCTTACGGAGAACGAAAGCAGAAAAATCAGCAGAAACGCAAGTCCTGTATCGAGCAAGCCGTATCGCGATCCGGTCATAGCCAGGGTGATCAGGCAACAGGACACCATAACGACGTTCCTGAGGCGCGAGCCAACACCGAAGATCAGCGCCAGAGTAAACGCGGAGATAGACCACGTCATGAGCTGCCCGAGGACATTTGGATTGCCCATCGTGGAGTAAACCCGGCGATAGTGAGCGAGTGCGCCGTCGTCGTGCGCGCCCCCGGAGTAGACCAGGCTGAGCTGATGCGAAATTCCAAGGTCCATCCATTGCGCCCAGGCATAGAGACACACCAGGAAGATCGCCACAGAATATAGAGCGAGCGATCTCCGAATCCACACTTCCGAAAGCCGAGCTTCCACGCCCAGCGTGAAAAATGCGATCGGGAAGAGGGCTTTGGGCAACTCGTACAGATCTCGATACAGAAAGGCGTGACCGAGAAAGTAGGTTCCAAAAAAAAGCGACAGCAGGATGCACGCGCAATAGATGGGAGCAATCACGAACAGCGCGTTGAATCGCACCAGTCGCGCAAGGCCAGCGAATAGCAGCCAGGCGTAAACGGCGCAGATCGGCAGCAGCGCCAGTTGCTCCGCTCTCAGCCACGGCAGACTCCCAGTAAAGTTGACCACCGGCGCGAGAACGCACACTGAGAGGAGCACGGTTATCGCGGCACCGGACAGAAAAGACGCGATTGCCTCCGAGTCGTGCGGGCGCGCGGGAGCAAATGTGCCGGCTTGAATAGTCGAAGCCACGCGCCTAGGCCCCTTCCTTCAACGATGCCCCGGCTTCAGCAGATAGTGGCGAAGGGCGCACCGCTTTCACGAGATCTCGAATTCGGTGCGATGCCTGTTGATACGAACGGAAATCCTGGCGAGTCGGAACGAACAGGCTCTTCCAGCTGGCGCGCAATTCATAGCGCAAAGCAAACAAGATCAGAATCGTATTCGCTGTGTAGGCGATCGACGAAGCGATGGCGGCGCCAAGGATTCCCATTCGTGGGATCAGAAACCAATCCAGGAAGCCGGTCAACGCAAAACACGCGAACGCGCAGACCGAACTGTAGCCGTTCTTTCCTCGCCCCGCCAAATCGGCACATGCGACTTTCGCAAGAGAGAGGCTGATCGTGCCGGGCACGAGCCACCAGATGACGCGCACAGCGGGGGCGAATCGAGCGCCGAAGACAAGAGGGACCAAAACGGGGCTAGCGACGGCGATCAACATTCCGCACACGCTGGTGATGAGCAAAACTTGCCGCAGGACAAAACACGTAAAGATTGTTGCGTCCTGCTGAACTGTGCGCGCCGTCCGCGGAAACAGCGCTGAACCGACGGCCTGAGGAATTTGCCAGAGCGCCTCGGTGATCACAACGGCGAGAGAGTAGTAGCCGAGCTGAGTGAGGTCGAGAAAATAGCTGACGATAAAAACGTCCAGGCGATATGTGAAGAAAGTCGCCAGGTTTCCGATTTGACCTCGCACGCCGTAAGTCAATGTGGGGAGGGCATCGGCAACGGCTCCTTTGAGGTTTGAGAACGAGCGCACGCTGCGCCACATGAAGGCTCCAGCGAGCACTGCCGCAGCGAGCGACCCGGCGAAATTGCTCCACAGCGCAGTTTGGGCGGAGCGGCCGAGTACAGAGAGCATCAGAAGAAAGGCCAGCACTCCGAAGGCTTGACGCGCTGTTGCACAAGCCGACCGCAATCGGAACTGTTCGATACCGGAGGCGAGAGCCATCGCGTAAGCAAAGAGCACCGCCGCCGGGATACTGATGAGCACTAGCCTTGCGGAAGATGAATCAATGTTGCGAAAGACCGATAGATGAAAACGCGAGTAAAATGTAGCCCATAGCGCGCACGCCGCGAAACAGCCCAGCGTTCCCCAGAACATCATCGCGGTGAGCCAGGAGGACGACACATTCCTGGCTCGCGAAGCCCAGTACACGATCGTGCCTTCTCCTCCGAGGCCCCCTACCAGCGACCCGAACGCGATGGACATCAGGCACAGGCTGATCCGGCCTCGCTCGGGCGGCCCCAGCAGCCGCGCATAAGCAACTTCCGTCAAGAGCGCAACGGCGCCGCATGCGACCTGCCCGCCCAGGATTGCGATAAGCGATGAAGCGAATCCACCGCTGGCGGGCTCTCGCGCTTCAACTGGATCCTCTAAGGTTGGCGCCGCATTAGGGAAAGGCTGGGTCAAGCTCGTACTTCTTTCGGTGGCGAAGGATGTTCATGGCGTCCGTCGCGGAGCAAAACTCCTTTGCCAAATCTCCCCGCGAGTGACGAATCGGTGCGCGCAACGGACCAAGATCGCGGCAAGTCTAGGCGAGAAATATTGCGACAAGATTAAGGACAGTTTGCAAGCGCGTTGCCTCGCGAAGATCGCGACGCGCAGTCGCGCCGAACGCCCCGTCACGCTGCGGGAAACGATCCAAGCGAGAAGCATTCCGTTACGCGCGCATGACCTTTACTACATTTCGTCGTCGACGAAGGAACGAGAAATCTCGTCACGCGCGCGTTCAGGCCCGCGCAATCACCTCTGATGGAATGACTTGTGCGCCGTTGAAATGTTTGTCGCTCGAATTTCACATCGCAGCGGAGGCCATCTCGAACGCGTGAGCACCGCAGTAGTTTCACTCGTCTGTCATTTTGCAATAACAAGAATCCAGTATTTCATTACTTCGACTTGGGGCGTGCAGCCGGTTTGCACTAGCGAGCAGGCTGCGTGAGAGCATGCGTGACGTGTGCCCTCTTTATTCTCATAAGATTTCGACGATATTGAGGACTCAGCGACTGTGAGTCAGAGGGCGAAGCTGCGTGCAAGCGACGGACGAGACCCTGCAGATCGAGTGTGCCGGTGCAGGGTTGGAATGGTATGCCGCATACACCAAGCATCAGCACGAAAAGGTCTGCGCCGACCTGATCAGCCGGAAGTCCATAGAGGTGTTCCTGCCGGTCTATCAAAGTGTGCGCAAGTGGCGAGATCGCAGGAAGACAATCGCGCTTCCATTGTTCCCGAGTTATCTGTTTTTTCGTACGGAGTTGAATAATCGAATGAGCATCTTAACGACCCCCGGCGTCTTCTTCATCGTCGGAAACTCCTCCGGTGCGTGTCCGATTTCCGAGCGGGATATCGAGTCGATACGCACGTTGACAAACAGCCGGCTGCCAATCAGGCCCCATCCATTTCTTAGGACGGGCGATCAGGTGCACATCAAGGCCGGGCCGCTAGCCGGCGTACGGGGAATCCTCACGCGTACGAATAACAAAAACCGCGTGGTCGTATGCGTCGAAGCTCTTCGGCGTGCGGTCTCGGTGGAAGTTGGAGTGGAAGAGATTGAAAGATCTAAGGCGCCTCATGAGACCTCGACGAGTAACCGCGACATGGCGATTCCGCGCGTGGTAACTGGTTGTGTCCCGGAGGGCAGAGGCAGAGAAAGTCGGGACGGCAGAAATTGATGAACAACGATGGCGGCAATTATGCCGGAGGCGCGCTGCCGGTGCGCGCGTCGGGCCCGGACAACAGTAGCAGATTGCACCCTCCTGCTGTCAGCTTGGCTTATCAGGGGCCGGATTTTACTTGGGAACAAGCCTTTCGAATCCTCAAAAAGAATCGTCGTTTCGGGTCGGCGATTGCTCTCGCCATCTTGGCCGGCGTGGTGATGGCTGTGCTGCTGATGAAGAACGAGTATCAGCCAGTCGCGAGAGTTGAAATCGCTCCTCCCGCGAGCGGGATTCAGACGGTGAATGAAATTCAGTCCTCGGCCCAGGTAGAGGATCAAGACTACCTAGACACGCAGATTCAAATTCTTCAGAGTGACGGCTTGGCCGTCAGCGTCATTCGTCAGTTGCGACTTGACAAGCTGAAAGAGTTTGCTGGAACAACTCCACCCGCACAATCCGCTGACACCGCGAGCGATGATTCGAACGGATTTGCCAACGAAGATAAATCGTCGCTCCAAGAGCAAATGTCGCTGGCCACGTTGACTCCTGCCGAATCAGTGGCGCTCAAGACATTTGAGAAAAATCTGTCCGTCGATGCGATTCGCAATACGCGCTTGGTCGAGGTCAGCTATTCGAGCAACGATCCGCAGCTCGCACAGCGAATCACGAACGAAATGGTTGCGAAGTTTATTCAGAACGACTACAAACAGCGCTACGACGCGACGACCGAGGCGTCACAATGGCTTTCGTCCCAGCTGGACGACCTCTATCAGAAGGTGATCACTTCCAACCAGGCCGTCGCCAACTATCAAAAGAAGAATGGACTGGTTGAGATGGACGATAACGACGTGCCGCTTTCTCAGTTGATGAGTGAGGTAAATCATCAGCTGAGCGATTCGGAAGCAGCTCGCATCGAAAACGAAGCCTATCTGCGGATGATTGAGGCGGGACAGGTCGCGAATGTCCCCGCCGTGCGAGACGACAAGATCTACCAGGACCTTGCGATCAGGCAAGGTGACATCCAGGCGCAGCTAGCCCAAGCCAAAGTCGTCTACGGAGACGAAAACGCAAACGTAAAGAAACTGCAGGATGAGTTGGACGAAGTGACGCAGGGGATGATTCGAGAGCAACAGCGAATTGGCGATGAGATTCGCACGGCTTATGCTGCGTCCAAAGAGCGGGAAACGCTCATGCAGCAGAACCGCGAACATCTTCAGAACCAGATGGTCGATGTGAATTCGCACCTGGTGACCTACAACGCGCTGAAAAGCGAAGCCTTGGCAAACACGGATCTCTATAACACTTTGCAGGCACGGTTGAAGGAGGCCGGAATATACGCCGGCCTTGGTTCAACTAATATCCGAGTGATCGATCTCGCAGAAAATCTTCAGGAACCGACCGGTCCTCATCGCACCGCAATCGTTGCGATGGGTGGTCTGGCCAGTGCGCTTGCGGGCATACTGGCATGTGTTTTCAAAGAGAGCATGAATAACACGGTGCGCACCCCCGAGGATCTTAGGTCCTGGGTGGGTTTGAGGTCGCTGGCGCTTTTGCCGGTCATGACATCTGGCGAACACCTCAACGCCGGCAGAAGCCTCACCCCCGTGATTGAAGGGTACTCGCAGCGCAGTGGGACGAATGGAGTCGGAGACTGGGACAGCACGGCCGTCACGCTTATGCGGCCGCTTACCGCAGAAGCGGAAGCAATGCGTGAGCTTCGAACTGTATTGCTCGCGTCAAAGAGAGGGAGTGGAGGAAATGTTGTCCTGATTTCGTCCGCGATAGAGGGCGAGGGAAAGACCACGGTAGCCCTGAATCTCGCGGTCGCGCTGGCTCAGGTGGGGCGCACGTGCGTGATCGACGCAGATTTGAGGCGCCCCACTCTTTCGCGGGCGGTCGCTCGCGAAGCTAAGCCCGGCCTCGTGAACGTACTTGCGGATTTGACCCCGTTGAGCGCGGTGTTGACGCAGTTCCCGGGCGTGCCCGGCCTATCGCTACTCCCGAGTGGTTCGACTGTTCAGAACCCCGCAGATATTCTGGTTTCGTCGGGGATGCAAAACATCTGTGAAGCGCTCAGAAGACAGTTCCAATTCGTCGTGATCGATTCGCCGCCGATCATTCGATTTTCAGACGCACGCTACCTTTCCCGGCTCGCCGACGACGTCGTGCTCGTAGGCCGCTACGGTGTCACCACGAGGCGGGTGATCCAAAGATCGACCGAGCTTCTGCAGGATGTGCAGGCACCATTAGTCGGCGTAGTGCTCAATGGCATCGACTATTCCTCGCCGGACTATCATTACTTCACTTACGGATATAGCCGCGAAGCCACTCGGCGCGGCGACTACGCCTACGCTTCTACCGGCCCGGCCGTTCCACCGACGGACGAACCGCCGACCAAAGGCAAGGGCGCTCATGCTTGACGAGTGTGAATTCGTGATCGCAGCGCAAGAGGCAGACCTATGAAAACCTGGTTGCCAACGAAACTGACTCTGCTATGCCGAATTCACCTTCTCGTCGCAGTAGTCTTTCTCGCGTGCGGAGCGGGGCGCTTCTTGCGATTTGGAACCGCGTTCGCCGACGACAATCCTGCGACGGCCGGCGCGGACTACACGATTGGCGAAGGGGATGTTTTGACGGTAAACGTAGCTGATGCGCCCGAGTTTAACGAAAAGGTGCGTGTGAATGACTCTGGCACCATTCAGATTACCGGGGTGAAGACACCGATACCTGCCGAAGGCAAGAGTGCTGCTGATCTCTCCACTGATATTGACCAGGCGCTTGTCCAGGCAGGGCAGCTGCGCGATCCGCAGGTCACGGTTTTCGTCGAAGAGTTTCACGGCAGAACTGTCACCGTGCTCGGAGCCGTGAACAAACCGGCGGTTTACAGTCTCCAGAAGAAAACGACCGTGCTGGACGCGATTTCCGACGCAGGCGGCGCGCTGCCGAATAGCGGCAATCGAGCAACGATCGTGCGCGGACCTGCCAGCGCTGAGGCCACAGACACCAAAGTGGGATCGGTTCAGATTGTGGATCTAGCCCGGCTTGCGAGTGGCGATGATCCCTTGGCAAATGTCGAGGTGCGTAGCGGCGATGTGATCAGCGTTTCCGCCGCCGAACTTGTCTACGTCGTCGGCGCAGTTACGAAACCTGGAGGATTCGCGATGAGCAGTCCGACGGAGGGCGTGTCGGCTTCGCAGGCGATCGCGTTGGCGGAAGGCTTCACCTCGCTTGCCGCAGTCCATCACGCTGTGATCGTAAGGCAGTCTACAAGCGATCATTCGCGGGTTGAGATCCCTGTCGATTTAGGCAGGATGATGGAAGGCCGCGAGACCGATGTTTTGCTGGCGCCAAACGATATTCTCTACGTCCCCATCAGCGGCATGAAGAAAACACTCAAGGTATTGGGCGACGTGGCCATGGCGACCGTGAATGGCATTGCCATTTATGGCGTCGGCTATAAAGTCGGTACAAGCTACTGATCTGAACCATCCGAAGTCCGTTGTGATCTTCCGAAGAAATCCGTTCACTCACTAGACGAAGGGGCCATATTTCTATGCATTCAGAGTCAGCCACTGCGCGCGCCGCCAGTTCATCCGAAATCGCTCCGCCATTGCAATATCTCGACCTGAAAGCTCAGTTCCGCACGATCCGTGGTGATGTCCTCGACGCCATTGAGCGCGTGATGGACAGCCAGCATTTCATTTTGGGCAGCGAAGTAGAGAAATTCGAAGCTGAAGTTGCCGCGCGATTGGGCGTCTCCCATGCGATTTCTTGCGCGTCGGGCTCAGACGCACTTGTGCTCGCGCTGATGGCGTCCGGAATCGGCCCCGGCGACGAAGTGATCACTTCGCCGTTTACTTTCGTCGCCACGGCGGGATCGATTGCACGAGTCGGTGCGCGGCCAGTGTTCGTTG